>Ga0187819_10000279_pt1 | contig 25056 bp, 21 predicted proteins | sample NC_wetland_sal_i_15_FD_132411 | JGI IMG/M metagenome (GOLD analysis project Ga0187819, IMG submission 132411) | Wetland sediment microbial communities from Neuse River Estuary, North Carolina, USA - SO4_4 | ecosystem: Environmental > Aquatic > Freshwater > Wetlands > Sediment | place: USA...
CCTCTCCCGCGACACCGGCATCCCTCTCGTCGCCACCAACGACGCCCACTATCTCTCCCGCGACGATGCCCGCGCCCAGGACGTCCTCCTCTGCATCCAGACCGGCAAGACGGTCAACGACCAGCACCGCATGCGCTTCGCCAACGACCAGTTCTACTTCAAGACCGCCGAGGAAATGGCCCGGGTCTTCCGCGAGCTTCCCGACGCGCTCACGCGCACCGCGGAAATCGCCGCGCGCTGCCACGTGAAAATCGAGCCGGTCAAAAATCCGTTCCCCGAATTCCGCGTTCCCGAAGGCCATACTCCCGACAGCTACTTCGAGACCGAAGTCCGCCGGGGCTTCGCCGAACGCCTCTCCCAGCTCGAGCGCCTCTCCGCCGCCGGCCGCCTCCTGCATCCCCTGTCCGAGTACGAGCAGCGCCTGGCCTACGAAATCGACGTCATCAAAAAGATGCGTTTCGCCGGCTATTTCCTCATCGTCTGGGATTTCATCCGCTACGCCCGCTCCCAGGGCATTCCGGTCGGCCCGGGCCGCGGCTCCGCCGCCGGCAGCCTGGTCAGCTACTCGCTCCGCATCACCGACGTGGACCCGCTCCAGTACGGCCTGCTCTTCGAGCGCTTCCTGAATCCCGAGCGCATCTCGCTCCCCGACATTGACATTGATTTCTGCATGCGCCGTCGCGGCGAAGTGATTGACTACGTCACGCAGACCTACGGCCGCGAAAACGTCGCACAGATCATCACCTTCGGCACGCTCGCCGCCAAAGCAGCCATCAAGGACACCGGCCGCGCCCTCGATCTCCCCTTCGCGGAGGTGGACCGCATCGCCAAGCTCGTCCCTGCCGAGCTGAACATCAAGCTGGACAAGGCCCTGGCCGAATCCTCCCAGCTTCGCTCCGCTATCGAAAAGGACGAGCGCTACGTCGAGCTCATGGACGTGGCCCGCCGCCTGGAAGGCTTCGCCCGCCACGCCTCCACCCACGCCGCCGGCGTGGTCATCTCCCCGCAGCCCCTGGTCGAGCTCGTCCCTCTCTACAAATCCAATCGCGAGGAAATCACCACGCAGTACGACATGAACGCGCTCGAAAAACTCGGCCTCCTCAAAATGGATTTCCTCGGCCTCACCACCCTCACCATCCTCGACGACGCCGTTAACCTCATCTGGAAGCACCGCGGCGTAAAGCTCGTTCTCGCAGACCTGCCTCTGGACGATGCGGCCACCTACGCGCTTTTCGGTCGCGCGGAAATGAGCGGCATCTTCCAGTTCGAATCGCACGGCATGCGCGACATCCTCCGCCGCTACCAGCCCTCGCGCCTGGAAGATCTCACCGCGCTCAACGCCCTCTACCGCCCCGGCCCCATCCAGGGCGGCATGATTGACGATTTCATTTCCCGCAAGCAGGGCAAGAAAAAAGTCACCTACGAGCTTCCCGAGCTCCAGAACATTCTCCAGGAAACCTTCGGCGTCATCCTCTATCAGGAACAGGTCATCCAGATCGCCAATCGCCTCGCCGGCTACTCCCTGGGCGAAGCCGACCTCCTCCGCCGCGCCATGGGCAAAAAGAAGAAAGAGGAAATGGCCGCACAGCGCGAAAAATTCCTGGCCGGATGCGCCGCCCGCAAAGTCCCGCCCCGCAAGGCCGAGCGCATCTTCGACCTCATGGAGGAGTTCGCGGGCTACGGCTTCAATAAATCCCACGCCTGCGCCTACGCCCTGCTCGCCTATCAAACCGCCTGGCTCAAGGTCCATTTCCCCGTCGAGTTTTTCTGCGCCCTGCTCACTTCGGAAACCGGCAGCACCGAAAAAATGGTCAAGTACATCGGCGAGGCCCGCGCCGCCGGCATCACCGTACTCCCTCCCGACGTCAATTCCAGCCTCATGGACTTCACTCCCGTCGGAGAGGCCATCCGCTTCGGCCTCCGCGCCATACGCAACGTCGGAGAAAACGCCGTCCGCGGCATTCTGGAGGCCCGCGAGCGCGTGGGCCGCTTCCGCTCCCTCGGCCAGTTCTGCGAAGTGGTGGACATGCGCCTGCTCAATCGCCGCATGCTCGAATCCATGATCCGCGCCGGCGCTATGGACTCCCTTGGCGCCCACCGCGCCCAGCTTGTGGCCATGATTGATGGCGCCATCGAGAACGCCCAGCACCTGGACCGCGCGCGCTCCGTCGGCCAGCACGGCCTATTCGGCGGCCGCGCCGAGCCGCGCGAAGGCGATCCCCCCTCCGAGCCCCTTCCCGAAATCGAAGAATGGCCCGAGCACGAGCGCCTCGCCCGCGAGTACGAGATGCTCGGCTTTTACGTCACCGGCCATCCCCTGGAACGCTACCGCGCCCGCCTCGACGAGCTTTCCGTCTGCCCCCTCGGCGCCCTCGAGGAAAAATCGAACGGCACGGAACTCGCCGTCGCCGGCATCGTTGCTGCCGAACGCCCCATGCGCTCCCGGAAAGGCCAGCGCTGGGCCATCCTCACCCTGCAAGACATGACCGGAATGGCCGAGGTGCTCGTCTTCCCGGAAAGTTACGCCCGCCTCGAACGCACGCTGAAAAAAGGCTCGACCATCATGGTGAAAGGGAAGATCAGCGTGGAAGACGTCGGCACGCGCGTCATCCTCACCGAAGCCCGCTCCCTCGACGCGGAGCCCGCCGGGGCCGGCGGTGGCCTGTTGCGTCTCCACGTGGACGCGGAAAACATTGACGAGGAATCGCTAAAGCTCTTGAAGGAGTTATTCACCTCGCGTCCCGGCCCCTGCCGCGTCTGCTTCGTCGTGGCCACGGCAGACGGCACGGTGGGTACACAGCACACAAAATTCCGCGTCCGTGCGGACGCCGATCTGCTCACCCGCGCCCGCGACCTGCTCGGCGATGCCGCCGTGGAATACGTGGAATCCGCCCCCGCCGCCAAAGACACAGATGCCTCCCCATCGACCGCATCGAGCGCTCGCGCACCCGCAGGCAATGCCCGCGTCGCCTGACCCGTGTGTCAAATGTAGGGGCGGGTTCATCCCGCCATCTGCCTCTTTCCTCTCCCCTCCATGCCCTCCGTGTCTCTGTGGTGAAATCCCCTCCTTCCCTCGCTTTCCCTCTCTCCGCCCTCCATGAGAAACTATCTCCCCGCTCTCCCCATGGACCGCAACCACAAGAAACGCGCCATCGAAAGCCTCGAAAAAGGTGTCGAAGAGCTGCGCCAGCTCTCCGGTGACGGCGTCTCCCAGGTTGAACTCGAACGCCTCCGCGGCGACATTGCCGAGCTCAAGCGCGAGTTCTACGTCAACATCTCCCCCTGGCAGCGCACCCAGCTCGCCCGCCACCCCGGCCGCCCCTACACTCTGGACTACACCCAGCTCCTGCTCACCAATTTCCACGAAATCTCTGGCGATCGCTCCTTCAGCGACGACCCCGCCATCGTCGGCGGCTTCGGCTGGTTCCGCGGCCGCCCCGTGATGATCGTCGGCCATCAGAAGGGCCGCGACACCAAGCAGCGCCTGGCCCGCAATTTCGGCCAGGCCAAGCCGGAGGGCTACCGCAAGGCCCTGCGCCTGATGCAGCTCGCCGCAAAATTCCGCCGCCCCGTCCTCACTTTCATTGATACCCCCGGCGCTTACCCCGGCATTGACGCTGAAGAGCGCGGGCAGGCGGAAGCCATCGCGCGCAATCTCCGCGAGATGATGCGCCTTCCCGTGCCCATCATCGTCACCATTACCGGCGAAGGCGGCTCCGGCGGCGCGCTGGCCATCGCCGTGGGCGATCGCGTGCTCATGCTCGAAAATTCGATTTATTCCGTCATCTCGCCCGAGGGTTGCGCCTCCATCATGTGGCGCGATGCCGCTAAGGCGGAACTGGCCGCCGGCGCTCTCCGCATCACCCCGCCCGATCTGCTCTCCATGGGCATCGTGGATCAGGTGATTCCGGAGCCTGAAGGCGGCGCGCAGCATGACCACGCCGCCACCGCCCAATCCGTCGGCGACGCCCTCGAGAAAACGCTCACCGAACTGGCCGCTCTCCCCGTCCCCGATCTCCTCGAACGCCGATACCAAAAATTCCGCCGCATGGGCCAGTTCTTCGAAGAATTGAAGTAGCGCCGACCTGCCCTGAGCAGGACGGGCATCTCGCCGGCCCGCCGTCAGGCGGTCCCCGTGCCCATCCCAGCCCCGCACCTCCCCTTTTCCTCCTCTCCGCGCCCTCCGTGTCTCCGTGGTGAAATCCCCTCTTTTCTTTCCGCTCTCATTCCTCCTCTGCGCCTTTGCGAGTAACTCCCCATCCTCTCCTCCCGCATTGACTCACTCGCGCACCCTCCCTACGATGTCCACACCTCATGATCGGCCACGCCATTTCGCACTGTCGGATTCGGCGCCGCGGGGAAGTTTCATGAGCGCATGGAAAACAGTGCTCGCTCGTGGCCTGGCCACTGTCGGGTTGGAGCGCTTTGGCCGCTCTGCCTGGCGGCGCGCACGTTCGTTTGGACTGCGCTATCAATGCCCCATCTGCGGCGCCCATCTCCGGGAGTTCCTTCCCGGCGGCGAACCTTTCGCCGTTCTGGCGGAGAAGGCCGTGGTCGGCGGCGGTCGGAGATCGAGCGTGTTTTGCCCCGTGTGCCGCTCCTGGGACCGCGAACGTCTGATTTATCTGTTCCTGCTCAACAGGCCGAATTTGCTGGCGAAAGGAACGAAGCTGCTTCACGTGTCCCCGGAGGCGGGACTCGGCGCCTGGCTTCGTTCCCAGCCCGGACTCGCCTATGTCACCGCCGATCTCACGATGCCCGGCGTCGACTTCCATCTGGACCTGACGAGCATCCCCTTCCCTGATTCCACCTTCGACGCTGTCATCTGCAACCACGTTTTCGAGCATATTCCGGACGACGCGCGAGCAATGGCCGAGATCTTCCGCGTTCTACGGCCCGGCGCCTGGGCCATTCTTCAGGTGCCGGTTTCGCTCACCCTCCCCGCGACTTTTGAAGATTTCTCCGTCACGGATGCGGCCGCCCGGCAACTCGTCTTCGGCCAGCACGACCACGTTCGCATGTACGCCATGGATTACCTGGATCGCTTGCGCGGGGCCGGTTTTTCTCTCGCGCCTTTCCGCTGGCGCGATAACCCGAAAACCTACGGCGGCCAGCACAATAGATTTGGCCTGCTCGAGCGCGAGATTGTTTTCTTCGCTTCGCGCCCCTCGACCTCCTGATGGTTGGGCGCAAGCTCGATCCGATCCGCGGCGACCCCAACTTCCGCGCCATCCTTCGCAAAATGAACCTCCCCGAATAAGTGGCGTACTGACTCCTGGCTGCGCTCCTCGTTCCGCACTCTCGTCGTCCCGCCGCCATGCGGCTTCTTTCCTCCCGATTTTCGTTTTTCGAGTTTCGAATTTCGCTCTTCTCCTGGGAGTGACGCATTTGGAACTCCCGCCGCTTCCGCAGTTGCCCGCACCCCCGCGCCGGGCTAGTGTGGTCGTCACCCTGCCCAGGGAGGAAAGTCAGAGGCGAGTCCAGATGTCCGATATTTTCCGTGCCTACGAACGTCTTATCCCCATCATCGTCCTCGGACGCACGTTCCAGGTCCCGGAAAAGAACAGCCTTCTCCGCGCCTTCCAGTACGTCAGCCCGGAGACCATCCCCTACGGCCGTTTCTGCTGGAATCAGGAATGCCAGTACTGCAAAGTCACCTGCAAACTCCCCGACGATGACGAAGCCCGTCCCATGCTCGCCTGCAAATTTCTGGTCGTCCCGGGAATGGTGGTTACTGAGCTCTCTCCCGAGCTGAAGTGGTGTCTCAGCCGTAAGCTCGGCGGAGGCGAAATCCCCCAGCCCCCTGCCGTCGAAGGCCGCCCCACCCCTGAGGAGATCTCCAGCCCGTAGCACCACAAGCCCGCCTGGGCAGGCCTGTAACCCCTCCTGCAGGCGCGCTCCCGAGCATCGCCATCACCAAACATTGTGACCGCTATCACAGCCGCATAAACCTTCCGGCCTCATTCTGTCCAAGTCGGACAGGCTTTTCGCTTGTCCTCCGAACCTTCGAACCGGCGCCCATGGCCCGTTCCCGGCTCGCAATCGCCGTATGGTACACTTCTGACGAGATTGACTCCTCGTCAGCGCGGGGGCACAGGATGATTCATACCAAATTCGCTGTCGGAGCCGCCCTGATTCTCGGCACTCTCGGCTATCTGGCATGGTCCGGCGTCTCCGAAAGCAAGACCTACTACCACACGATCTCGGAGCTGGACACCCTGCACGGTTCCGTCCTTCACCAGCGCATGCGCGTCAGTGGCAACGTTCGCGCCGGCACCATCCAGCACCTCACCGGCCGCGTGGACTTTGTGTTGGAAGAGGAGGGGCGAGGCCTAGACGTCAGCTACGTCGGCCGCGACCCCCTCCCGGACACCTTTAAGGACGGTGCGCAGGCCCTGGTGGAGGGCCACCGCATGCCCGACGGCCGTTTTGTTGCCGAACAGGTCCAGGCGAAATGCGCCTCCAAGTACGAAGCCACCCCGGGCGGCAAGCCCGGCAACGCGGGCAACGGTCAAGCCGGCACTGCTGGCTCCCCCGCTGCTGCGGCGACGGGTAAAAGCTGACCTAGGGAGGAGCGTACAGTGGATTTGTTCGGTTCTTTTTCCCTGCTTCTCGCCTTTGTTTGCGTCCTCTACGCCATTTTCGGTGGCATCGCCGCCATTCGCACCCGCAACCCCCTGCTGCTCAAGAGCGCGCGCAATGCCGGGATCGCCGTCTGCATTCTGATCATGCTGGGAACCGCCAGCCTGGTTTATCTCTTCTTCACCAACAATTTCGCCATGGCCTACGTCGCCGAGCATTCCAGCCGCGACCTTCCGGCCTTCTACAAACTCCCGGCGCTGTGGTCCGGCCAGCAGGGCTCGCTCCTGTTCTGGAGCTTCCTGCTCTCCGTTTACACCTTCTTCGTGCTGGTCACGAATCGCCACAAGCACCCGGAGCTGATGCCCTATGTCGGCGTGATCCTGGCCACCGTCCAGGGCTTTTTTCTGATTCTGAATTGCTTCGTCGCCAGCCCCTTCGCCCTTCTCGGCACCATCGGCCCCACGGGTTTCCCGCAGATTCTCGCCCGCGCCGATGGCAACGGCCTCAATCCGCTGCTCCAGTACCCGGAAATGGCCATTCACCCGCCCAACCTCTATCTCGGCTACACCGGGTTCACCATCCCGTTTGCCTTCGCCCTCGCCGCCCTTCTCGGCCGCTATCCCGGAGAGAAGTGGATCCACGTCACTCGCCGTTGGACCATGGTGGCCTGGACCTTCCAGACCGTCGGCATCCTCCTCGGCGCCCACTGGGCCTACGCCGTCCTCGGTTGGGGCGGCTACTGGGCCTGGGACCCCGTCGAAAACGCTTCGCTCATGCCCTGGATCACCGGCACCGCTTTCCTCCACTCCGTGATGATGCAGGAAAAGCGCGGCATGATGCGCGTGTGGAACATCTGGCTCGTCTTCGTCACATTCATGCTCTGCATCCTCGGAACTTTCCTCACCCGCAGCGGCGTGGTCAGCTCCGTGCACGCCTTCGCGCAGTCTTCCATCGGACAGTGGTTCGCCGGGTTTCTCGTCTTTATCCTGGCGGTGTGCGTGATCGCCTACTTCAAGAATCGCGACTACCTCAAGAGCGACAACCATCTCGATTCCATGATCTCCCGCGAATCGAGCTTCCTCTTCAACAATCTGATCCTCCTCGCCGCCTGCTTCGCCGTCCTGTGGGGCACGCTCTTCCCAGTCATCTCCGAGGCCTTCACCGGCAACAAGATCAGCGTCGGGCCGCCCTTCTTCAATAAAGTGAACATCCCCATCGGCCTCTTCCTGCTGTTTTTGACGGGCGTCGGTCCGCTGCTCGCCTGGCGCCGCACCTCTCTGGACAGCCTGCGGCGCAATTTCGCCTGGCCGCTCATCGGCGGCGCACTCGCGGGGGTGGCGGGCTTCGCGCTCGGTTACCGTGAGTTCTACGCCCTCGTGTGCCTCATGCTCTGCGCCTTCGTCACCTTCACGATCTGCGGCGAGTTCTACCGCGGCGCCGGCGTCATCCGCGCGCGCACGGGCATGAACTGGCTTTCGTCCCTCACCGAACTTTCCATGCGCAACACCCGGCGCTACGGCGGCTACGTGATTCACCTGGGCATCGTCTTCATCTTCGTGGGCCTCGCCGGCGCGGCCTTCAAGACCGACGTCCAGGCCGCCATGCACCCCGGCGACGAGATGAGCATCGGGCCCTACCGCCTCTTCTGCCAGGAATTCGAAACGCGCCCCGGCCCCAACTACCAAGCCGAACGCGCCACCATTGAAGTCACCCGCGACGGCAAAGACCTGATGATGCTCTATCCCGAACGCCGCATGTTCTCCACCGGAAACGGTGAGACCGGCACTCTGGTGAGCATCTATTCCACTTTCCGCGAGGACCTCTACGTGGTCTACGCTGGCCGCGACCCCGAATCCGGCGCTCCCATCGTGCACGCCTATCTGAATCCGCTGGTCAAATGGATCTGGTTCGGCGGCCTGGTGATTGTGCTGGGCACGCTTCTCGCGCTGCTGCCCAACCGCCGCCTGGCCATCGTGCTTTCGCCCGCGACGCAGCCGGCAGGTGGCCACGCCGTCGCCACGCCGAGTCCCGCCGCGGTCACAACCTATGGCTCCCATGACTAGCCGTGGGCCTTCAAATGGAGCGCCGGCCCCGCGTTTGGCGCGGCCTGCATCCGCCGTAGCGCTCCGCGCCGCACTGGCCTTGGTCCTGGCCCTTCTCGTCTTCACTCCGGCTCAGGCTCAGAAAACCGACCGCGCAAAGACCATCGGCCATCGCCTGATCTGCATGTGCGGCTGCAAACAGATTCTTGTCGAGTGCAATCACGTAGGTTGCACCATGTCCACGGCGATGCTCAAGAAACTGGACGCGGAAGTGGCCTCCGGCAAGAGCGACGACCTGATTCTCCAGTCCTTCGTCCAGGAGTTCGGCGCGGAGGTGATTGCCGAGCCGCCCGCGAAAGGCTTCAACTGGCTGGCCTGGATTATGCCCTTTGCCGTTGTGGGTGCCGGGCTCTTCGTCGTGCGCACCGTGATCACTCGCTGGAGCCACACGGCACCCGCGCCCAGTGGCGCTCCGACCGGTCTCAGCGCTCCGCCTCCCGAGATGCTCGATCGCATCCGCCGGGAAACTGAGGAGGACGACTAGTGGCGCAGCCACTCCTGTCGAAGACCCTGAGGAACGAAGGGTCTGCGCGCCTTTTCCCAGCACCAAGGTGTGCAAACGCATGAATCTTGGATTTGCCGACCATGACTGAAGAAAACATCATCGCTCTCGTGTGCCTGCTCCTCGCCGCGGTCACGTCGCTCTTCATCTTCTACTTCCGCGAGGACCCGTCCGACTCCTCCCCCTTCCGCACGCGCCTCGACCAGCTCCTGGAGCGCCGCGACGCCATTTACGACAACCTTCGCGACCTTCGCTTCGAATACCGTTCCGGAAAATTCTCTGAGCAGGACTACGAGCACACCCGCCAGTTGCTCGACGCGGAGGCAGCCGCCGTGCTCTCTGAAATCGACAGCCTCACCGGGGACGCCTCCCCGCGCGCCCGCGCCCGCAGCGCCGTCGCCGTCGTTGCGCCTTCGGCGGGAGTTCGTCCTCCAGGAATACAACCGTGACCTTCGCGCGTCATCTCCGTGCTGTTCTTCTCGCCGCGCTTCTTGCTGTCGCGTCGTCTGCGGCCGCCGGTACTCTCTCCGGTGTCGTCACCAACGGCACCACTGGCAAGCCCGTTCCTCGCGCGGACGTCACCCTGATTTCGCTGGCCGGAGGCATGCAGGAACTCACCACCACGCAGACGGGTGCCGACGGGCGTTATCACTTCGACCGTTCCGAAATCGGCCAGGGGCCCATGCTCATCCGCGTCACCTACCAGAACGTCAGCTATCATCAGGCTGCTCCGCCGGGTCGCGATGCCGTGGATGTGACCGTCTATGATGCCGGCGCCCCGTCCTCTGCCGCGCAGGTCTCTATGCGCACCATCATCTTCCAGCCCAGTGGCCAGCGCCTTCTGGTGGGCGAAGAGTACGTCATCTCAAACAACACGAAACCGCCCACCACCTATGCAAATTCCAAAGGCACCTTTGAATTTGCCGTTCCCGATGGCGCGCAGATCGGCCAGGTGAGTGCCAGCAGCCCCGGTGGCATGCCCACCACGCAAAACACCATCGACAAAGCGAAAAATCGCTACGCCATTGATTTTCCCTTGAAGCCCGGCGACACGAACATCCGCGTGGCCTACGACGTGCCCTACGACCCCGCCCACACCACCGTGCGTGCTGCCACGCTTCTGCCGGCCGCCCGCGTGATGCTCGCTGCCCCGCAGGGCGTGCAGATCTCCGGCGATGGGTTCGCCCCGTCGGGCTCCGATCAGGGCTTCACGCTCATGACTCGCGACAACGTGCCCGGGGGAACCGCCTTCGGCGTCACCCTTTCCGGTACGGCTCCCACCCCGCCGCCCGGACAGGGCCAAGCGGCAGACGCTGGCCAGCCCGCATCCGGCGGCCGCGACGCGCAGGCCGCAAACATCCAGGTGCTTTCCCCGCGCCTCAGCAGCTTTCAATACATCGTGCTCGGCGGCATGGGACTGTTCTTCCTCGCCGGCTTCTTTTTCCTGATGCGCCAGCAGCGCGCCGTCCCGGCTACCCCGAACGGGGCATTCGCAGCCGCCGTTCCTGCTGTCTCGGCTGCAAAAAAGTCCCGCGCGCGGGAAAATTCCGCCGAGCGATCCGCATACGCCCCGCCCGCCGCCGGACTCCCCGCTGCGGCCATCCCGCCTCCTGCGGGAGTCCGCGCCGAAGTTTCCGGCCACCCCGCGCCGTCCGGTCCCATGAACCTGGAGGACATGAAGGAAACCCTCTTCCGTCTCGAGTTCCGCCGGCAAGCCGGCACCATCAGCGAGCAGGATTACGCGCAGGCGCGCAGCCAGGTAGAGGCGGCCATCCGGGATTTCGTCCGCGGCTAACGTTTTGCAAGCAAAGGAAACAATCTCCGCATCTGCTGCATCCTCCGGTTCCACGCCGGGCCTGCCCGCCGTGGCGGGCCTCGGCATTTCCTTCTCCGACGTGGAAAAACGCTACGGCCCGGTCCGCGCCCTCCGTCCCACCACGTTGGATATCTCTCCCGGTGAATTCGTCGCACTCCTCGGCCCCAACGGCTCCGGAAAAACCACTCTTCTCCGCCTGGCCTCGTTGCTGGCCCGCCCCACCTCCGGGGCGGTCCGATTCCGCGGCCCCACCGGCGAGCAGTCCCAGGAGGCGGCGCGCGGCCAACTGTCCCTGGTCGCCCACGCCACCATGCTCTACGACGATCTGACCGCCGAAGAGAATCTCCAGTTGTTCGCCCGCCTTTACGGCCTGCACGGTTCCGCGGCCATCGTCGCGGAACGCCTGGCGGCCGCCGGTCTCCAGGAGCGCCGGCACGACCTCGCGCGTACTTTTTCCCGCGGCATGCGCCAGCGGCTCACTCTGGCCCGCGCCCTGCTCCACGGCCCGGGGCTCTTGCTCCTCGACGAGCCCACCACCGGCCTCGACTCCGCGGGTTGCGAATGGCTCGCGGGCGAACTGCGCCGCCTGCATCATGCCGGATGCACCATCCTGATGAGCACGCATCAGGGCGGGGAAGCGCTCTCGCTCGCCACGCGTACTCTCTGGCTCGAAGCCGGCCGTGTGGTCCGCGATGTAACCCCGGCCTTTACGCCGGCATCTCCCGGAGCGGCCAACTAATGGCCTCGCAAACGGAAATCGTCCGCGTCGCCTCCGCTCCCGCCTCCTCCGCCCCCCTGTGGCGCGGCGCCTGGGCCATCTTCTCGAAGGAAGTCCGCACCGAATTCCGCACCCGCGAACTCCTCACCACCACCGCCGTGTTCGCCCTCATGGTCGTCTTCCTATTCAGTTTTAGTTTCGATCCCACGCGCGAGGAGTCGCGCCGTTTCGGCCCCGGCCTGTTGTGGATCGCTATTCTCTTCGCCGGCACCCTGATGCTGGAACCCTCTTTCCTCCGCGAGCAGGCCAACGAAACCCTGGCCGCCCTGCGCCTCGCGCCCATCCAGCCCTGCGCCATTCTGGTGGGCAAAACCATGGCCAACTTCCTCTTCCTGGCCATTACGGAAGCCCTGTTGCTCCCCGCTTTCGCCGTGTTCTACGATGTTCGCCTGTGGCCGGAGCTGCCCGGAATCCTGCTGGCCCTGGCTCTCGGCACGCTCGGGATCGTCGTGCCGGGAACCATTTTCGCCGCGGTCACGGCGCACGCGCGCATGCGCGAAATGTTGTTGCCCTTATTGCTGTTTCCGGTTCTCATTTCCGTCCTGATCCCCGGGACGGAAGCCACCGTGGCGCTCCTGGCCGATCCGCCCGAGTGGCCGTCGCTGTGGCTCAAGCTGCTGGCCGGGGCCGACGTGATTTATCTCGTGGCCGCCTATTTGCTGTTCGATTCGGTTCTCGAGGAGTGAAATGCCCCCCACAGGGATGAATCGCATCCTCTGGCTCGTCGTCAAACTGGCCGCCGCTCTCGCCATGGCCGCCACCGGCTACGCCATCTTCTTCGTCGCCCCCGACGAGCAGACCATGCACGCCATCCAGCGCATCTTCTATATCCACGTGGCCAGCGCCTGGACCGCGGGCGTCGCCTTCCTGGTCGTCGCCCTCGCCGGCGTCCTCTACCTCGTCAAGCGCCAGCCGCGCTTCGACTGGCTGGGCGTCGCCGCCGCCGAAACCGGTGTGACCTTTACCAGCATCGTGCTCATCACCGGCCCCATCTGGGCCAAGCCCATCTGGGGCATCTGGTGGACCTGGGACGCGCGCCTCACGCTCACCTTCGTCCTCTGGCTCATGTACATCGCCTATCTCTTGCTGCGCTCCCTGGTTGAAGATCCCCAGCGCCGCTCCGTCGTTTGCGCCGTCTACGGCATCTTTGCGTTTGCAGACGTGCCCTTGGTCTACTTCTCCATCCAGTGGTGGCGCACGCAGCACCCCCAGCCGGTGATCGGCGGTGGCCAGGGCTCCGGCCTCGATCCGACTATGTGGAGGGTTCTGCTGTTCACCTGGGCCGCGGTCTCGCTGCTCTTCGCTCTCATGACCCGGCAGCGCTACCGCCTCGAGGCCGCACGCCACGAAACCGAGGTCTTGCGTCAGGAGCTGGAAGACCGAAAGGAATCGCCCGCCGCGGCGTCGCGTGCCTAGCCGCTAGCATTGGTAGCCACGGTCAGTGTTTTTCTGACCGTGGGCTTTAATAGGAGGAGTCACACCGATGAAAAACTTCGACAGCATCCTCGCCGCCTATCTGGTGTTCTGGGCCGTAGTCTTTGTCTATCACCTGACCGTCTCCCGCCGCCTCGCCCGGACGGAGCATGAGCTGGAAAGTCTCAAGCAGCAGCTCCACAAATGAACGGGTAGCCCTGGCAGTACGGGTGCAATTCTCCAAATTCACTCGTTCTTCGTGCCGCGAGCCTCCGCCGCGATCCGCTTCAGGCTCATCCGCTTTCCCTCCCAACGGTAGAGCGTGTTGTAGGCCCAGCGGTATTCGCCCATGTTCTCTAGCCCCGACTCTACGGAGATTCGGTACCAATCCGAAGCGTCCTCGAATCGGCCCTCGCTCTCCGCTCGTAGGCCGAGGTAGTAGGCGTTCTCGCAGCGCTCCTTGGGACTCTTGGCCTGGGCGAGGATCTCGTCTTCGCTCGCCAATCCCACTAGGTACCGGCCGATCGTTTCCCAATAACCCTGTGCGTGTTGCCGGTAGTAATTCACCAGCTCCGTCCGGTGCGCGTCTTTCCCTGGCCCCAGCTTCGCGGAAGCCGCTGCGCGCATGGTCCAGGCGAAATCCTCGCCGAAACCCGGCGTGGGCTTTTCCACCAAATCCCAAAGTAATCCGTACTCCTGGGCCGAGAAGGCCATCATGGTGGTGGGGTTATACATACCGGGTGGAATCGCGGTGCGGACCCACTCGAGTGCGGCCCGTGGTCCTTTCACGGCCTTCAAGTACTTGTAGCCGGCAACGCGAAACGTCAAATCCCCGATGCCTCCGGAATGAAGGCCGCTGACCATCTGGAACGGGCAATCATCTTTCCGCGCTTCAGCCATCGCGTCCGTCACTCCCATGAGTGCGATGCCGTCAAATCCTTGCGCCACCAGAGCCCTAAAGGCCGCCAGCGCTTGCTCTTCAGGGCGCTCCTTGAACACCTCGACGAACTTCGGCGCAAATTCCTGCTGAAAATCGATGATTCTGAGCGCGCTCGGCGCGGACTTCAAAACCGTCGCGGCGTCTTGAGGCCTTCCCCACTCCCAGTAAAACCCCGCGAGGACCGCCCGGAAGAAAACGCTGTCCGGGTAGCGTGCCACCACCTCCCTGGCTAATTTCTCCGCTTCTTTCCGCTTCTCCAATTTGTTCAAGATCATGGCGCCACGCTGCATGGCGCCGCCTTGCTGGCTCTTGATGGCCGGCTGCACCATGTCCCAGGCCTCTGCGTAGCGGCCTTCCAGGTACAGTTGGCGGGCAAACGCCGTCCGCGCGAGAGCCTCATCCAGGTCCCTCGAGTCCTGGTGGGCTTCAAGCCACGGTTCGATGACGGCTCGCGCCCCGGCGTAGTCCTTGGCCTTTTCCAGATAGGCCACGTACTTCTCGCGCAACGCCCAGCTTCCGGGCTCGTCCTGTATCAACTGGTCGAAAGCCTTCCGCAGTGTCTGCGCGGGAATTCCCTTTTGCTCCTCCATGTATTCGAGAACTTCCGCGCGCTCTTCCACCCCGAATTTCCGGTCAAGTGCGAGCCCCATCAGCGTTTGTGTGTCTCCCACGAAGCTCGCGTACCACCCCTGCAGCGTGGGATTGAGCGAGGCCGCAGCCTTCACCACGCTCCCATAGAACTTCTCCGTGAGCTTCAAGTCGCGTGCGCCCGTGAGGGCTACGTCTCCCATGAATCGCCGATCTTCTATCCTCGTGTCCAGCCGCGCCGCAATTCCGCGTGAGGCTGCCAGGAGCAAGGGATTGCCGTAGCTGGCCCGATCTTGGAGTTCATTAAAGGTGCGACTCAACGGCTGGCCGCCCAGGTTAGGTAGCCCGCTCAAGTCATTCAGCAGCGAATTTAGATCTGCCGGCCCCGCTGCGGAATCAGCCAGGTGTCTGTACCAGACCTTGAAATCCGCAGCCAGTCCTTCTTTTGCAGTGCCCAGTTGGCCCGCGAAATCCTGCGCGTCCCTGGCCGACGAGAGCGAGTCGAGGTAGAAGAGACCCTGGTCCATCAGCGCCGAGTAATAGTACGCGGAAAAGTAGGCCCGATAGCTTTCGGGATCGAGAAACGGGCCCGTGTACTTGGCCGCCATGATATCCAGGCTCGAAGCAAACGCGTCTGCCGCAATCCGGGACGGCTGGATGCCGAGCGCCCGCTGCAAGTAATCACGCCCACTCGTGAGTGGATGGCCCAGGGCTTCAGAGAACGTCAGGGGACCGCGTTCGCGGGAGATTTCCTCATGAACGGCAGCTCCAATCCGCCTCGGAAACGTCTCCCGGACTTCGAAACTGCCGAGCCACATTCCCGTCCTGGTCACGGGGAAGGGAACCCTCCCCAACGGATAGAGACGCCGCTCGGCGCTGGTCCAGGCTTGGATGTCTCCTCGTCCCGCCAGTCGAACCATCCACAGATAACGAGCTTCAGCGGAACTTCCGGGAGACTTCGCCATTTCTTCCAGGCGGTGATCCTCCCGGAGGATGTACAAGCGCGCTGGGTCGGACTCCGCTAGCTTTGCCGACAGACTTTCAGCATGGGTGGAATAGCCCATGGCCTCCGCCAGCAGACACTCCTCGCGGTCGGGCGTCGCCGTGGTCAGGCTCTTCGTGAGAGCCAGCCCGGCCAGCGCGCGCGCTGCCAAGGCGTCGGCGATTTCCACCTCGTCGTATTCCTGCACCACCAGGCTCACGAATCCCCGCGTTGCGGCTTCCAGGAGTGCTGCCTCGTGGTGTCCCTGGTTCCATTGGCGATCGATTTCCTGCAAGCCCGCAAGGACCTCCGGCGCGAGGAACGCATCGGCCCGCCCGCTGATCTCGCCGGATGGTTGGTCCTTCCCGTTCCCGCTCAATCGCAGTGGGTGCTGTTCGTTTACGCTCTTCGCCCAGCCCCCCAGCAATTCGTTGAACTCCGGAAAATCGGGCAGCTCTTGCACGTGACCCACCACCTGGTTCGCGTACCGGACTTCCCAGTCGCCGTCCTTGAACTCAACTTCGACCTCCTCCGCCTTTTGTCCTGTCAGCAACGAGTGAATCACTCCGACCGCCAGCAGGAATCGCCGGTCCGGTTTTAGCCGGTAACCGGCCTGCAGCGCTTTGCGCATATCTTGCGGCGAAACTGTCATCACCGACGGGGGAACTGGCCGGGAGGCGTGCGGAGTTGCTGGACGCTGCGCGGGCCCATGCCCGCAGCTCGTGGCCAGGACGCTCAGCGTAACCAGGGCTAGCCGAAGAGTCAGGCTTCGCATGGATTCCTCGCGAGAATTCTCCGTGATACCAGCCGCTGTAGAGGCGCATCATACACTAAGAACTGAGCGCTCTCGGGACTCAGCCCGCGTCTGGAAGGCACTCCGGCCTTTTGCGTTCTCACCCGCCTGAATTTTGACGGCCGGAATAATCCTGGGATTCGCGGATACAGTTCAAAATGGGAAGGTAGGCTAGAATGCCGCCTGCCACGTTTCGTAAGGTCGGCGTCTCAGTGGACCTTTCGGCGATCTCTATGGCATTCGAATGACTGGCGCACCCAAAATCGGCATCGTCCTCTTCCAACTCGGCGGCCCCGACTCGCTCGATTCCGTCGAACCCTTTCTCTTCAACCTCTTCTCCGACCCCGACATCCTCCCCATCCCCGTCGTCGGCGGTCTCCTGCGGATTCCCCTCGCGCGTTACATCGCCCGCAAGCGCGCCCCGCACGTGGCCGAACATTATCGCGAGATCGGCGGCCGTTCCCCCATCGAGCTGCTCACCGCCCGCCAGGGCGGAGCGCTGGAAGCCGCCCTCCGTCCCGATTTCGATCCCATGGTCACCCTTGCCATGCGCTACTGGCGTCCCACCACCGCAGACGCGGTCGCCTGCATCCGCGCTGCCGCGCTCGACCAAATCGTCCTCCTGCCTCTCTACCCCCAGTTCTCCTTCGCCACCACCCTCAGCAGCCTCAAAGAATGGAACCGCTGCTACGGCCGATCCGGCGCTCCTTCTCCGTCCTCTTCCTCCTCTCCCCCTGTTCGCACGGTCGGCAGTTTCCACCTCCATCCCCTCTACATCGAAGCGCTGGTGGACCGCATCAACTCGACTTTCCGCCATTTCGATTCACCCGCGGATGTCCACATCGTCTTCAGCGCTCACGGAATTCCCCTCAGCCTGGTCAACAAGGGCGATCCCTACCCAAGACAAATGGAAGCCACCGTCCGCGCCGTGGTCGAGCGCGGCGCCTGGAAGAATCCCCACCTCCTCTGCTTCCAGAGCCGCGTCGGGCCCATGAAGTGGCTCGAACCCTCCACCACGCAAACCCTCGCCCGCCTGGGCAGCGAAGGCGTCAAGCGCGTGCTCATCGTGCCCGTGGCTTTCGTCACCGAGCACGTCGAGACCCTCCACGAAATCAATATCGAAGCCCGCGAAATCGCCACCCGCGCCGGCATCCAGCAGTTCCGCATGATGCCCGCCGTCGGCACACACCCCAAATTCATCACCTGCCTCGCCGACCTCGTCCGCACCGCCCTGGCCAAGCCTGTAGCGCGGAGCGAGTAGGCCCCGCGGCCTTCTCTCTCCCTCTCTTTCGCAAACCGAAACTCGAAATTCGGAACGCGAAATTCGGTGAGAAAAAAGAGGTGCCAGCCGGCGGATTGTGATCTTACCGAGCCGTCGTCGTGGGCCTTGGTTTTGATTTTGCGAATTTCGAGTTTCGAATTTCGATTTTCGCCTTTATCCCAGCGTCTTCAGCAGCGCGCTCGCCCCATTCCACAAAATCTGCACCCCGATGCACACCAGCAAGAACGACGACAGTCGCATCACCACTCCCATCGCCGCCTCGCCCAGCAGCCGCGCTAGCCGCTCCGCGAACCCGTAGCACAGCCACACGCTCGCCGCGATCAGCACCGATCCGGTCACCGCGGAGATCAGCGCGTGGTAATTTCCTCCCGCATGGTGCGGCGAGTTTGCTCCCAGCGTAATGGCCACGGCAATGGACCCCGGGCCTACCGTCAGCGGCAGCGTCAGCGGATAAAACGCCTGTTGCCGGATGTCCTCCGGCCGCGGCGCGCGCTGCGCCATGGCGTTCACCTCCCCGTTCGGCTTCCAGCTCAGCATCGTCCATCCCGTCGAAATCACCACCAGCCCGCCTCCCACCTGCACCACCGGCAGAGAGATTCCAAAAAACGATAGGATGTGCGTCCCCACTAGCAGCGAGGCAATCAGCAAGAGCAAACTGTTCAGCGCCACTCGCCGCGCCAGCGACCCGCGCTCCCCGCCCGAGTATTCCCGCGTCAGGCTCAGAAAAATCGGTGTGCCTCCCAGCGGATTCACAATCGGAAACAGCGCGCTGAAAATCAGCACCGTGCTTTTCAACACTTCATTCACTTCAGTCACAAATCCCCTCCAAACCCTCCCGCCGCCGCGCTCTCCTCCGCCTCCTTTACCTCCTTTACTTCCTCTACCTCCTTTACTTCCTCTACTTCCTCCACATCCCCGCCCGAGTATATCCGACCTGGCGAATGGCAAAGTTCCGGCGAAGACTGCCCGTGGTCTTCCGCCGTGTAATCCTTCCCTGATGCCTGGGAATTTATCCACAACCCTGTGCATGTTCCAGTCTGACCCGCCCGGCAAGCCATTGACAAACCAAATAGATAGCGCTAGGAGGCCCGCGGTCTGTCCATTGCTCTACAATCACTGGGCCGCTTCTTCAATTTCCGGCCGGTCGCGCTTCACAGGAGGCCTTCCGGCAGGTGGCCCGCACGACGATCCGATCCGCGGTGGCCGTCGCCCAGGGCCAGCTCGGTGGCCTCTCTCGCGCACGGCGCCAGGGGGAGTAGGTCCAATGTCCGCATCGCGCCAACCTGTGGAATCAGATTTCTCCAATGGCAACAACTGGCTCGCCCTCGTTCGCGATCAAGGTTACCGGCTCTTCGCCGCGGGAAACGGCAAAGCGGTAATCATCGAGCGCCTCCCGGTCGAGCATGGGCAGGCCGAACCGAAGCTCCCTCCGCTGCCCTGCCCCAGTTTTGACGCTCGCTACGGCCTCAAGCCCGATGGGCGAAAATTCCAAAACCGCTTCGTCCTGCTCACGGAAGTCTCCCGCGCCTCTCAGGTTTCTCGCTTGCGCGTGGCCGGTGCGGACCACACGGGCAACCCTCGCTCCACCCCCTGGAACGCCGTACGCAGCATTCAATCCGTCACCCGCTTGGAGTCCTTCATGGCCAAAGAAGCTGGAAAACTCCTATTCTTCCTGGTGCGCAGCCCCAAATCAGGATCTTCTTCCGCGGGCAGCCGCTCCGATCGCCCCATTGCCTCCGCGGTTCAGATTGGAAGGAGCCTCGGCTTGAGCGAAGCCGACCTCGACGCCTTGCGCGTCGCCGGCCTGGCTCGCCAATCGGACAGCGACGTCTCCTCCATCGCCGAGGGGGAAGGGAACGCGCCCCCTCGCTGCAAATGTCCGGGCTGCGAGGATCCACCCGCCGCGACGCTCGAGGGTCAGGCCTATTGCAAGCAACACTTCATGTCCGCCTGCTATCAGCGCTTGGACGCCTGCTCCGAGCAACTCGGCCAGGGTCCCGTTCCCCCTGAGTTGTCGGACCAGATGCGCTCGCTCCTGACCGCCTGCATCGACCAGGCCAATGCCCTCACCCGCGCGCCTTTCTCTCAGGATTCCCTCGAGCGCGCCCGCCTGCTCGACATCCGCCACACCGCCTTGGAATTGCGCACTCGCCTTCGCCGCAGCCCCCGCCTCGCCGCCTCCCACCCCGTGCGCCTGCTCTGCGAAACTCCCGGCCGGCCCTGGCAGGAAGTGTCGCAGACCTTTCTCATCAGCCGCTTCGGCGCCATGCTGGAATGCAGGAACCTTGTCCGCCCGGACGACTGGCTCTTCGTCGAACGTCTCGACACGGGCACCCGCGTGCGAGCCCGCATGGCCTGGCGCGAAACGCGCAAATCCGGCTCCTTCTGCGTCGGCCTGGAATTCCTCGATTCCGAAAATTTTTGGGGCCTGAGCTGGACCAATCCCGCTCCGGCCGACCCTCACGAAGGCAAGGCCCGCTCCCTCTCCGCCTGATCGCACCACACGGTAGCGCCGGCTTTGCGCATTTTGCATCCCGACGCTTTCCGTCGGGACCAGCCGGCCTTCAGTCTGTGGCCCTTTAGCGGCTACGGTAGCCACGGTCAGTGCAGTTCTGACCGTGGGCAGTTCTGCTCCCACCCCGGGCCGGCTCTTGCATTCCGCAACGCTCAAGAGTAGGTTGCTCGTCATCCGATCCCCGTTTGCGCAGTTTCCCGGAAACGAGTACGTGGAAGTCGGGCCCCTGAATTTCTGAATCTTTCTCGCGGAGGTGTAAACCGTGGCCACCAATCGTCGTAACGCCCTGAAAGGCGGGTTGACGCTGCTGGGCGCCGCCGTCGGCATCGGCTCGGCAAACAGCAGCGCATTCGCAACGGCGCCGGGTCGCGCCGCAGAAAACAAAGACGGCCTGCCCCTCGTCCTGCACGGCGTGGGCTGGCGCATTTCCTCGCAGGACCTTCGCCGAGGCCAACTGCCCCCGGCCGGCATCCGCATGCTGGCTCGCGGCGAGATTGTGGACAAGCCCTCGCGCGGCCGTAAACTGGGCGATTTCTTCGCCACCTACTACCGTCTCAACACGCCCGGCAAAGTTGCGCATCACGAGCCGGGAAGCCTGGAGCTGCACACCTTTGTCTTTCCCGATGGAACCCTGGTCGGCTCGGGCGTGGCCACCGCAGCCACCGACAGCGAAGGCCACTTCGCCATCATCGGCGGCACCGGGCGCTACCTCGGGGCCAGAGGCTCGTACGTAGCGCGCCAGAGTCACTCGGATTTCGGCGGTGACGGCACCGCGACGTTCACCCTCACGCTAATTTGAAGGTTAGCTGTGAAACGGATGGAAGGAGGATGCAACCATGGCAGTGGATGCGTATCTGTTCATTACTGGAATCTCGGGCCCGGGGCCGGGCGGATCGGTTGAAATCGACAGCTTTAGCTTCGGAGTTTCCAACTCGACCACCGTTGGCACTGGCACAGGCGAGGCCGGCTCCGGAAAGGTAGCTTTGAGCGATTTTTCCATTACGAAAACATTTGATTCGAGCTCCCCGAAGATATTCGACAACGCCTTGAACAGCATGGTCATCTCCAACGTGGTGCTAAAGGTCTATCGCGGCGCAGGCGGTGCTGGCGGTACAGGGAGTCCGACTGAGTACCTGATGATTACCATGACGAATGTAATTATATCAGGGTACACGCTCAACGACGGCACTTCGGGGGGCCAGTCACCCTGTCCGCCTTCGGATGGCGGCCGCCCGAAGGAGAGCATCTCCTTTAATTTCGAGAAGCTCGCCATCCAATACATGCCCCAGTCAGGCACCTGAGCGAGCGTCGCTGGCGGCGGCTTTAACCGAGGGATGGGGATCCGCGGCGGGATTCGCCTCGCCGCTCCCGGGATCCCCGCATTCCTTCGTCCCAGGATATGTCCGCGTCTTGTGCCGGCTGGAGTTTCGCGCCATACTGCGCCACGGGACCGCGTTTCATCTCCGACACCGTCGAGGCTACATGAAGCGTTTCTATTTCGTATTTGCGGCCGTAGTTTTCCTCTTCTCGCTCCTCTACCCTCCCGCGGCAAGGTCCGCCTCGCCCCGCAGTGCGCTCCAGTCGCAACAGCCGTCGGCCGCGCCCCCCGCTTCCCCGGCCGTCACTCCGCAGACACCCCCTCCCCAAGCGTCGGCCAAAAAAGTGACCGCCTACACCCTCCCTCCCGATCTCTACAAAAAAGCCCACGATCTCGGCCGCATTCATTTCCGTTTCGCTCTCATCAGCTTTTTCTACGGCCTCGTCGTCCTCTGGATCGTTCTCGCCGGAAAACTCGCGGCCCAATACCGCACCTGGGCCGAATCGTCCTCCTCGCGCCGCTTCCTTCAGGTGCTCATCTTCTCGCCGCTTTTGCTCGTCACTATGTCGGTCCTGGGACTGCCCGCCGATATCTACGAGCAGCACGTCGAGCGCTCCTACGGCCTTTCCATTCAGGGCTGGGGCTCCTGGGCCTGGGACTGGGTCAAACTCCTTTTCATCTCCCTCGTCATCGGCACCATCCTCATCTGGATTCTCTACGGCGTGATCCGCAAATCGCCGCGCCGCTGGTGGTTCTATTTCTGGCTGGCCACCCTCCCCATCGGCCTCTTCCTCGTCTTCCTGACCCCAGTCGTCATTGACCCCATGTTCCATAAATTCGAGCCGCTCCAGAAAAAAGACCCGGACCTCACCGCCGCCCTCGAGCACATGGTCCAGCGCGCCGGACAGAATATCCCGCCCGAGCGCATGTTCTGGATGGGCGCCGGCGAGAAAACTACCGAGCTCAACGCCTACGTCACCGGAATCGGCGCCTCCAAGCGCATCGTCGTCTGGGACAACACCATCGCCAAAATGACCACGCCGCAAATCGTCTTTGTCGCTGGCCACGAGATGGGCCACTACGTCCTGCACCACGTCTGGAAGGGCTTGGCCTTCGGCGCCGTGCTCCTGTTCGTCTTCTTCTATCTCGGATTCCGCTCCATCGGCTGGCTGCTCGCCCGCTGGGGAGCCAAGTGGGAGATTCGCGGCCTGGACGACTGGGCCTCGCTGCCCGCCCTGCTCTTGCTCCTTTCGATTTTTGGCTTCATCGCCAATCCCGTTGGCAGCGCCGTCAGCCGCTACTTCGAGCATCAGGCCGATCAGTACGGCCTCGAAGTCACTCACGGCCTGACCCCCGATTCCGGCCAGATTGCCGCCCAATCCTTTCAGGTCCTCGGGGAAGTGGATTTATCCGATCCCGACCCCAACCCCGTCAACGTCTTCCTCTTCTTTTCGCATCCCACCATTTCCGATCGCGTTCGCTTTGCCCTCTCCTACGACCCCTGGGCCAACGGTGCTCAGGGAGAGTTCGTCCACTGACCGGCGTAAGGCGCAGGCAACACGCCTCCGCTGCCGGTAAGGAGTACGCCGATGGGCTTCGACAAGAAGGAAATGATTGAGAAGCTGAAATTTGAGATTGAGATGATCGAGAAGGGGGGCTACTACCCCTCCGTTCGGGACCCCCGCCACTCCCCGGAGATCTTTCGCGAGTCCGTCACCTGCCTGAACGTAGGGCTGGAGGAAAAAGAGCACCCCTGCACGAGCTGCTTCCTGAGCGACTTTGCCCCTCCCGAAGCGCGCTACACCAGCGACGACCTCTGCCACAAGATCCTGCTGAACGATAAGGGCGACACCGTCGAGTCGCTCAAGGTCGAAGGCGATCCCTACAAGCTCCAGGCCATGGTCCTCGCCTGGCTGAAAAGAACCGTCGCCAAGCTGGAGCGGGAGATTGCCGCCGGTACGTAAGCATCTTAGTTGGAGCGTTCCGGGAGCTATCCACTCCCCTGACAAGCCGCGGCGCGGGCAGACCTGCGCGCAGAGGTGCGCACGCCGAATCGATAGCACGGAACCGTGCTTTGCAGGCCGGTGTCTAATGCATCGTACGCGAAAGAGGGCCCGAGAACGTGCCGTCTAGGCTTGGGATTCACACCGCTGCGCGTCGTGTTGCGCTTGCCGTCCTCGGCGTTATCTCGTGTTGTTGGCTCTCCCTGTACCTGGACTCGGTCCATCAGCGCCGCAGGGCAGAACGCCTGATTGCGGAATTAAAGTCATTTCCGTTTTCAACGGCAGGATTTCTTGAAGTTCGCGGCCTCGCAAACAACTATGGAGGCACCACTGGCCAGCACTTCCCACTCTTCCCGCTGCAACCGCCAGGCCTACCCATGACTGACTCGCAAGGTCAGGTGCAGATGCCGCTGTCACCTACCGGGCTCAATTGCACGCCTCAAGATTGCACCTTCGAGATTTGGATTAGGCCACACCCATCCGGCGTTTCGCTCAGCTACCGAGCAGCAGTATTGCTCTTGTCCTCTCTGGCATACTCCGGCGTCCGACCGTGGGTTGTTTACGCGAGGTTTGAGATTAAGAATGGCAGGCTGGCGGAAAGTCGGACCTCGGTGGTACAGGTGAGGCGCGCCAGGATTGGAGCGTACGAAGGCGTGTTCCCGCTGGATTATGAGGTCAAATCCCGACCTCTCTCCCCTTACGACGCGGGAAGTGGGTACGGCGTCGGCGTTCCGCACGTTACGGGCTGGCCCACGGATATCCTCAGTGTTCGAGTGGCACAAACCGCGAACGCTCCGATCCGGCGCGCTTTTGACATCGACATTCGATGTTTTACCGCCGTTTGGCGCAGTTGCCGCGGATTTGGCGAGCTTGCTCCATCGGCCTGGGCTGACCTCCAAGCAAGAGTCGACACGCAGATGAAAGACAAGCCTGCGAGGTGACTCGCGCTCAGGCTTGCCGGCTGGCTTGACAACCCGCAGCACGGGCGGTATATGTGTTTCCGGAGTCGGACGAATCTTTATCGCGCCGTCTCGGGGAAGATTTGTCGCGCCCGGAGGTCCCGCGTCCTGGCAGTTGGGTTGCAAGCGGTGTCCATGACCACAGAGAACCAGAGCAAACCGACCGGCAGCACTACCCTAGCGGCCCCCGCCACACCGGCGGCTGCAAAGCCCTCCGCTTCCCAAAAGGCGGAGAAAAAAGAACCCGAAAAACCGGTGGATATCCGCCGCCGCATCATCTGGGCCTGCGTCTGGGGCTATCTGGGCGTCAATTTCCTCATGTTTCTGCGGTTTTTCTTTCCCCGCGTGCTCTTTGAGCCCTCCACCGTCTTTTCCGTCGGCTATCCCACCGACTTCGCTCTCGGCGTGGACACCAAGTTCCAGAAGGACTACCGCGTCTGGGTGGTGCGCAATACCGAGCGCCTGTTTGTCATCTACGCCAAG
>Ga0187819_10000281_pt1 | contig 24886 bp, 22 predicted proteins | sample NC_wetland_sal_i_15_FD_132411 | JGI IMG/M metagenome (GOLD analysis project Ga0187819, IMG submission 132411) | Wetland sediment microbial communities from Neuse River Estuary, North Carolina, USA - SO4_4 | ecosystem: Environmental > Aquatic > Freshwater > Wetlands > Sediment | place: USA...
CGGGCTGGCGACCGTCGGAGCCACACCGGTCAGGGTGTAGCGGATGACGCCAGTCTGGTCCGAGTAGAAGCCGCGCTGACCGGTCGTGCCAACGGTTGCAGGAACGCCCGTCTGCGTGTAGGTGTCATTCAAGCCGTCCGCACCCGCCACAGTGGCGTACGTGAACACGTAGCCAGCCTTGGCGCCCGCAGCGAGAACCGGGTCAATGATGCCCGTTCCGCCGGCGCAAGCTGCACCAGTGTTGAGCTCGAGCAACGATGCTGAGAACCCAACCGCAGGGCAAGCCGCAGCGTAGTTCACTTCACCCGTGTTGATCGTACGAACCGAACCCACCGCCGACGCTTCGTTGGCGGCCATCTTCGACTTGATGAGGTTCGGGATCGCAATCGCCGCGATGATCAGAATGATTGCCACGACGATCAAAAGCTCGATAAGAGAAAAGCCCTTTTGTTTCTTCATGTTCCGTCTTCTCCCAGTCCCAGAGCAGGGTTATGTCCGTGACCCCGCCTTTTCAGTGCAAGGTCTACATCGTAGATCGTACTTGCCCGTGCAAACGGAGGGCTATAGGAGAAAAGTACCGGAGGGGTAGTCAATTTGATACAAGCGAGGAAATTCCAGCCGCAAAGAGCTTCCGCGAGGGTCCTCGCAGCTTGCGTGAAGATCCTTCCTCCTTGCCGCGTACCCCAGAAGCAGATTCCTCGCTGCACTCGGGATGACAACTTAGGGAAGGCGGCGGTGCCTGGGCCCTCACACACCCTCCCCCCACCTTTTTTGGAAGTGCGGATTCTAAGGGGGTTACGGTCAGAAATCGTGTAAGTGTTGATTCTGGACGAGTTAAAGTCCTGTGTTTTCTGTGCGAGTCGTGCAGTCTTGTAATTGCATATTCTAAAGGGGTTAAAGTCGTTTGTTTTGATACAGATTCGTGATGTCTTGTAAGTGCAGATTCCAAAAGAGTTACAGATGGCGCCCTTCGGAAGTGCGGATTCTAAAGGAGTTAGTGGATCGCGGGCGGTGGATAGTTGAACGTTTGAACGTTGGCACGTTTGAACGTTAGGCGGGATGTCGATCGCAAACACGGGGAAGAATAGCATAGAAGTGCACGAGATGTCAATTCCTTTGTTGGGTATCATCTAGCGGAGCGGGCGAATGGAGCCTTGCCTGCCCTAAGACGCCTTGGTCCGCTACACTTCGATTCCCTGCTCTCTAAGAAATACGGCCAGGCGGCTGACCGGCAGCGCGGTGATGAAGTTGTAGCTGCCCGAGACGGAGTCGGCGAAGCGGAGGACGCCGTCGCCTTCGAAAGCCCCCGCAAACCTCGACACTGGGTATCTGCTGACGTAGTCGCGGATTTCGCGCTCGACCAACCGCCGAAATCGGATCTCGGAAGTTTCCACGGTGGACAGCATTCTCTGCGTATCCGAACGGATCACGACGAGCGAGGTCACGAACTGGAACGCGCTGCCGGAAAGCTCACGCAGGAATTGCGCCGCTTCCTGGTTGTCTCGCGGCTTCTCGAGAATCTTTCCATCTTTCGCTACCACCGCGTCGCCCGAGACCACCACCGCGTCCTCAACGCCGCGCGCAACTTCCCAGGCTTTCGCTTCCGCGAGCTTCTTCGTCAGCGCCGCAGGGTCGACGTCCCGGATCGACTTTTCGTCGATCGCGCTCGGACGTACTTCGTACGTGAGCCCAAGGATATCCAGCGCGCGCCTCCGCGATTGCGATTCCGATGCCAGTACAACTCTCATTAGCTGTTCGTTCCATTTCGGAACTCCCTCCGACTCCAAGTACTACCCGGCTCCAACCATCCCCTTTCCCTTCCGCACCTCCCATCACACAGGAACACCCGCAACCCCTTTATTTTCATCGACATCCTTCACAGTTCCCATCGGACCGGCGGGTATACCCCCTCAAAAGCGAAACCCAGGCAAAACTCTGCCCCTTCACGACCATGACTACGTTACCTCATTACTTCATCTTCCGCACTACCCACTATTCCTCTTCGTCGTCGGGCTGGACTTCGAGCTTGCCTTTGGTCTTTTTGGCCATCAGGTAGGAGCGGATGAAGGGGTCGAGGTCGCCGTCCAGGACGCGGTCGACGTCGCCGGCCTCGAACTTGGTGCGGTGGTCCTTGATCAGGCGGTAGGGCTGCATGACGTAGGAGCGGATCTGGCTGCCGAAGGAGATGTCCAGCTTGGACTCGTCGAGCTTGTCGGTGTGCTGCTGGCGCTTCTGAAGTTCCAAGTCGTAGAGGCGCGAGCGAAGCATCTTCATGGCCAGCTCGCGGTTTTTCCCCTGGCTGCGCTCCGCCTGGCAGGCGACCACCGTGTTGGTGGGGATGTGCGTGATGCGCACGGCCGTTTCCACTTTGTTGACGTTCTGCCCGCCTTTGCCGCCCGCTCGAAAGGTGTCCACGCGCAAGTCTTCCGGACGGATGTTGATCTCGATGCGATCGTCGATTTCCGGGATGACGAACACGGACGCGAACGAAGTGTGCCGTCGCGCGGCCTGGTCGAACGGTGAGATGCGCACCAGGCGGTGCACGCCGGTTTCTCCCGCGAGGAGGCCGTAGGCGTTTTCCCCGGCGAACTGGATGGTGGCGGACTTGATGCCCGCCTCTTCGCCGGGAGTTTCGTCGAGCACGGCGGCGCTCATGCCTTTGCGCTCCGCCCAACGCAGGTACATGCGCAGCAGGATCGAAGCCCAGTCCTGCGACTCCGTGCCGCCGGCGCCGGGCTTGATGGTCATGATGGCGTTGAGGTGATCGGTTTCGCCGGAGAGCAGCGTTTGGGTTTCGAGCTCGGCGACGTAGTTTTCCGCGCTGGTGAGCTCCCGATCGAGCTCTTTCAGAAGGTCGTTGCGCTGCTCGGCGTTGGTTTCTTCGCGAGCTAGGCTGATGTAGGTGTCGATGTCGCCGGCCAGAGACGCGAGTTTCTCGTCGGCAGCAATCTGGCCTTCGGAGCGTTTGCGGTCGCGCAGAACGCTCTGAGCGGCTTCCTGGTTGCTCCAAAAGTCCGGAGCGGCGCTGCGGGCTTCGAGGGCTTTCAGGCGGTCGCGATGCTGCGGGGCGTCAAAGAAAGCTCCGCACCAGCGCGATGCGCGGCTCGAGGCTTTCGTAGCGGTATTGCAGGTCTTCGAGAATCATTGAGCGTGACGGCGCGAGATGCAGTTCCGCTTGACGCGGTGACTACTGACTGGTCGCCAGCGATGGCGGAATGTCAACTGGGACCAATATTTCCTCGCGAACGATGTTTCCTTTCGTGAAAGTTGATGTTAACAGAATAGCGGAAACGAGGACGCAGAGCCATGCGAACCAATCGCCAAACCGGGTGTAGACCGTGCGATCGGTGCGGAAGTCGTAGGGCAGATCGGCGGCGGCGCGCACGTCCACCGGGAGCGGGCTGAAGATGCGGCCGTAGGGATCGATGGAAACGGTGAAGCCGTTGTTGGTGACGCGAAGAATCCACCGGCGATTCTCCACCGCGCGGACGCGGGCCATGCGGAGATGCTGCTCGGCCGCGGCAGAACGCCCGAACCATCCGTCGTTGGAAATATTGATGAAGAGCTCGGCACCGTTGTCGGCGAAGCGGCGAATCTCTCCCGCATAGATCGCTTCGTAGCAAATGAAGGTGCTGAAGGTGAAACCGCCGGGGAGATGACCTACGGCGTAGCTCGAGCCCTTGCGGAAGCCGCCCACTTCGCTGGAAACGCTGGAGACGACACGGTGAATCAAGGGAAACGGTTCGTACTCACCGAAGGGAACGAGATGGATTTTGTCGTAAGTGAAATCGTCCTGGCCTTGCGGATCGACCAGCACCGCGCTGTTGTAGGGGACCAGCACGTGGCGGGCGGCCGCTTCCGAGGAGCCGGTCAGCGGTCTCCACTCGATGGTGCCGGCGATGAACGGATGATGAAACTGAATCGCCAGCGCGGAGGCGCGTTTGGCGAATTGCGGGTCCTCCATCGAGAAGGGGGCGGGCGCTTCGGGCCAGACGAGGAGATCCGTGGGACGCCCGTGGGGAGAGACGCTGAGATGCTCGATTTCGTCGAGATCGGCGACGTGCCCGGGAAACCAATCGCTTGGGTAGGCCTCGACTTCGGGAAAGTTGAGCTGCACGGCGCGAGCATAGTGATTTGCTTGCGGGTGCGGAACGAGCTGCGGGCCGGCAAACAGTATCGCGAGAATCAGCGCGGAAGCGGCGGCGAGAATCGTCAGGCGGCGCGCAGAGGAAGGCGCGCCGGCGGCATCAAACCAGGCGAGCAGGGCGTTGAAGGCGGCCACCAGGAACGAAAGGCCATAGATGCCGGTGATGGCCGTCAGTTGCAGGAGGGCGAGGTTTGCGGATGCGGGATAGCCGAGCAAATTCCACGGGAAGCTGATTTCCGGGAGGTGGGCGCGGACAAATTCAAACGTCACCCAGACAAATGGCGCGCCGATGCAGGCGAGTGCCACGCTGCGCTCCGACAGGCGATTCACAATCCAGGCGAAGGTGCCGGTGAGAATTCCCCAGGCGGCGGCGATCAGAAACAGCACGCCCCATCCGCCGGCGGTCGAGAGGCCGCCGTGAACGGAGAGCACGGTGGCAATCCATGGCACGGAGGTGAGGCAGAAGAAGAGTCCGTGCAGTGCGCCGCAAGCGAACGCTATTTTGGGCCGCGCACCGAACAGGACGATGAGGAGAATCCCGACACACACCCAGGAGTAAATGCTGAGATAGAAGCCGGTGTAGGAAAAGGATAAGGCCGCGCCGGAAAGAGCGCCGAATACGAGGCGGAAAGAAGTGGGAGTTTCCGCATCAGAACGAGGACGAAGGAAGCTGGGCCAAGCGCGCAACGGCATCAGTGCCTGTGTGCCAACCCGGAAAACCGGCCCTCGGCGGCTGAAGCCGGATGGATGCGCAACCACTTACGGTACGGCTGAAGCCGTGCCCTCCCGTTGTCACGCAGAGTCATCAGTGCTTCACGATGGCCTTAAAGCCGGCACTCTCGAGGCCTTTCTTCGCGGCTTCCGCGGATTTCTGATCGGGATACGGACCGACCTGCACGTGGTAATACTTATCCGACTGCGGAGCGACAACGAACGCGGGGAATTTTTTCTTCTGCAAGGTGATCGCGACGGAGTGCGCATCCGATTCTCTGCGCAACGCGGCAACCTGCACCGTGTAGCCGCCGCCAGCAACTTGCGGCGCGTTGAGGGACTTCGAGGAAACGTTGGCGGTTCTGGCGGAGTTCTTGCCGTTTGCGACCGCGGGGACGGCGGCGGGAGACGTGGCGGGCGGCACGGGCTTCAACGTATCGTCGGGGGGCGTCTTCCCGGCGTTGTAGAAACCCCAGTCCGAACTGGGATGTGAGTTTACGTCGGAGGGAGGGTCGGAAGTGGGAGCCGCGTTATTCGCATGCTTCGGCGCAACGTCGGGCTTGAGAGGGGCGACCGGGTCCGCCGCCGCTCGCGGATTGCTGGCGCGCACCTGGCCATCATACTGGTTGCGCCCCATGACGTAACCCAGCGCGAAGAATACGCCGGAAAATACCAGCATGAGCATGAACAGGCCGATGACATGCTTGCTCTCCAGCACACGCTCGCCAGCGCCGCCGCGATTTCCGCGAGAAGCCATGCTATTTCTTCTGTCCCCCTAAGGCTTGAACCCAACTGTTAATAATATCGATGGGGAGCGGAAACACAATCGTTGTGTTCTTCTCGACACCTATTTCGGTAAGGGTCTGAAGGTAACGCAGCTGGATGGCGGAGGGTTGCGTTTCGAGGACTTTCGCGGCATCGGCGAGTTTTTGAGAAGCCTCGAATTCGCCTTCGGCGTGAATGACCTTAGCGCGGCGCTCACGCTCGGCTTCCGCTTGCTTGGCGATGGCGCGCTGCATCTGCTCGGGAATGTCGACTTGCTTGACTTCGACTTTGCTGACCTTGATGCCCCAGGGTTCGGTGTCCGTGTCGAGAATGATCTGCAGCTTGGCGTTCACCCTATCGCGTTGCGAGAGAATTTCGTCCAGTTCGAATTGGCCGACGACGCTGCGGATGGTGGTCTGAGCGAGTTGGGACGTGGCGTAGGTATAGTTCTGCACCTGGGATAGCGCCATGTTGGCATCGACAACCCGGAAATAGCACACCGCGTTCACTTTCACGGACACGTTGTCGCGGGTGATGATGTCCTGCGGCGGAACGTCCAGGGTCTCGATGCGCATATTGATGCGCGTCAGGGTTTCAATCGGCCAGAAAACCAAATTGATGCCCGCTCCCTTTGCTTGCGGCAGCAGGCGGCCGAGACGCAGGACCACGCCGCGTTCCCATTCTTTGATGATGTAGATCGAATTCCAGAACCAGATCAGGACGAAACCAGCAATGATGAGCGTTCCGAGACCGAAGAACTCGAACATAGTGCCCTCCTCAACGCGAACGAAGATCGATCAGGTGCGTGAAGCCAATTCCCCAGGGATAAAACCGGCCCTCAGCGACTAAAGCCGGATTGCGCGCTAGCCCTTACGGCACGGCCCTTCGTGCCTCTAGGTAAACTGAAGCCGTGCCCTCCCGGCGCCAGTGCTTGAAGGCAGCCCGTACAGGGAATCAACCGGCAGCTTCCACGGGTTCGACGTATAGCTTAAGGCCTTCGACCCGCAGGACGCGCACGGGCTTTCCTTCGGGGACGGGTTGCGCGGAGACGGCGCGCCAGAGCTCGCCATGGATGCGAATCATACCTTCTGCACCACCGGTCATCGAGGAAACAACCACGCCCTGCGCGCCGATCAACTCTTCGGTCCCGGTAGCGCCTTTCCATTTGCGGGAGCGAAGAACGAGGCGCATGAGAAAAACGGTTAGCGCGGCGAACGGAAGGGTAGCCGCGACGGCGATGCCCAAGCTCACGCCACCCGCGGTGAGCGGCGAGCGAATCAAAAACATCGCGCCGAGAAGCATCGAGACGATTCCGCCGGCAACCAGAACGCCGTGACTTGTAAGTTTTGCCTCGAGAATAAATAGCGCGAGCGCGAGCAGAATCAGAAACACACCCGCGATGTTTACGGGGAGAATTTGCATGGCATAGAGCGCAAGCACAAGGCAGATGCCGCCCACCACGCCTGGCGCCACCATGCCCGGGTGCGTGAATTCGGTGTAGAGCCCGAGAACACCGACGATCAGAAGAAGAAAGAACATGTCCGGCGCGACGATGCGAGCCAGAAGTCTTTGGCGCCCGGAAAGCTCAAACGGCGTGCGCACGGGATTCGAGAGCGCCAGCTTGACCTTGGTGCCGTCGAAGCGCGTGATTTGGCGGCCATCGAGCTGCCGAAGCAGATCGTCTTCAGAGGAAGCCACGAGGTCGATCATCTTTCCGTCGAGAGCTTCCTTTTCGGTAAAAGCCTTGGCGTCGGTGACGGCGGTTTCCGCGACCGATGGGTTGCGGCCGCGCTTGTCTGCAAAGCTGCGGAGAAACGCCGTGGCATCATTGGTGATTTTTCGGCGGAGCGTCTCATCGATCGCAACAGGATACGCTCCGACGCCGATGAGCGGGGATGCGGCCCCTGTATGCGTGCCGGGAGCCATCGCGGCGATATCCGCGGAAAGCAAAATAAAAAAACCGGCAGAAGCGCCGCGTCCGCCCGTCGGCGACACGTACACCGCGACCGGCACGGCGGAGTTCAGAATGTGCTGGATGATGTCTTTCATGGAGTCGCTGAGGCCGCCGGGCGTGTCCATGGCGATGAGAACGAGTGCGGCGTGGCGGCGTTCCGCGTCGGCGATGCCTTCGTCGATGTAGGTGGCCAGGATGGGCTCGACTTCGCCGTCGAGTTTCATATCCAGAACTATGGAGGAAGATGGGTGCTCCTGCGCTGCAACCGAGGGAAAAACCAGGATTAACGCAGAGACGCAGAGGGCGCAGAGGAAAGCGAACGGCACCGAAAGAAACGACCGGTGAGTGCGTTCGCTGCGAAAAAGCGCCCGCTTCCCTTCGGAGCTCAGGGTAAACGGAAAGCGGCCGCTACAACGAGGGAGAAACGAACACACGTAGCGAGAGAGCGCGCGCCTGGGAGTCACTGCGCACCTCCGTTGGGCTTGGAATTCTGGAGATGCTCGAGAAGTTGTTTGGCTTCGGCGTAATTGGGAGCAAGTTTCAAGGCGTGCTCGGCCTCGGCGTGAGCAAGGTCAAACTTTTTCTGGTCGAGATAGACCTTGGCGAGCATGGTGCGGACGAAAGCGGAGTCGCGCGCTTCCAGAGAGGCTTGCAGCTCCTTCACGGCATCATCCAGCTTGCCGCGGCGCCGGTCGACTTCGGCCAGACTTCGATGCGCGGACGCATTCGCAGGGTCCACAGCCAGGGCGGCGCGAAATTCGCTCTCAGCCGTATCGAGCTGTCCAGCGGAGAGTTCCTGCCGGCCGCGACGAATGTGCGCGCCGGGTGTCATAGTGGCGCCGCTCGCGGCAGCAGAGACAGGGGGTGAGCCGGACGATTCGATTTCGAGCCGCAGCGCGGTAATGTCCAGCTCGGTCTTGATGCGGTCGAGGTGCGGAAGCGCATCAGCTTTGGTAGCGACGTGGATCACGGGCAGCGCACTGGGGCCCAGTGCTTCGGCAGCGGCTTCGCGTTCCTCGTCGGCCTCGGCTTTCTTTCCTGATTTCTCGAGCGACTGGATCAACAGCGCGCGGTCCTCCGCATTGTCGGGTTCGCGCTCCGAGGCTTCGCGGAAAAGTCCAGCCGCGGCGGTGAATTCGTTGGCGCGAAAAGCGAGCAGACCGAGATTGAACGGATAGTCGTCTTCATCGGGATCGAGATCGGTGGCGCGGCGAAGATCAGCCTGCGCGGCGGGCGTCTTCCCTTGCCGGGCCAGCGCGACACCGAGGTTGTTGAGGATTTCGGGAAGGTCCGCGCCGGAAACCGTGGCGGCCGCTCCGGGCCCGTGGTTGGAATTGCTGCCCATCGCGGATTGCAGCGACGTGAAAACTTCCTCCGCTTTGTCCGGCTCGTTCAACTGGAGGTGGCAGACACCGGTGGCGAAAATGGCCTCGACGTAACGGCGGTGGATCTTCGGCACACGGGCAAACCAGGGAAGTGCGGAGGTGCAATCGTTGCGCGCCGCGTACGTTTCCCCGAGTGCGAACGCGGGATCGGGCCAGGAGGGCTCGAGGCGCGCGGCCTCCCGCAGCTCGCGGATCCGAGGTTCGTCTTCGTTGAGGAGCAGGCCGCGAACAAAATGCTCGAAGGCATCGAGGCGAAGTGAGCGCTGAACTTTGGCAAAATCTTTGAGCGTCAGCGGATAGGCCGGCTCGTTGGTGGAGAGCAGACGCCAGACGACGCCGGTGTGAAGCTCCATCAAAGAAGCAAGGGGCGCCGATTCGCGGACCGGCGGAAGTAGAGACGGAGGATCGACGCGCAGAACGCGGGACTCGACGGTCAGCGAAGTGCCGTCAGAGTTGAACGAGCCAAAAATGACGTAGTCGGCGTCAAGATCCTGCGCGATGCGCAGCATGGTGGCACGGCTCAGCTTCGCGGACGAGGGAAGGCCATAGCGCTCGAGCTCGCCGGCGCGGCCCGCGTGGGAGTAAACCTGCTCGCCGGCGTCGGAGAGATACTGAATCGTGAGTTCCTCAAGGCCTTCGCCAAGCCAATCGAGCCGCGGCGAAGCGCCGGCATTTTCAAATGGAAAAACAAGGTAGACGCCTGGCTGGGAAGCGCCGGACGCGGCGTCGCTCGAGGCGGTGGTAGGTTGCTGGGCATGAAGCGGGGTTGTCGCGAAGAAAACGAAGCCGCAGACGTAACTTAGACCGCGTTTACTGAAAACAGTCTGCCCCATGTTGTCTTGTAGTGTAGCAGAGGGAATGACCTTGTGCGGGGTGGAGACGTTGGCTTACACGATGAGAAAACAAGAGGAGGAGCGAGGGCTTCGCGTGGAGATTTTGCCGAGATGGGGCCGCTGCATCCCTTCGAGGCTCAGGGTAAAGCTGCGCCCCTACAGAACGGCGGTGCTGTTGCCTTGAAACGGGACAATGAAGCGGGCCCGCGCGATCAGGGCTCGGTCGGTTCAAGCGGCCTGGGAGCGATCAGTTCCTGGACGGCCGGCTCTTTCAGGGCGGCGGAAAACGCTTTGTCTTTCTTCACGTCCGCGATGAACGACGCATAGCCTTCATCTTTTGCTTTCCGCAAGTACAGGATGCAGCGCTCAATATTGCCGGACTCCGCAAAGGACTTCGCGAGCAGAAAATAGAAGCGCCCGCGGTCGGAGACCGAGCGATCCTGCAGAAGCGAGCCGCTTTTGGAGGAGTTGTGCTCGAAGAACTGCGGATCCTTGGTGAGCGCGGTGCGAAACGCGGCTATCGCTTCCTCGTATTTCTTGTCCGCGAAATACGCATAGCCCAGATTGCTGTACAGAACCGGCATGTCGTCGCGGATCTTGATGGCCCTCTGATACGCGCGGATGGCTTTGCCGTATCTCTTGCGCTGATACCAAACCGTGCCGATATTGTTCTGCGCATCGGCGTATTGCGGATCGGCTTTCAGGGAGCGCTCGTAATACTTCAGGGCAAGACTCAGGGCTTCTTGTTGATGCAGCGAGATCCCCAGCTTGTTCAGATAGACGGCGTTCCGCGGATCTTGATCGATAAGGTGCTTGTAGGTTTCCGAGGCTTCGCGGTACTGCTTGCGCGCCATGTACAGGTCGCCCATCTCTTCGGGGCTAAGCTGGCGCTCGGCGGGCGCGGCGGCCGCGGTCGAGACCTGAGAAGGGGCTTGCATGTTGGATGGACTGGAAACAAATGACTTTCGCGCAGTATCTTCGGTCGTCTGACTATTGGAGGGAACCGCAAAGGTCAGAAGGAGGAATACTGAAACCGCCATAGGAGCTTGCTTCATGGCGAGTCTCCTTTATCGTCCGGCTTAACCTTGTCCGGATCCTGCTTCTTCTTACCGCCAAAGATACCAAATATCTTCTGTAAAGGGTTCTTTTTCTTTTCGACGACCTTGCCATTAGCGTCCACAGTACCCTGGCCGGTGGCGTTGGGTGGACGGTTGGGATCGTAGGGAAGAGGCTGCCCGTTGGCGTCCGTTTGGGGCTGTTTGGGTTCGCCACCGCCGAAAACGTGAGAGAGCCAGGAACCGGTCGAGGAGAGAATATTGTGCCCGCCATGGAGCTCGCAGTATTGCGTGGGAGCGGAGCCCGCGACATAGACCTCTTGCCGCGTGGTCGGACAATTGGGAGTGGCCAACTGTAACGTTTCAGGATCGATGAGCACAGACTGGATGCCGTCGGGAGTGGTGAAGTCTTTGACATCACGGTAGGCGGGAAGCGACGTGGCACGGATCATGAAGTCGGCCCAGATGGGAGCGGCGGTGGAACCACCCGGGAGGCCGAGGTCGCGGTTATCGTCAAAGCCGATCCAGATGACGCAAACCAAGTTGGAGGTGAAGCCCGCGAACCAACCGTCGCGCGAAGTGCCGGTCTTTCCGGCCGCCGGCAGCGAGAAGCCACGAGCGCGGACGCCGGCAGCGGTGCCGTGGTTGAGCACGTCCTGGAGCACGCTGGTGACGAGAAACGTGACGCGCGGATCGAGCACTTGATGCGTCTGCGGCGCGCTTTTCTCGAGCGTGGTGCCTGCCGCGCTGATGACGCTGTGAATGAATTGCGGGTCGGCGCGCGTGCCGGCGTCAGCGAACGCGGTGTAGGCCGAAGCGACATCGACGGGCGTCATCTCGTAGGCGCCGAGAGCAACGGCGGGAGTCGGCTGGATGTTGTTGCCAAGGCCCATTTGCCGCGCGATCTGCACAACGCGTCCGTAGCCGATGAGCTCGGCGACCTTGACGGTGGCGACGTTGAGGGAATTGGTCAGGGCGTCGCGAACGGTGACCCGGCCCATGAACTTTGCTCCAAAATTGTTCGGAGTGTATTCCTTGCCGTCGAACTCGAACGTGGTGGGCTCATCGTCGACGGTGGTGGCGGGGGTGACGATGGGCTGGACGCCGTCGATGGCGTTGTCGAACGCCGCGGCGTAGACGAAGGGCTTAAACACCGAGCCCGGCTGGCGATGCGCGAGCGCGTGATTGAGCTGGCTTTGCCCATAGTCGCGGCCGCCGATGACGGCTTTGATCTCTCCGGTGTGAGGATCGAGGGCCACAAGAGCCACCTGCGCCTGGGGGATCGGCTCGTTGGTTCCTTTCTTGGCCTGCTCCTTGCGCCAGCGGTCGTATTTTTTAGCCAGCAGCTTGTCGACATTTTTCATGCCAGCATCGACGGCGGCGGCGGCGGCGCGCTGCAGGTCAGGATCCAGGGTGGTGTAGACGCGAAAATTTTCGCTAAGCAACTCGTTTTCCGAATATTTATCGAGGAGATGGTCTTTGACCATGTCCACGAAATACGGGGCGTCGCCGCCGGAGATGGAGGTGCGGACGATCTTGAGGGGCGCGCGCTTGGCGTCCTGCACGTCGGCTTCGTTGACGTATTTGTTCTCCAGCATCTGCGCGAGGACGCGGTCGCGGGCCTGTGCGCCGCGCTCCGGGTGGCGGTCCGCGGAGGAATAGTAGTTGGGGGCGCGAATGATGCCGGCCAGATAGGCGCATTCGCCGAGGGAGAGTTGACGAAGATCTTTACCGAAATAGGCGACGCTGGCTTCGGAGAAGCCGCGAATACCGAAGCTGCCGCGATTGCCCAGATAGATTTCGTTGGCGTACAGCTCGAAGATCTGCTGCTTGGTAAAGCGCTGCTCGAGCTCGATCGAAACCATGGCCTCGGCGAGCTTGCGCCGCAAGGTGCGCTCGTTGGTGAGGAAAAATGTGCGGCCAACCTGCATGGTGATGGTGCTGGCGCCCTGGTAGTGATTGCTGCTATGGCGCAGGTCGGCCCAGGCCGCGCCGAGGATGCGTACGAAGTCGAAGCCGCCATGCTCGAAGAAACGCTTGTCTTCTGCGGAGAGAATAGCGTGCACCAGCATGGGGGGAAGATCGTCGTAGCGGACCGGGCGGCGCTTTTCGCGAGCGCTATCGAAAAGATTGGTGACGAGCTCGGGCTCGATTTCGGCAGAGTCGAGTTGGGCGCCGCCGGCAAGCGGGCGAATAGAGCGAATGGTCTTGCCACTGAACTGGACATCCAAAGCATTGGACCCGGCGAAGTAGGAAAGCCTGGAGGGACGAATGTCTACGGCGTTGCCTTGCAGGGTGTACTGGCCGAGGGCGCTCTCGTCCTTCTCGGGCCGGTAGCCCACTTTCTGCAGGTAGGTGGTCAATTCATCCGGGCTCCAAGCCTGGGCAACGGCGATGCGCTCGGGAGCCGAGAAGATTTGCGTGGTGTTCTGCAGCACGTGGCCGGAAAGGCGCGCGTTGATCAAGCGGGCGTACTTAACGTAGTAGTAGGTGAAGAGACCACCGCAGGTGAGGAAGACGGCGAAGACAACGCCGAGGACCGTGAGGCCGAAAATGGACGTCCAGAAACCCTTTTCGATGCGAATCCGCAACTATGGCTCCCGCAGGCTGGACTCTTATTGTCTCGCAAGCGAGGGCGCTAAGAAAGGCACAGTTCAGCCAGAGGAAGGCGCCCACGCACGGCCTTTAGAGATCCCAGCACATTCCGCAAAATGCCCCGCGCGAAGCGAAAAAGCGCCTACAGCTCCTTATTCTCGCTCGCGGGAGTAAAGTGGAGATCCAGGTGGTACACGAGCAAGTCCACTGGGATCGTATACTCCAGGGAGATTTTGACGACCTGCTGCGTGTCGACGATCTTTATTTGTTCGCGCTTGACGGGGATGTCAAGGTCCTGGACGACCTTGAAAATATTGTCGCGGATCTGGTCTTCAGAATAGCGGTTGACCACCGCAAAGCGGGCCTGTTCCTGCATCTTGTCGGCGAGCTGATACTCCGCCACGTAGGCGGGGATGATCTTGTAGGCGGCGAAGGCGCCGTAGACCAGGATGGCGGTCCACAGAATGGCCTTTATGGTTCCGCCCCCGCGCTGAGAGCGGCGGGAAGACAGAAGGGGATGCTCGCCTGTGTTGCCCTGAAACGCCAAGGTTCTCTCCCGGTGCCGGCCAAACACCAAAACGGCTTCGTGTAGGGCCAGCGGAAATGCCTGGGGCTACGTTTTCTCAAGTTAGCATCCGTGTGAGCGAGTGTCGAGAACGAGGCGGGCGCGATGTGCCAAGGATGCTAATGGTGCGGGCATAACGGGTGGCGCCGGCACTCTTTTTGGCTAGTAGGCTCGAGCGAAAATGGCGCGTTCGGGGGCGGGTTTGCCGCAATAGACGCACTTCCCTGAGCCGCCGGACTGACCGGTCTGCTGGTCTAGGGGGATGCAGCGCATGGTAGCCCGGGTTTCTTCCTTGATCTTGGCTTCGCAGTCGGCGCTGCCGCACCAGGGGGAGAAGGCAAAACCGGTCTCGACCGCTTTTTTCAGGTCCTCGTAGATGTTGGCGTCGTGGGTGTTGGCATTGCGGAAGGCCAGCGCCTTGTCGTGGAGCGATTGTTGGATTTCGTTGAGCAGGCTCGCGATGGTCTGTGGGAGACCCGCGAGCGAGGCGCTGATTTTCCCTTCCCTGCCGGGGCGGTCGCGACGGGCCAGAACGGCGGCCTGCTTGGCGACGTCTTTGGGCCCCAGTTCGACGCGAAGAGGCACGCCGCGCATCTCCCAGTCGTTGAACTTCCATCCCGGGCTGGAGCCTTCGCGCTCGTCCAGTGTGACGCGGACGTTGGCCTTGACGAGCTCGGCTTTCAGCTTGCGCACGGTATCGAGGACCGTGACCTTCTCTTCATTCGTCCGGAAGATGGGCACGATGACCACCTGATAGGGCGCGAGCTTCGGGGGAAGCACCAGGCCCTGATCGTCGCCGTGCACCATGATGATGGCGCCGATCACGCGGGTGGAAAGGCCCCACGAGGTGGTCCAGCAATGCTGCAATTGACCGTTCTGGTCGAGGTAGCGCACCTCGAACGCTCGCGCGAAGTTCTGGCCGAGGAAATGCGAGGTGCCCGATTGCAGCGCCTTTCCGTCTCCCATCATGGCTTCGATGGCATAGGTGATGTCGGCGCCGGCAAATTTCTCCGCTTCCGATTTTTTCCCGGGGATGACCGGTATGGCGGCATCGTTTATGGCGAAATCGGCGTAGATATCGAGCATCTGCCGGGTTTCGGCTTCGGCTTCTTCCTTGGTGGCGTGCGCGGTGTGCCCCTCCTGCCAGTAAAACTCCAGGGTTCGCAGAAAGAGCTTGGTGCGTAGCTCCCAGCGAACCACGCTGTTCCATTGGTTCATGAGCACGGGCAGGTCGCGGTAGGACTGAATCCACTTGGACCACATGTGCCCGACGATGGTTTCCGAAGTCGGGCGCAAAACGAGAGGTTCAGCCAACTCTTCGCCGCCCCCGATGGTGACCACGGCGAGCTCGGGAGAGAAGCCTGCCACGTGGTGCTTTTCCTTGTCGATGAAGCTGCGAGGAATGAGCAGCGGAAACGCAACGTTCTGGTGCCCGGTAGCCTTGAAGCGCCGGTCGAGCCCCTGCTGGATGTTCTCCCATAGCGCCCAGCCGTAAGGACGCACGACCATGCAGCCGCGCACCGGCGCATAGTCGGCGAGCTGCGCCTTTAGCACCAACTGGTTGTACCACTCGGAAAAATCTTGAGCCCGTGTGGGGAGCTTTTCTTCAGCCATGCCGGGGTTTGTCCGTTCCTCTCAGCAAAGAAAAAACATCGCGAGTAAACCAAGAAGCGTAACGGACGGCTTACAGCGTGTCAACGAAGTGTCCGCTTCAATGCGCGGCAGCGGGAGACTGCATACGAGGGGCTTTCACGGTTGCTCCATCCTGATAAATCAGCGCCTGCTTCACTTTGCCCGTGGAATCCTTCGTAAATTCGATCTCGACTTCCGAAACCTTCAGGAAAAACTTAGAGGAGGATTCCGCGTACAGGGGAAACGCCGCTTGGCCGGGTGCCTGCATGGTCAGATGGCTGCCCTCCATGCCGATGGTTACGACGCCATCTGCGGCATTGTACAGGCCCGTGTAGGCGTGCAGCGTTTCCGCGGGCACGTTCACGCTCTTGCGTTCTTGCAAATCCACGAAGCGGGAAATCCTCTCGAGCAAGATATCCGGCTGTTCGAGCTGGACGAGGTGTCCGGCATTTATGATGATGTCGCGCTCGGCACCGGGAATCCCTGTTTCAATCGCACCGGCTTGCTCGTGCACGTCGGAAATGTCGAACTCACCTACCAAAATCAACGTGGGCACGTGAATTTCCGAGAGCCGCGAATTGGACGGCGGTGAATTTTTGATCTGAAACTCGCCCGCGTACTTGAGGTCTTGCGGGTTTTCCACGAGCAGGTCATGGAGTCTCTTCCGCGCCGCTTCGTGTCCTTCGCCGAGGATGTACGGATCCTTCGACCAATTTTCGGCCGCGGCTTTCACATCTCCATTGGCAAGAGGCGCGTTGTTTTTGCTCCCGCGCTCTTCAAAAGCGGCACTGAGCTCCATACCGTCCACGACAGGCCCAATCAGGAACAGTCCCTCGACCGTTTCCGGGTGCGCCAGCGCAAAATCAATAGCCAGCGCACCGCCGGAGGAATTGCCGATGAGGACCGCATGCCCGATGTTCAAGTGCGCAAGCAGCGCCTGCAGGTCTCCGGTCGGCGAAAAAGGACTCTTAGGCAATTCGGATTTGCCGTAGCCGCGCCGGTCGTAACGCACGGCGTGATATTTCCTGCACAGCGGGTCCCATTCCGCGTCCCAGGTCACGGAGTGCAGCAACCCGTCATGAAGCAGAACGACCGCCGCGCCGGTGCCGCACTCTTCGTAGTAAATTTTCGATCCACCGACATCCAGGTAGCCGTTCCGCTTCTCAGTCGGAGCGGGCTTCTGGGAATAGGCAGTATCCGCCCACGCTCCAGAAAAAAACACGACAGCGCACAGGAAGGTTATTCGCAGCTTATTTTGCATTGGGCTTGGGCCCGATCCTTGGACGCTTGAACGGACAACCGCCGGTCGATGGGACGACCAAAAATGGGCCGCGGGTTGCCCGGCAGCTTCCCACACCAAAGCTAAAACCAGTCGCTGCGATAGGCGATCCACCAACACGCAAAGCCAATGGGAAGCGTCGCGGCCAGCGCCCACCAAAACGGCAGCACCAAATCAGCCACCAGTCCAAGAAGAGCGAAAGTGATCCAGAACATTTTTCGCTGCATTCGGTCAGTTTAGCTCGAATGCACGCGCAGGAAGTCAGTCTGACGGCTTGTGTTTCGCAAGCATGGCCCCGAGAAGCCACTTCTTCAGCACGGCGACGAAATACGGCTTCAGATCGTGAAAGGCGACCCCCACGCCGGCTTTTGGCAGGGAATACACAACCTTCCCGTGCGCCTCGAAGAAACTCCCTTCGACGAAAATCTTTACGAGCAGCAGGGTGCCGTCTGGAAATGGGTCCGCCATTTGCAGAAAACATCCGTTCAGGCTGATCTCGGTGACCCGCGCCGACATTCGTGCTTCCGACTTTTCCTCACGCACTTCGGCGGACGCTTCGAACGGAAACCTAAGGGTGCGGCGTCGATCTTCTGGCATGCGACCTGCACGAAAAACGAGTGCGCCGATTCTATCGCCGAAACCTGAAATGTGCATTCCCAAAAAAGCCGGCCCTGGCGCACAGGCGCCAAATTGGAGCTTGGTTGCGCGGGCTTCCATTCCTAGCATAGCTAGCTGGAAAGCGATGCCAAAACGCTTGCACGGCGACACGGCGGCAGCCACCGTACTTCTCGACTGGCTACGGCGCCGCGAAGACGAAATGGCCGTCCTCCTGGCGGAGCTCGTTGCTATCCCCACGGAGAACCCGCCCGGAACAAACCTGCAGAGCTGCGCCGATCTTCTCGAGACGCGACTCCGTGACGCGGGCCTGGCATGCGAGCGCGTGCTGGGCGATCATCGCACGCAAGCAGGCATCAAGGCTCCCAGCGACGGGTGTACTGCCGAAGAAGATGCCAGCGATATTCCCGTGAGCCTGCTCGCCGAGCATGGCCGCGGCGACCACGCGCTCTATTTTCATGGGCACTACGACGTAGTGCCGGCACAATCCCCGGAGCAATTCCAGCCCACCCGCAAAGAGCATTTTCTATTTGGCCGAGGTTCCTGCGACATGAAGGGCGGAATCGTGGCGATGCTGTATGCGATTCGAGCGCTCAAGGAATCTGGCGCGGAACTGAACGGAAAAATCGGACTGACGCTGGTTCCCGACGAAGAAACCGGCGGCGCGCGAGGCTCGGCACGCCTGGCGCATCACGGCTTGCTGGGCCGAGCGGGAGTTGGCATGCTCACGGCGGAGCCCACCAGCGGCGTAGTTTGGAATGCGAATCGCGGCGCCATCACGCTGCGCGTGCAGGTGCTCGGAAAATCCGCGCACGTTGGTTTGCAGCACCACGGCGAAAACGCGTTCGAACGAATGCATCGCGTCGTTGAGGAGCTCCTGAAGCTAAAACGCGAAGTAGAGGCGCGAAAAACCATCTGCAACATCGGTGCCGAGCAAGCACGCAACTCCATTCTGCTGCTCGGCGGACAGAGCGCCGGCGGCGCGAACTTCAACGTGGTCCCTGACAAATGCTGGTTCACCATCGACCGCCGCATCAACCCTGAGGAAAATCTGCGTGAGGAAAAAGCTCGCCTTTTAGCCGTCTTGGAGCAATGCAAGCGCGACGGGATTCCGCTCGATTGGGAGATTTTGCAGGAGGGTGAATCTGCCGCAAGCCGCGATGATGACAACGTGGCACTGGCGCTGGCGCACAGCGTCGAAGGCGTAACCGATCAACCGCCGCGATTCGAAATATGTCCCGGCTTGCTGGAGACTCGCTTCTACGCCGCGCAGGGGATGCCTGCCTACGCGTATGGTCCCGGCCTGCTCTCCGTCGCGCACGGCCCCAAGGAATACGTTGACCTTCGCCGCGTCACCGAGTGCGCCGCGATCTACGCCCTCGCCGCGATGGAGATTTTGAAGGACTAGCCGTTGCGCCGTTCAAGCCCGCTGTCCTTCTTCACAAAGAAAAAGGCCCTCTCTTTTAGCGTCACTACTTGCCTTAGCTACTGGCCAGCAACGATGACGCCTTCACTTCGAGCGTGATATTTGCGGGCTGCCGCAGCGTATTGTGAATCAGGCAGTGGTGCACGGATTCCTCCACCCCCACTCGGTCTTTCTCGCTAAGCTCTCCTGGCACTTCCACTTCGATTCGAAAGTTGTCGACTCGAGCCGGATCCTTCACCTTGTCCGCCGTAATGCGAACTATTGTCCCCTCGGTCGCCAATTTATGTTTCCTCAGATACTGCGCGGCATAAAAGCCCGCGCACGAACCCAAAGAAGCCAGCAACAACTCCGGCGGCGTCATCCCCTCATCGTACCCGCCGCTCTCTTCCGGCTGATCGGAAACGATGCGGTGCTGCCGCGCCCTAATCTCGAACTGCACACCTCCCAGATGTTCAACAAGGACTTCCATTGTGTTCCTCCGTTCCTGCTTATCGATCTCCTTCGCGATCGCCAGATTGCAAGGCCTGCCGCCGTTCAGTCGTGCGCATCAACGCCGCATCCAGATGTTGCCTGACCAGTTCGCGTCCGCGGTGCAGCCGCGATTTCATGGCGGCAAGCGATATGCCCAGCCGCTTCGCAGTTAATTCACCCGAGACCTCCTCCAGATCACGCATTTCATAAACTTCCCGGTAGGGTTCCGGCAGGCTGCGAACCGCCTCCGTTAGCAATTTCTTCATCTCCTTGGAAGCTAGCCTCTGTTCCATGGCCGGCTCGCTGCTGGAGATTTGCAGCCCTTCGTCTTCCAGCGCCGATAGTTGCATTAGCGGGGCCAAAGCTTCCCGCGCTTTCAACTGCCAGCAGACCCGCTTCGCAATCTGCGACAGCCATGATCGGAATGCCCGCGAATTCCGCAACTGGCCAAGATGGCGATGCGCTTTCAATAGAGCCTCCACCAGCACATCCTCGGCGTCTTCCCGGTTGCCGCACGCGCGTATCATCTGGCGGTATACGGCGTCCTTGTGTTCGTTCGCGAGTGTTTCGAAATTCACGGCGACGTTATTTCACCACGAAAGCTGGATTGAAACGATCATAAGGAACAGCTTTCTCTCTTTTCGCCAGGTTGCGCCATCCTGGGTTGCGCCACGCGGTTCCACGGCAGTTTCGCGAACAGCACTGCCATCGGACAAAAGTCCGTCAGTCCCGCAAACAGCAGCCCAAGTCCGGCGATCAGAGCTAAGTACAGCCAGTATGAGTTCGCGACTCTCGCCAATAGGATTCCGCTAGTCACCAACAATCCGGCGCCAAGTCGCACCTGGCGCTCCATTGACCATCGAGTCCTGGCGCTCACCACCACGGGGAGGCCTGCTCGGATCCACGCCCTGGTTCCGCCCTCCAGTACCGCAACGTCGTCACGGCTAGGCTCCAGCAAACCCGCCACCAAACGTGCCCGATTCCCGCTTTGGCACACCAGAACGATCGGTACATTCGCGCTCAGGTCGTCCCGGCGCGCCTCAATCTCCTCCATTGGCATATTCACGGCACCCGGTAAATGACCGGTCGCGTATTCGGAAGCGGAGCGCACGTCTATCCACTGCGCGCGTCCCGTTCCACTGTCCAGCGCCAGATCCACCACACTGACTTGTTTCACGATGCCCTCCCTATAGAGGAAGAGCGGGTCGGACCGAAAAAGGATTCAAAATACTAAAAGGTCTTCAGAACATCGGTGTGGCTGGATCCGAACTCTCACGCTCCCAAAATTCACGGCAGGGCGAACGTGAACAGCGCGCTCCCCGCCGCGACCGCAACGTACTGCTTCCCGTCCATCGCAAACGACATCGGCGATGAGTACACCGACGCTCCGCATTGAAAGTGCCATAGAACCTTGCCCGAGGCCGCTTCAAACGCCATGAAGTTCCCTTCGGCGTCGCCGCTAAACACCAAGCCTCCCGCCGTCGAAAGAACGCCGGACCATGTGGGAGACGGATGCTTCCACTGCCACTTCAACTCTCCCGTCGTCGGATCGATGGCACGAAGCGCTCCCCAGAACGGCTCCGCGTCGTCATTCGGAAAATACGCGCTTCCGTAATACGCGTGGCCCGCCTCGTACGTTTGCGGCGCGGTGCTGAAAATGTCGCACTGCTCGCGAGCCGTAACGTAGAAAAGCTTGGTCTGCGGATCGTACGTTGGCGACATCCAGTTCGTGGCGCCCGCGGCACCGGGACAAACACGATTCCCCTCCAGGGTCGGCGAGCCATTCTCGGCGGTCACCGGCCGCCCTTCAGCATCTTTGGAAGTGCTCCAAGTCACCTTGGCGTACGGATTCGAGGAGATCAGCTTTCCCGTCGCACGGTCGATGATGTAGAAAAAACCGTTGCGATCCGCCTGGACGATCAGATGTTTCTCGCCCTGATCGATGATCACCGGAACTTGCGTGGCGTCGTAGTCGTGCTCGTCATGTTTGGTGAACTGGAAGTGCCATTTCAACGTGCCGGTGTCGGGATCGAGCGCCAAGAGCGTGTTGCTGTAGAGATTGTCGCCGGCGCGGCCGGCGCCGCGATTGGAAGGCGAGGGATTGCCGGTGGGCCAGAACGTGGTATTCGTAAGCGGATCGTACGTTCCGGTGATCCAGGCGGGCGCGCCGCCGATTTTCCAGGAATCGCCTTCCCAAGTTTCATGGCCGGGTTCACCCGGTGCGGGGGTGGTGTAAAAGCGCCATTTGCGCTCACCGGTGGCAGCATCGTAGGCATCGATGAAGCCGCGAATGCCGTATTCGCCGCCGGAAACGCCGAGAATCACAAGATTCTTGATCGCCAGGGGCGCCAGAGTGAAGCTGTAGCCTCCGCGATAGTCGACTGAAGTAACGTCCCAGATCACGTTGCCGGTTTTCGCGTCCAGCGCGATTACGTGCGCGTCCAGCGTGCCGAGAAACACTTTGTCGCCGAGGATCGCCAGCCCGCGATTCACGCGTCCGCAACACGGTCGAATGTCGGCCGGCAGAGCGCGCTGGTATTGCCAGATGGGCCGACCGGACCGCGCATCGAGAGCGTAGGCGCGATCGTCTTGCCCGGTGCCATACAAAACGCCATCCACGACGAGCGGCGTGGTCTCGAACTTTCCGCCCGCCATCGTCTGATACGCCCACTTCGGAACCAGCCCATGTGCATTCGAGATGTTGATTTGATCGAGCGTGCTGTACCGCCGTCCGGCGTAATCGCCTGAGTACATCAACCAATTCTGCGGCTCCTTCGCGGAATCCAGCAGCCGCTGCGGGGTTACCTGCCCTTGCGCCCCAACTCCACAAAGCAGGGACATTGCCGCGAGAGACAGAACGCGCCGCATCCAACGCCGACATTGTAGGGGCGGGGCTTGTTTACCCTGAGCTTCGAAGGGCCCCACCCGCTGCCGCGTCGCCCAGGCTGAAACGACGAAGGCGTTCTTGCGCGCATTCACCCTTTCCCGCGTCATTGCCCACCCCCGACGGCAGAATCGGCCACCAGCAAAAACGCGATAAGATCCTGCAAATTTTTCTCCGGCAACATCCTCTCATCGTACGCGGGCATCAAAGACTCGCGCGTCTTCTCGAACGATCGCAGCTTGTCCTTCTCAAACAAGTGGAGTTGCTCGCGCGTATCGATCATCTGCAGCGTGAAATTGTCTTCGTTCAAGACCACGCCCTGAAATTTCTGCCCTCCTGCGTCCACCACCGTCACGGTTTCGTATTCCTGCGAAAACTCCTTCATGGCTTCGCTGATGCCCTGCGCCAGCCGCCGGCTCGGATTGCGAATCGAATCGATAAGGTACTCGATCGACCGCGCCGACCCGGTCCCGGTAAGGTCGGGTCCCAACCGCCCGCCCTTCCCTTGCACCATGTGGCAATTCGCGCACGCCGCTGAGCCGTAGAACAGCTCCCTGCCGTGCGCCGCATTTCCCGGCACCTGCAACGGCGCCTTCTTTTGCACGCTGCGGATGTAGGTGATCACCTGCCAAATCTCCGCCTCGGTCATGCCCACGCCTTGCTGCGTGGCGCCATTTGGAGGCATTGCCGTGCCCGGCACGCCTTCGTTGATGGTGCGAAACAAATCTGCATCCGCGTTTCCGTGCTTTTTCTGCGCGCGCGTCAGATCCGGTCCCCGCCCGCCGCCACGCGCACCCAGGCCGTGACAGAAGGCGCAGTTGGCACGAAACTGAGATTCGCCCACCTTCGCCGCCTGCGCGTCCCCGGCAAAGGGATTCTTGTCCTGGGCGTGCACCGGCAGCACCAGCAGGCTGACCACCAGACAAGTTGCCGCCACGGGCAAGAAACGGATTCCGGCGAGATCAGATCTTGTTCGGCTGAACATCAAGGTAGGGCTCCTTCGACCGAAGGACTCAAAACTGCCGAAACTATACCATCCGTTTCGCTCATCTTTCTTGCCTCGTAGGTTTCGATGGCGGCATCGTCGCTCGTGTCGTGTTTCCCTCCACTGTTGCCTTGCGGCTGGAGCTGTCTGCGGGTCCGAACAGGCTGCCAACAAAACGCGTTTCCGAGCGGGTTTTTGTGTCCGAGGGGCCTGGGGGCAAATTGGAAGACACGGCGGGCCTTTTGGGCCGATCGCGCCGCCAACGAAAGCGCGCTTCGCGTAAATCTCCTGTCGCTGGCGACGACGCGGACGCGCCACGTCGGGGACGATCCCAACGTGGAACGCCATGATCCGGATCTCTGGACCGACGAATTTTACTTTCTCAACCAGCCGGGCCAAGCCGAAATTCAAAGCGATCTTTTCTACGACTACCGCACGAACGTCGAGGACTACCCCAAGTGGCAGGCTTGGATGCGCGAGAAGCAGCCGCGCCTTTTAGTGATCTGGGGTAAGTATGAAGCCTCGTTCGACCCTTCGGAGCCGGAAGCCTATCGCCGCGACGTGCCGAAGGCCGAAGTGCACATCGTCGATGGCGGGCATTTCGCGTTGGACACGGCTGCCGATGAGATCGCCGCATTGGTCCGAGGCTTTGTGGGCTCTTCACGTTGAGGGTTCCGGGCGCGGCACGTTAGGTGAGGCCGCTATGAGAACGCCGGCTAATAATCATTAGACGTTACCCGGCGACGCGCATCTAAGTGTTGAGGATTTCCTATGCGATCAGACATTGTTCCAGGGGCGATCTTCCCCGACTTTGAGCTTTCCGACCACACCGCGAAACGCCGGAAGCTCTCCGAACTGCAAGGACCGCATCCAATGGTTCTCGTCCTCAGCCGCGGAGGTTTCTGCCCCAAGGACCGCCGGCAGGCTGAAGGACTTGTTGAACTCCATCGTGAGCTCGAGGTTGCTTATTGCCGGCTTGTTACGATTAGCACCGACAACATTACTCAGACGAATGAATATCGCAGTGGAGTCGATGCCCACTGGCCCTTCCTCTCCGATGCGGGGCGTATCGTCCAAAAAGATCTCGACATCGCCGAATACACCGATCCTGTCAACAATCCCATGATCCCGCATGTGATTGTCCTCGAGCCGGGTCTCGTCATTTATAAGATCTACAACGGCTACTGGTTCTTCGGCCGGCCCACTCTGGAAGATCTGCGCCAGGACCTACGGGCCGTTACCAAGAAATGCCGGCCGGACTGGGACATCACAAAGCCAGAACTCAAAGCAGCGTGGCAGCAAGGCCGTAAGGAACTCTTCTATCCGTGCGGCAAAACGTACGTCCAAACTCTCGGTGAACAGGATTAGGAGCGGTAGGCGCGTGCAGTTTTAACTCTTGGATACGTGCACGCCCAAAGCGCCACTCGGAGGTTTGCACGCGCGCGCCCGATTTGTCAGGAGGGAACGACCGGCTCCGATTCGCAGCGCGTGGGTTACGCTGTGAGTCGGTAAGACCAAAACGCAGTGCCACAAGCGAAAGGAGCCGGTCTGTGAAAAGAATAAAGTTTGTCGGTTTGGATGTCC
>Ga0187819_10000282_pt1 | contig 24882 bp, 23 predicted proteins | sample NC_wetland_sal_i_15_FD_132411 | JGI IMG/M metagenome (GOLD analysis project Ga0187819, IMG submission 132411) | Wetland sediment microbial communities from Neuse River Estuary, North Carolina, USA - SO4_4 | ecosystem: Environmental > Aquatic > Freshwater > Wetlands > Sediment | place: USA...
CCGGCCCAGCAGGAATCGGTCAATACCATCCTGGAAATGGCGGAGCACAAGAGGACGGGCCGCGCGCGGCGCCTGGTGGTCGCCGGCTGCCTGGTGGAACGCTTCGGGGCGCGCATCCGCGAACAGATCCCGGAAGTGGACGCGGTGGTCGGCACGGGAGATGTGGAACGCATCCTGGAAGCCGCCCAGGGCGGTTTGCCTGAACTGGCGCCCCTGCCGCCCGAATTCCTCTATCACGATCTCTCGCCCCGCGTCCTCACCACGCCGCGGCACCATGCCTACATCAAAATCAACGAGGGCTGCGACCATCCTTGCAGCTTCTGCATCATTCCGGAGCTGCGCGGGCGCTTCCGCAGCCGGCGGTTCGAGTCCGTGGTGCGGGAAGCGGAACGCCTGGCAGCAGGCGGCGCGCGCGAGCTGATCCTGATCGGCCAGGACACCACCGCCTATGGAGAAGACCTGGGCATTCGCGACGGGCTGCCGCTGCTTCTCGAACGCCTCGCGGGGATCGAAGACCTCGCCTGGGTGCGCTTCCTCTATTGCTATCCGAACCGGATTACGCCACGCCTGCTGGAAACCCTCGCGGCGCACGACCGGCTGGTGAAGTACCTGGACGTGCCGTTGCAGCACGCCAGCCAGTCCGTGCTCGCGCGGATGAAGCGCGGGGGCGGCGCGGACGCGCTGCTGCGCATGGTCGAGCGCATCCGCGCGGCGATTCCCGGCGTGTGGCTGCGCACCTCGTTCATCGCCGGCTTTCCCGGAGAGACCGAGGCCGATTTCCGCGAATTGTGCGATTTCGTGCGCGCGGCGGAATTCGACTGGCTCGGCGTGTTCGCCTACTCCGACGACGAAACAGCGGAAAGCTACTCTCTCAGTGGAAAGTTGGACCCGGAGACCATCGCCCGCCGCCGCGACCGGCTCATGTCGCTGCAACGCAAAATCTCGCGCCGCCGCCTGGCTCGCCGCGTGGGGGAATCGTTCCCTGCCCTCCTCGAAGGGCCCTCGAGGGCCAGCGAATTCGTATGGCAGGCGCGGCTCCCAGGAATGGCGCCGGAAATTGACGGCCGCGTCTACATTACGGAGATTGACGCGCCGGAGGCCGAACTCGAATCGCTGGTGGGGCGCATGGCACGCGTGGAAGTCACGGGGGCCGAGGACTACGACCTCATCGGCCGCGTGACGCACATTTTGGATGCGCCTGTCGCGATGTTCGATCCCGCGGGCGCGGGGACGGCACAGCCGCCGCTGCGCATCCTGTCGTAGGGTGGCAGCGGGACCGCACGCAACGGCACAGTGCCGCGAAGGCAAACCTTCTGCATGACCGATCCAGCCCCAATGCCAACATCCGGGAAAACGGAACGCACCGGCGCCGCCCACTGGCTCGCGACGGTCGGCGGAGTTGGCAAACTTCCGAAAGCACCCGGGACGTGGGGTTCGTTGGCGGGGCTGGCGCTGGCTTGGCTGTTCGCGAGGCTCAAATCCCCCTCCGCGGGACTTGGCCAGGACTTTTCCCTCGCGATCTATTCTCTTTTCGCGTGGGTCGCGCTGAGCGCAGCAGGCGTCTGGGCGGCGAGCCGCGTGGAGCGCCAAACCGGAAGGAAAGACCCGCAGGAAGTGGTGGTGGACGAGGTCTCCGGACAGTGGCTGGCATTGCTGGCCAGCCCCGGCATGCTGCTCGGAGCCCCCGGGTGGAAATATTTTCTGGCGGGTCTTATACTTTTTCGAGTTTTCGACATCAGCAAGCCGTTCCCGGCCGGACGCGCGGAATCGCTTCCGGGCGGATGGGGCATCATGGCTGACGACTGGGTGGCCGGCGCGTACACGGCAGCGTGTCTGTGGCTCGCGTACGGGCTCGGCTTTTAATGTAGCGGCGGGTTTATCCCGCCATCCCGGATTAGCCAGGCCGAAGTTGAAAGCATGGGGTGGATGGCGATGTAAAGTCGCCGTTACTTCCTGGCAGAGCGTGGAGGGCGATCGGCGCAGCGAATGGCGGACCATCCCAAAATTGAAAAGGTCACTCCGGGAGCGGCCATCCCCGGCGGGGAAGTCTCCATCTACGGTGCCGGCTTCACCCACCGCAATGGAGCGCGGCCCAGCGTGCGCTTCGGCGGCAACGAAGCCAGCCTGGTGCTCTGCACCGAGCGCCGCCTGGTGGTGCGCGTCCCGGAAGGCGCCACCGGCGAACTGCGCGTGGCCACCGCGCAGGGCGAAAGCAAGAAGTTTCCATTCTCGGTCGGCGTTTCCATCGCGGACAATCTGCACCCGGTCGCCAACCCCGCGGTGGACCGCGAAGGCAATGTGTACGTGACGTTCAGCGGGCAGCGCGGGCAGAAAGTCCCGGTCTCGCTCTACAAAGTCACGCCCAATTTCCTGGTCAAGCCCTACGCCACCGAGCTGATGAATCCTACGGGATTGGCGCTGGACCGCGAAGGCACGCTCTACGTTTCCTGCCGACACGACGGCACCGTCCACCGCATCACTTCCGACGGCCGGGCGCAAAAATGGGTGGAGGGCATGGGCATTGCCACCGGGCTGGCCTTCGACCGCCAGGGAGCGCTCTATTGCGGCGACCGCAGCGGCACAATTTTCAAGATTTATCCCGACCGGCAGATTCTGGTGTTCGCCACGCTCGAGCCCTCCATCGCTGCGTATCATTTGGCGTTCAGCGCTGCCGGCGACCTCTACGTGGCCGGGCCCACCACTTCCAGTTTCGACCGCATCCTGCGCATTTCCGCCGGCGGCGAGGTCAGCTCGTATTTCCGCGGCCTGGGCCGTCCCCAGGGCATGGCCTTCGACGCGGCGTCGAACCTCTACGTCGCGGCGTCCTACGGCGGCCGGCGCGGCATCGTTCGCATCACGCCGCAGGGAAAAGCGGACGTGGTGGTCTCCGGCAGCGGCCTGGTGGGTTTGGCGCTGATGCCCTCGCGCCGCTCCTACCTTGTCACCGGCTCCGTCATCTACGCCCTCGATTGGGACGTCGAAGGCGCCCATCTCCCCCTCTGACTCATGTGGCGCAGCCACTCTTGGCTGCGCTCTTCTCCTCGGCCGAACTGTAGCGTGGACCTGTCCTGAGCCCGCCGCGGCGGGCGAAGGGCGTCTCGCCGGACGAAGTCTGAGCCCGTCTCCGCCCGCCTTTCGCGCGACCCGAAACTAAATGACGCCGTTCCGCGTCTTTTTCCGTTAGCATACCGAGGCCCCAACAAATCTCCAGCCCCTGGGCGCGTGCGAGGTGCAACATGATCGGCAGACTCTCCTGCTTGGCGCTGCTCGTTGCCGGACTGGCCGCGGCAGCCGCGGCGCAGACCGCTCCGCGGTCCACATCCGCGCCTGAGCCCACCCTGCCCTACTCGCCCAGCCTCGACGTCACCTCCATGGACAAATCCGTGGACCCCTGCGTCAATCTTTATCGCTACGCCTGCGGCGGCTGGATGGCCAAAAATCCGATTCCGCCCGACCAGACGAGCTGGGACGTCTACGCCAAGCTCTTCCAGGACAATCTGCTCTTCCTGCGCGGCATCCTGGAGCAGGCCGAAGTGGACTCCTCTTCCCGCAACCAGGTGACGCGCGAAATCGGCGATTTTTACGCCGCGTGCATGGACGAATCGGCGGTGGAGAAGCGCGGCGTTTCCGCCCTCCAGCCGCAACTCGAGGCCATCGCGAAGCTCGAGTCCGCGCGCGAGTTGGCCCCGCTCGTCGCGCGCCTGCAATTCGCCTACGGCCGCTCCATCCTGTTCGGCGCCGGCTCCACGCAGGACCCTGACGACTCCGAGAAAGTGATCGCCGAGCTCGACCAGGGCGGCCTGGGCCTTCCCGACCGCGACTACTACACCAAGGACGACGCCAAATCCAAGGAGACCCGCGAGCGCTACCTCCAGCACGTCCAGAAAATGTTCGAGCTGCTCGGCGAGCCTCCCGCCGCCGCCCAGCGCGACGCCGCCACCCTGATGCGCCTGGAAACCGCGCTGGCCAAGGCTCAACTCACCCGCGTCGAGCGCCGCGATCCCTACAAGCTCAAGCACAAAATGACCGTGGCGGAGCTGGACAAGCTGGCCCCGAACTTCGACTGGTCCGAGTATTACCGCGCGGCCGGCTATCCGGCCTTTGCCATCCTCAACGTGGACACGCCGGATTTCTTCAAGGAGGTGAGCGCACGGCTGGCTGCCGAGCCCATGGCCGATTGGAAAACCTATCTGCGCTTCCACACGGCAAATTCCGCGTCCCCGTATCTTTCCGCGGCCTTTGCCGACGTGAATTTCGATTTCTACAGGAGATACCTGCGCGGGGCCAAGGAGCAGCAGCCGCGCTGGAAGCGCTGCGTCAGCTTCACGGACCACAATCTGGACGATGCCCTCGGCCAGGCCTATGTGGCCAAGGTGTTCTCGCCCGAGCTGAAGCAAAGCACGCTGGACATGGTGCGCCGCATCGAGGAGGCCATGGGCCAGCGCATCCGCGCGCTCGACTGGATGAGCCCCGAAACCAAAAAAGAAGCCCTCGCCAAGCTCGCCGGCATCCGCAACAAGATCGGCTATCCCGACAAATGGCGCGACTACAGTTCCATCCAGATCGCGCGCGACGATTTCGCCGGCAACATGGTCCGGGCCGGCGAGTTCGAGCGCCGCCGCCAGATCAACAAGATCGGCAAGCCCGTGGACCACGGCGAATGGGCGATCCCCGCACCGACCGTGGACGCCTACTACGACCCGCAGATGAACGACATCAACTTCCCGGCCGGCGTGCTCCAGCCTCCGCTCTACGATCCCAAAGAGGACGCCGCGCCGAATTACGGCGACACCGGCGGCACCATCGGCCATGAGCTGACCCACGGATTCGACGACGAGGGCAGCCAGTTCGACGCCAAAGGCAACCTGCGCAACTGGTGGACCAAAGAGGACCGCGAAAAGTTCGACGCGCGCACCAAATGCGTCGCGGATCAGTACGCCAACTACGTGATCGTGGACGACATCCACATCAACAGCCGGCTCACCCTGGGCGAAGACGTGGCCGACCTGGGCGGCGAAATCCTGGCCTACGTGGCGTGGAAAGACGCCACCAGCGGCAAACAGCTCGAATCCATGGACGGCCTCACACCCGAGCAGCGCTTCTTTGTCGGCTTTGCGCAGTGGGCCTGCTCCAACGAGCGGCCCGAAAACCTGCGCATGCGCGCCATCGTCGACCCGCATTCGCCCGCCGAGTACCGCATCAACGGCGTCGTCGTCAACATGCCGGAATTCCAGCAGGCCTTCTCCTGCAAGGCGGGCCAGCCCATGGTCAAACCCGCGGAAAAAGTCTGCCGCGTCTGGTGACCGCGCCCGTGCCGCGCCTGTAGAGGCGAGTTAATCCCGCCATCTGCTCCCCGTCCACACCTCGCCACTCGTCACTCGCCACTTCCCCCATCGAGTTTCGCCTTTCTCTTCACTGAGACCACGGCGGAACCACGCCGGTCATGCGCGCGTAGGCCACGAGCTGTCCCATATGCTCGTTGGCGTGAATGATGATGCGCAGATACATCCAGTCCACCGTCGAATCCCGATCCGCGATGTGCACCTTCCTCCGGAGATCTTGCGGCGTTTCCGACAGGTGCGCTTGCTTCACCGCCTCGAGCGATCGCTTGAGCCAGGCAATCACTTCCGCTTTCGAGGTGACCGTCTTCTCCGCGTCTTCTTTCAAGTCCGCAGGCATTTTTGGACCCGTGACGCTCAGCAGGTAAAAGTTGGCGCTGGCGATGTGCATGTAGACTTCGCTGGTGGAGCGCACTCCCGGCGCGGGCCGCCAGGAGAATTTCTCCTCCGGCGTGGCCTGCGCCAGCGCGATCAATTGGTTCGACACGTGCCGCCATTCTCCGTCATAGCCCTGCCAGACTCCTTCCGGCGCCGTCTGCGCCAGCAACGGCCGCACACTCAACAAAACCAGCAGGAAGATCATCTTTTTCATGATGGATTTCCTTTCCGGCTCTCCGCTCTGCCGGGAGAGCTTACCGCCGGCAAGCGAGAAAATCGAAGGGGAAATGGCCGGCTGTTTGTAGGCTTCCTGGGCGGTTTGGGGGTGGTGGGAGGCAGTTAGGGGCTAGGGGGCGGCTCGCGTCGTTTCTAGACCCTGTGCGCCGGGGGCACAGGGCATTTTAATGCGTCCGAAAAATGGCCCCTGGCGAGGCGAAAGGCGAAACTCGAAATTTGGAACTCGAAAATCGGGCGGAGGAGCGAGAAGCCAGTGCCCAGTGCGAGGCATTCGGAAGGCCCACAGCCGGGAATGGCTGTGCCACCCGGCCTGAGCTCTACTGCTTCTCCCACACAAAAGTGCCGCTCACTTCCTTGCCGTTCGCATCCGTCGTTTTCCCCGTGCCGTTGATGACCTTCCCGTCCTTGGAGACGACGTATTGCCCCGTGAGAAGTACTTTTCCGGCTTTTTTCCAGGTCACATCGGTCGTGTTCCGATCGATGCTCTTAAGAGCAATCGTATCGGCGCCACCCGGCACTCCCGTCCCTGCAACCGGATAGTCCTTGCCGTCGAAGTTTGCCGTGTAGGTGTAAGTGAAGTGGGTCCCATCCTCGTTGGTCCCTTCGGCGGTCAGTTTTATGCCGTTGCCATGGGCTTCATACGTCAGCGTCCTAGTGTATTTGGACTGTGTGGGGTCCACTTTGTGTTTCCATGTGCCGATGAGAGGGTTGCTTTGGGCCAGCAGGACACTGGGCGCAAGAATAGTCAGGGCAACGAGAGTAACAACCATTAGAATCCGCTTCATGGGATCTCCCTCCTCTGGGCCAGGTTTTCCGTTTGACCTGCCTGGGTTGGCTGGAGTGTACAGCTAAAAGGGCTGCTCTAATTTATTTAGTAACCTTTTCCAGTTCTGGTCAGGCTGGCGGCGGTGCGAAGAGTCGGGATGCAATAAGCGCAGTTCGGAAGGTAAACGACTGGCCCTTCGCCAAACCACTCGGGGTCAGCATCCTGGTCGGATGCTGACGAAAGCACCACGCACAAAATGGGCGCACGGGCACCCTGAACCTTTCCGATGACTGTGCCCATGGCTAGTGCCTGGGTTGGGAGGGTTAGGTCCTTCCGTATTTTTATCGCAGCGTTAATCACCGCCGTGGTATGCTCGCTTTTTGAAGTACACTTTAGGCTATGAATTAGGAGGATTTTATGGCTGAGCCTCTATCTATAGAATCCGCCAGTACAGTTTTCACATACTTTAACCCAACCAGATCCCCCTACTACACGGTTGGCTTGGCGACCTGCGTCGCACTCTTTTTTGCGTGCGACGTGGAGAACAACAGGTTATGGCTGTCGCTCGCTGTTCCAGCCTATTTAGTTGCTGCTCTAACGCTCTTCTTATCAGTTGATAGTGGGAATAATCTCACTAAGGAGGAACATGAAGATCAGTTGAGATTTGCGCGCAGTACCAGTATTAGCGTTGCGGTCCTTGCCCTTTCTTTTGCGGGAAAAGATATTGCGGCCCCGAAGGAACCGAACATGCTTAACTTCAACATCAACCTTACGATCTGTTGCGTACAGATCTTCTTGTTTCTACTTTTTAACTGGGCCCTTAATCGTAAAGATCTGCCTGTTGCCGATCGGAACTACGTCCAGATTACCCTACTTACTTCGGCCTTTCTGGCAGATACATCATGGAACTTGGCTCAGGCAACCGACGAGTCTGGCGTCAGTGCTGTCCATCATCAAACGACCGCTTATGGCCTTGGTGCCCTCTGGGTATGCTGTGTGCTGTTTTGGGTAGCAACGCTTGTGAAGTTGCAGGTTATCCAGGTCCAACGGGTGAGGTGATCTTAGCTGGAGGTCAGTGGACGGCTGGCGAGACGCGTAATGAATCGGCGATAAGGTGCGGCGGCAGACTGAAGGGAGCGCCACACGCCCGAGCAGAATATTCGGAAGCCCCACGCGCAGAACCGACGCATGGGGCGCTCTGAACCTCTCGGATGACCGCACTCAGTGGCGCCCGCCAGATCAGAATTCACTTGGCTTCCCGCATTATCCTGCTGTGGCAGTCATTGAATGGGCTGAATTTATTCAAGAGTTGATATGGTGGATTATTCTTTCTGTTTGAAATATCCCCGTGCGATACTTCCGTTGAATCTCTTCGACGATTCCGATTGTTCGTCATTGAATTAACGGGAGTTAATAATGCCTGAGAAGTTCGGCGAATCGATGGTCCTCTTAATCCACAACCCTCCCTGCTTTTGCGAGTACGCGGATGGATCGTGCGACCAAGACTTCGCTAAGGTCACAGTCGCGGATGGTCTGTTTCTTTATCCTAGCCAACCCTTGGTTATTGCTCGAACTATCGAAGAAGGCGCTCAAAAAGTTTCGAGGATGGCGCCCGATAAGCGCTGGCGCTCCTGGAAAGACTTGGACGTGGGAGGGAAGATAATCTTTTGTGAGATCTGTAAGGCCATGCGGTTTTCGAAGCTAATCATAGCCGACGTAAGCACCCTTAACTTTAACCTGTTATTTGAAATTGGATATGCATTTGGGCTGGGCGTTGCCGTTCTTCCAATTCGAGATGTCAGCTATTCGAGGGACCAGAGAATTTTTGACGAGTTAGGCCTACTCGATTCCTTTGGCTACCTGGATTTTGAAAACTCGACCGATTTAGCAGACGGCATCCTAAAGTCGAAAAGCAGCAATCCTCTAACTGCGCAAAATCCGGAACTCAATAAGGAGCAGCCACTTTATTTGATGAGAAGCAAGGTCCAAAACGAAGGGATGGTTAAGTTGATGTCAGCCCTCAAAAAGACGGGCCTTCGTTTTCGGACCTTCGACCCGAGAGAAACTCCGCGAATATCACTTCACGAAGTATTCAAGCAGGTCTTGGCTTCGCTGGCTGTTATCGTTCACCTCGTCGCACCGGACAGGCTCGGCGCAGCTGCCCATAACGGTAGGTGCGCATTCGCGGCAGGCATGGCGATGGCGGCTGGAAAAAAGGTTCTCATGCTGCAGGAAACTGAGGTTTCACAGCCGATCGACTATCGAGACGTTGTCAAGTCCTATCAAGACCCCTCATTAGTTCCGGATTTGATTCGACCGCTCATTCGCGAGGTGGTTGAGACACTTCAAGAATCGCGGTTCGTTCCGATCACTCTGCCGTTAAAGCCATTGGAGAAGATTGATTTTGGTGACCTCGCTGCCGAAAACGAAATCAGAGCGTTAAGGTCCTACTTTGTGCCCACAGCGCAGTACAACGAGACCAAGAGGGGGCATGCCCGTTTGGTGGTGGGTCGTAAGGGGGCGGGGAAGACGGCCATTTTCTACGGTGTCCGCAGCGCTTTTTGGCCAAGTAATTCCCATGTAGTTCTCGATTTGAAGCCCGAAGGCCACCAATTCGTCAAGCTGCGAGAGGCAGTCCTTCGCGAGCTCTCTCCAGGCCTACAGCAACATGTGCTGACCGCGTTTTGGAACTATCTCCTATTAATGGAGATTGCTTACAGAATCGTGCGCGATGATTCCAGCTACGCTTATCGCCATCCGCGCACGGCTGAACCTTACCAACGCATTGTCGATGCTTCGGGGACTGATAAGAATGTGGAGCAGGGGGATTTTTCCGAGCGATTGCTCACGCTAGTTGACGAAATTGTCCACCGAAAAAAAACTGGTGCCCAAGATTGCCGGGACATCGGAGGTAACGGAGCTGGTTTATAGCAGGGACATAGGTTCTCTACTCGAGGTGGTGAGCGACTACTTGGTGGCTGCAAGAAAAGAGGATGTCTGGCTTCTATTCGATAATCTGGACAAAGGCTGGCCTGTCCTCTCGGTTCGGCCGGAGGATGTGTTAATTCTAAAGAGCCTCTTAGACGCCACCCGGAAGCTCCAGAGACAGTTCGAGAAAAAAGAGATTGAACTTCGAGCTGTCGTGTTCATTCGTAACGACATCTATCAGCACCTTGTCCTGGATCCCGCCGACCGAGGGAAAGAAACGCCGGTGATTCTGGACTGGAATGATCCAGCGGTTTTTAAGGAGATTCTCCGACGCCGAATAATTCAAAGTACGGGACTCGACTACCCCTTTGAGCAACTATGGCCGACCTTTTTTGACATGCACTTCAAGGGTGAAGAATCGTTTTCTTACATTCTTTCAAGAACATTGATGCGACCGAGGGAAGTCATAAGCTTTGCCCGCGAATGTGTTGACGCCGCAGTGAATCGCGGACACGACAGGGTGTCGGAAGAAGATGTGATGCAGGCCGAGCGTACTTTTTCGGATGACGCACTTGTGGATATCAGCCATGAATTGGGAGATGTGAATCCTGCGCTCGCTGATCTCCCCTACGCTTTCATCGGGAGTAAGGTCTTCCTGTCAAAGGTTGACGTCCTCGCATTCCTCGAAACAGCGAAGGTCCCAAAGGAGGCTCGAGACAAGGCCTTGGACTTGTTGTTGTGGTTTGGCTTTCTCGGTGTCTTGGTCAGTGGCGAGGAGGAGAGATATTCATACCAGTTCCAACATGACGCGAAGAAGATGCAAAGCGGGGTGAAGGACTCGGCCTATTGCATTCATCCCGCATTTCGCAGGGCCCTAGGTTGCTCAGATGTTTGAGTGCTCCTCGCAGGGTTGGCCTCGTCACCCCGGCATACTCGCACATGAGCGGGCTTATTTGAAAATCAGCCAACGGTCCTGAGTCACAAGCGTTCGGCCCTGGGAGCACCAACTTGCAGCAGCCGGGGCAGGGGCACCCGGCCACTGCAAGGGAAGTTCTTAGTTGATAGTGGGTCAGTTTGCCCGAATGGACTCGTGGGATGGCTCACATATATATTCCTGGCTTGTTTTGAGACAGTTGAGCACGCGCACAGGCAGGATTGTCTGTGCTACCGGGCAAACTGGCCCACTACTTCTTAGTTGCCTAGCTCTGGTGCCGCGCGCGCTTGGCGGCGACGGCTTTGACGACCAGGGCCTCCAACACATGCAGGTCCACATCAGCGAGCTTCTTGATGTAGAGGCAGCCCTTGCCGGTGGTGTGCTTGCCGAGCTTGGCGAGGAGCGCCGGAGCGTCGCTCGACCCAGTGACGCCATACAGAACCGTTGCGGGCTTCCGCGGCGAAAAAGCGATGATCGGCGTATCGCCCTCGCGCCCGCTGTCGTACTTATAGTGGTAGCTGCCAAAGCCGATGATGGATGGCCCCCACATCTTCGGCTGCTCGCCGGCCGCGCTTTGCATCAACTTGAGGAGCGCCTTGGCGTCTGCGCGCTTGGCCGGGTCCTGGAGAGCATTGATAAATGCCGCGGCGCTTACTTTGGTGGGCTTGGTTTTGTTCTCTGCCATTCCTTCTGCCTCCCGTGTGGTCGCGAGGTTAACATGGGTTGAAAAAACGCGCACGCGGGACGCGGGCGGCAGGCGGGAGGAAGTGGCGAGTGACGAGTGGCGAGCAAGCAGTTCGCTCACGTGCTGAAGGGGGGATGAGACTCGAAGAACGAATCCCGAGGGGTCGGGACGAGGTTCAGTAATTGCTGGCACTGCTTTGCTATCGCGGCGATACCAAGGCGGCGCATTCGAAAGGCACACAGCCAAGAGTGGCTGTGCCACCTGCCAATTGCTGGCAGTGCTTTGCTATCGCGGCGGGCATGAGGAAGTGGTGAGTGACGAGTGGCTGGTGGCGAGCAGGGAGCGAAGCACAGGGCAGAGCTCGAAAAACCAAAGATGACACACAGCGGATGGAGCGCACATAAGCGGAACGTTATGTACGGAAAGACGAGCTATTTCAGGACGGTTACTTAGTTAACATAATCGGGAACGCGCGCGAAATTCTGATTTTGAAAATCGGAAAAATAGATGCGTAAAACGGGGGAAAACTACGCCGGGAGGGGGGGGCGAAACTCGAAAAACGGTAGAAGCAGTGGCGAGTGACGAGCGGCGAGTCCGCCGCTGGTCCTTACCTGCTTCCCACCACTCCCAAAGCGCCCAGGTAGCGATTAAAAGGCCCATACTGGCTTAGGCAGAGTCGGGGGAGCCGCCCGTCCCTTCCGTTAACGCCGCCTGATACGATAGACTGGATTGGCAGACGCACGGAAAGGAGCGAACTCGTGCTCCCCAGTAAAGAAGTGATTGTTAGAGACCCCGAAATCCTCGCCGGAGCCGCCGTATTCCGCGGCACGCGCGTGCCAGTCCAGGCGATGTTCGACTACCTGGAAGGCGGGGAAACACTGGAAGAATTCCTCACCGGGTTTCCCACTGTCTCGCGCGAACTGGCTCTCGCCGCACTGGAAGAAGCAAAACAACGATTGCTCGCACGGCCCTGAATGCGCATTCTCATTGACGAATGCCTGGATGAGCGCCTGAGGAATCATCTGCCCGGCCACGACTGCCAGACGGCACGTTAAGCCGGACTGGCGGGATTGAAAAACGGCGACCTTCTCACGGCCGCCGAAGCAGCCCAATTCGACGTTTTGCTCACAGTCGATCAGGGGATAATCTTCGAGCAAAACCTCACCTCCCGGAAAATTGCCATCGTCGTTTTCCGCGCCAAATCCAATCGCCTCAGAGACCTCATTCCGCTCATGGCAACTGCCCTGGCACGCCTCGAATCAATCGAGCCCGGCGAGACCATTCATATTGGCTGAAGTATCTCCCGGGGACCTGGTGAGTGGCGAGCTGGGAGGCGGACTTCGGCCGGCAAGATGCCGGCGCTACGAAAGGCGCGCGCCGCGATTGGTGACCCGGGTCAAGCGCAGCCGTGATGGCAATCACCGACCGGCCGGATTTTGGCGGTTAAGCTGACGCATCGAGTTGTGTGCTGAGGAAAGGAGTTCCCATGGCTATCCACCGCCAGAAACTGACCACGGACGCCGGGCGGCCGGTGGGCGACAATCAGAATTCGCTCACGGTGGGCCCGCGCGGGCCGGTGGTGTTTGAAGACTTTCTGCTTTTGGAAAAGATGGCCCATTTCAACCGGGAACGGATTCCCGAGCGCGTGGTCCACGCAAAGGGCTCCGGCGCCTACGGCCATTTCGTGTGCACCAATCCCCAGATTCAAAAATATACCAGCGCCAGGCTGTTCGCCTCGGCCGGGAAGCGCACGCCTACTTTGATTCGCTTCTCGACAGTGGGAGGCGAAAAGGGCTCGGCGGACACGGAACGCGATCCGCGGGGATTCGCGCTGAAGTTCTACACGGACGAGGGAAACTGGGACATGGTGGGCAACAACACGCCCGTCTTCTTCATCCGCGACCCGCTGAAGTTCGGCGACTTTATCCACACGCAGAAGCGCGACCCGCGGACCAACCTGAAATCGCCCACGATGATGTGGGATTTCTGGTCGCTTTCGCCGGAGTCGCTCCACCAGGTGACCATCCTGTTCTCCGACCGGGGCACTCCCGACGGCTACCGGCATATGAACGGATACAGCAGCCACACGTTCAGCCTGATCAACAACAAGAATGAGCTGTTCTACGTGAAGTGGCACTTCAAGACGGCCCAGGGGATCAAGAACTTCACCCGCGAGCAAGCGGACGAAATGCGGGGCAAGGATCCCGACTACGCCCAGCGGGATCTGACCGGAGCCATCGAGCGCGGCGAATTTCCGAAGTGGCGCGTGTGTCTCCAGATCATGCCGGAGAAGGAAGCGGAAACCTACCGCATCAATCCCTTCGACCTGACCAAGGTGTGGCCGCATGGAGACTACCCGCTGGTGGAAGTGGGCGAGCTGGTGCTGGATCGAAATCCGCTGAACTACTTTGCCGAAGTCGAGCAGGCCGCCTTTGAGCCGCGAAACATCGTGCCGGGCATGGGCTTTTCGCCCGACAAGATGCTCCAGGCGCGGCTGATTTCCTATCCGGACGCCCACCGCTACCGCCTGGGAGTGAACTACGACGCTCTGCCGGTCAACAAGCCGCAGTGCCCGATTCATACTTATCACCGCGACGGTGCCATGCGCTTCGACGGAAACATGGGCGCGGAACCAAACTACGAACCGAACAGCTTCGGGGGTCCTGTGGAAGATCCTCTGTACGTGGAGCGCCCGCGGGAGCTGCGGGGCACGGTGTATCGCCATGAGCATCGCGTGGACAGCGACTACTACACGCAGCCCGGCAACCTCTTCCGGCTGCTGAAGCGGGATGCGCGCGAGCGGCTGATCAGCAACATCGTGGCCAGCATGAAGACGGTGTCGCGGCGCATCCAGGAGCTGCAGATCCGGCATTTCTACAAAGCGGATCCAGCGTACGGGACGGGCGTTGCGGAAGGGCTGGGCTTCAAGATCGAAGAGGTGATGGCCGACGAACGCACCGTTGTGGCGGCGGACTGAGTACCGTCCACCGGAACTCGCAGGGCAGGACCCGTACCCTGCCCCGTCCAACAAACCAGGAAGTGATGAACTTTGCCGCGCCGCCCATGGCGGAACAGGAAGGGGAAATGAAATGAAGGAATGCTTCGGAAACATTTACCCTGATTTGGAGCAAGTTCCGTTTGGGAGCACGGTTAGCGGAAAGGTGTTTCGAATCCGCGTGGCCAAATATGGACCAGGTCATCGAGATCGCAAGTTGGAAGTCGACTCGCAAGCATGGCAAGAGTGCCAGCGGTGCGCGGACTTCCGGAATTGCTACGACTTCTCAAACGCCAAGCTAAGAATGCAGCAAGTGCTGGCGCAGTTTTAAGCCGGAAACGCGCGGCTCCGTGGGGCGGAGTCTTGCATCTTCCCCGGGCGCGCACCCGGCGGGGGGAGTGGCCGGGTGTGACTTGCGCCTTCCCAAGGCTTCGGGTAGAACCGTAGATGATGAAGGCGGAAATCATTGCCGTAGGGTCGGAATTGCTGACGCCTGACCGCCAGGACACGAATTCGCTGTTCCTCACCGCGCAACTCAACCGGCTGGGCATCGAAGTCGTGCGCAAGACCATCGTGGGCGACGAGGCGGAGAGCTTGGGCCGGGCGTTCCGCGCGGCGCTGGAACTTGCCGACGTAGTGGTTTCCAGCGGCGGCCTGGGTCCCACGGAAGACGACCGGACGCGCGAGACGCTGGCCGCTGTGCTGCGCCACCCGCTGGTGCAGAATGACGAAGTCCTGAAGGACATCGAGGCGAAATTCGCGCGAATGGGCCGGCCCATGCCGCAGATCAACGCGAAGCAGGCCCTGGTGCCCGTGGGGGCCACGGTGCTGGCGAATCCGCGGGGGACCGCGCCGGGGCTGTGGGTGGAAGACGGCAAGCGCCTGGTGATCCTGCTGCCCGGGCCGCCGTCGGAACTCGAGCCGCTATTCGTTGAACAAGTAGCGCCGAGGCTGGAAACGCGCGCCGACGGACCGCGCCTTTACACCCGCGATTTGCGCACCACCGGCCTGGGCGAGTCGGCGGTGGACCAGGCCATCGCGCCGATTTACAAAGGCTACAGCGACATCCAGACCACGCTGTTGCACGTTCCCGGGGAGATCCAGATCCACCTGCGGCTTTGGTCGGAGGATACGGCCGCGGCCGTGGGCCGGCTGGACGAGGTCGTGGAGCGCATCTCCCGCGCGCTGGGCGACGTCCTGTTCACGACGAACGGCGAGGAAATCGAACAGGTGGTGGCGCGAGAACTTACCTGGCACGGCACGACCATCGCGGTGGCCGAGAGCTGCACGGGCGGGATGCTGGGCGAGCGGCTGACGCGCATGCCGGGCAGCTCCTCGCATTTTTCCGGCGGCGTGATCAGCTACGCCAACGAATTGAAGTCGGCGTTGCTCGACGTGCCGGCGGAATTGATCGAATCGAAGGGCGCGGTGAGCGCGGAGGTGGCGCAGGCCATGGCGGAAGGCGTGCGGCGCCGCTCCGGCGCGACGCTGGGGCTGGCCGTCACCGGAATCGCGGGGCCGACCGGGGCGACAGAGGAAAAGCCGGTGGGCACGGTGCACATCGCGCTGGCGGATGCGGAGGGAGTGAAGGAGAAGATGTTTCGATTTCCCGGCGACCGCGGGCGCATCCGCGCGCAGGCCACCGTCGCGGCCCTGGACATGGTTCGCCGCTATTTTCTGAGCGCGCGCGGCCAGGCGAAGCAGTGAGCGGCGCCACAACGCGCCTGTTCGTTGCGCTGGAACTTCCACCCGCCGTGCGCGCCGCGCTGGGCGAGGTCTCGGCGCGGCTGCGGCCGCGAGCCGGGCGGGGCGTGCGCTGGACCGATCCGGCCGGGATCCACCTGACGCTGAAATTCATCGGCGAAATCGAGGCGGCCGCCGTGCAGGCCATCCGCCGCGCGTTGGCGGGAATTCGCGCGGACAACTCCGTGGAGGTCGCCTTCCGCGGGCTGGGCTGGTTTCCCAATGCGCGGCATCCGCGGGTGCTTTGGGTGGGAGTCGAGGCGCGCAGCGGTCTGGGGGAGCTGGCCGCGGAAATCGAGCGCGTGCTGGAACCCCTGGGGATTGCGCGCGAGACGCGGAAATTCCAGCCGCACCTGACGCTGGCGCGGATCATATCGGAAGAAGGTCTAGGCGAACTGCGGCAGGAGGCGGAGCGGCTGGGCGCGCCGGAGTTCGGCCGCGCGGCTTACTCGGAATTTGACCTGATGGAAAGCAGGCTGCGGCCGCAGGGAGCGGTGTACACGCGCGTCGAGCGATTCCCGTTCGCCGTTTCCATCGCGGCGGCCGGCGCGGAGGAGCGCTGAGGCCATGCCGCTCTGGCTGCTGCCGCTCGCGGGGTACCTGCTGGGGTCGATCCCGTTCGGCTACCTGATCGTGCGGTTCACCAAGGGCACGGATGTGCGCGGAGCCGGCAGCGGCAACATCGGCGCGACGAACGTGAACCGTGTGGCGGGCGCCGGAGCCGCTGCGGCCACCTTGCTGCTCGATATGGCGAAGGGATACTGCGCCGTGTGGCTGGCGGAGCGCGTGAGCGGCGGCGAAATCGGCTGGATGGCGCTGAGCGGATTGGCCGCCGTGGCCGGGCACCTCTTCCCGGTGTGGCTGCGCTTCCGGGGAGGAAAGGGAGTGGCGACGGCGGTCGGCGCGTTCGTGCCGCTGTGCTGGATGGGAGTGGCGGCGGCGGCGCTGGTGTGGCTGGTAGTGATTTCGATTTGGCGCTACGTCTCGCTGGCGTCGGTGGTGGCCGCGGCGGCGCTTCCGCTGTCCACGTATTTTCTATACGCCCCGGGGACGAGTCACGCGCCGCCGCTCACCGTTTCCTTCTCCACGGCGACGGTTGCCATCCTCATCATCGTAAAACACCGCGCCAACATCGGGCGCCTGCTGGCCGGAACGGAAAGCCGGCTGAAATTCGGCGGGCGATAGAAGGGCGCGGCCCCTGCCCATGAAAAAAATCGCGATCCTGGGAGCGGGAGGCTGGGGCACGGCGCTGGCGCTGGTGCTGCTGCGGAGCCGCAAGCCGCATCGCGTGTGCCTGTGGGCGCGGCGGCCGGAATTCGCGGAGACGCTCGCGAAAACGCGCGCCAATACCGATTATCTCCCCGGATTCGAGCTGCCGCCGCAATTGGAAATCACCGGAGATCTGGCCCGGGCGGTCGGCGAGGCGGAGATCGTGCTCGGGGTGATGCCGTCGCAGCACGCCCGGGGGATCTATACGAGCGCGCTGCCACACCTGCGGACGGACGCGGCCATCGTGAGCGCCACAAAGGGACTCGATGCCCCCACGCTGGAGCGGATGACGCAGATGATCGCGGCAGTCGCCGCGCCGCGTTTCCGGGCGCGGGTGGCGGCGCTTTCCGGCCCGTCGTTTGCGCGGGAGGTGGCGCGGGGCGACCCCACAGCCGTGGTCGTAGCCTCGGAAGATGTGGCGCTGGGCGCGGAAATCCAGGAGGAATTTGCGGGCCCGGCGTTCCGGCTGTACACGAACACGGACGTGACCGGGGTCGAGCTGGGCGGCGCGGTAAAGAACGTGATCGCCATCGCCGCGGGAGTCTGCGCGGGATTGGGATTGGGGCACAACAGCGCGGCCGCGTTGATCACGCGCGGGCTCGCGGAAATGACGCGGCTCGCGTGCGCCCTGGGCGGCCGGCGCGAGACGCTCTCCGGTCTGGCGGGCCTGGGCGACCTGGTGCTGACCTGCACCGGGGCGCTCTCGCGAAACCGCAGCGTCGGCGTGGCGCTGGGCGAGGGGCGAACACTCGAAGAAATTCAGCGGGGGATGCATATGGTGTCGGAGGGCGTGCGCACCACCGCGGCGACGCTGGAACTGGCGCGAAGGCATGGGCTCGAAATGCCGATCACCGAGCAGATGTACGCCGTGCTGTATGAGGGCCGGCCGGCGCAGGAGGCCATCCGGGAGCTGATGGAGCGGCGGCTGAAAAATGAGTGAACGGGAGCGCGCGAAACGGACTGGGGACAATTGCCGCGGGCTCTATTCCGCGTCCGGAAGTTGCGTTGCATGCAGGAGGCCGCTTGGGAAGAGGGGGCGAAGCCGTAGTGCCAGCACAGGTTCCCCGGAAACACCGCAGCCGACTCTGCGCGTTGTGAGGCGGGCAAAAGGGCATTAGACTGGCGATTCGATGGGGGCGCCCAGTCCAATTCGGGGAATGTTGAGCCGCGTCCGGATTCTGTGGCTGGTGCTGGGCGCGTTGCTGCTGGTGAGCCTCGTCCCCATACTTCTGTTCCAGCGCCAGGTATTGCAACTCAGCCGGCAAAAACTGGAGGACACGGAACGGCTCCAGCAGGTGGAAATCACGCGCCTGCTGGCGGAAGAGATTGTGCTGTTCGAAAACGGCCTGGACGAGCAGCTCCGCGATCAAATCAAAATGCTGGAAATGGCGGGCGCGGTTTCCGATGTGAACGCCCCGCAGCACGCCACGGAAGTGACCCAGCGTCTCGAGGAGTTCGTCAAGAACAATCCGGATATCCTGTACGTCACGGCGCTGAACCGGCAGGCGAAGGGGCCCTGGAGCGGGAGTTTCCGCGCGGATCAGGACCCCTTTGTGGGGAAAGCGTTGCAGCGCGGGTTCACCATGTGCGCGCAGGGCGCGAAGTTTTCGAGCGGGGCGCTGGCCCTCGGCGAGGGAAAAGACACGATCCCGGGACATGTGGTGGCGGTTCCGCTGATCGTGGAGCAGCAGCCTGTGGGGATGCTGGCGGTGCTCGTTTCGCTCCGTGAAATCGTGGCGCGGCTGGACGATACGAGCGTGCGCGGGCGCGAGGTGTACGTGGTGGATTCCGAAGGCCACATCGTGGCCTATCCCCCTGCGAAGCGGGACGCCGAAGGCCGCGTCGTCGCTCTTGGCGACCGCCAGCGCTGGGTGGCGGGGGCCGACGCCAGCAGCGCGTACCCCATTGTGGCGTTGTTCCGGGACCTGCCGCGACCGCTGAGCACCACGGAAAACCGCAATTTCACCGCCGATGTGGGCGGCAAGCGGGTGGAAATGCTCGGAACGCTGAGCAGCATTCCGGAAATGCGCTGGGCGGTGATCGCGCAGCGCAGCCTGGTGGACGCGCAAAGAGACGCGGGGCTTCCGGAACTGAGCCGGCAGGCGCTGTGGCTCGCGTCGTTGCTGACCTTCGCTTCCCTGCTGATCGGGTATTTCTTCGCCGTGGGGATTTCCAACCCGGTGCGCGCGCTGGCGCAGTCCACGCGCGCCATCAGCCGGGGCGAGTTCAGCCAGCGGGCGCCGGTGGCGGGCGCGGCCGAGATCAGCGACCTGGCGGCGGACTTCAACCTGATGGCGGAGGACATCGAGCGGTACATCGAACGGCTGAAGCAGGCGGCGGAAGAGAACCGCGAGCTGTTTATCGGCTCGATCCGCATGCTCGCCGCAGCCATCGACGAAAAGGACCCGTACACGCGCGGCCACTCCGGGCGCGTGGCAAAATATTCCGTGATCATCGGAGAACAACTGGGGATGGCGCCGGAGCCGCTGGACAAACTGCGCATCTCGGCGCTCCTTCACGATGTGGGGAAAATCGGAATTGACGACCGCGTGCTGAAAAAGCCGGGGGCGCTGACCGATGAGGAATTCCACATCATGAAGCAGCACCCGGTGAAGGGCGCGAACATCATGCGCCCCGTGCCGCAATTGAAGGAAATGCTTCCGGGAATCGAGCTGCACCACGAATGCGTGAACGGGCGCGGGTATCCCTACGGACTGACGGCCGACAAGATTCCCTTGATGGCCAGGATCATCGCCGTGGCGGATACGTTTGACGCCATCACCACGAACCGGCCGTACCAGTCGGCCATGGATCTGGAGTTTGCGCTGAAGCGCGTGCGGGAGCTGGCCGGAACGCGCTTCGATCCCGACATCGTCACGGCGATGGAAGAGGCCGCCCACAGCGGAAAACTGAAACTGAGCGCGACATTGGTGGAAGTCTAAGCCTCGCGGGTCATCCGGGCCGGGGAGCCACAGCGGATGTCATCCCTTTTGAGCCGGCGATTTTTCTTGAGACTGACGGGAGCGCTCGTGAGCCCAGGCATGATTCCGGCCGCCGGCAGTTGGCCCCCATCGCTCGATCATATCCTGCTGGGCGCGGCCGATCTGGAGGCGGGCGTCGCGTACATCGAAAAGGAATCAGGTGTGCGCGTGGCGGGCGGCGGCTCGCATCCGGGCGCGGGGACGCGCAACGCGCTGCTCTCGCTGGGCACGGAGCGCTATCTGGAAATCATCGCCCCAGACCCGCAGCAGGGCGGCGCGCACTCGCCGCGCCTCATGGAATTGGCCGACTTGAAGCAGCCGCGGCTGGTGGGATGGGCCGTGCATACGAAGGACATCGAGGCCATCGCGCGGCGGCTGCGCGAGGCGAAGATTCCCGCTGAGGGGCCGAATGACGGCTCTCGCTTGCGGCCGGACGGCAAAGTGCTGCATTGGCGGACACTCGTTCTGCGGGACAATCATGCGGGCCTGCTGCCTTTTTTTATCGAGTGGGGCACGGGTACTGTGCATCCCTCCATGGACGCTCCAAGCGGTTGCAAACTCGCGTCGTTTGAGGTGCAGAGCCAGGAGGATGCGCAACTGCGGGAACTATTCCAGAAGATGAGAATCGAAGTGACCGTGCGGCCGGGACCGGGGCTGCTCCGCGCCCGCATCGCGGGACTGCGGGGCGAGTTCGAACTAACTTCCTGATTCCACCGTCGATCCGCATAGCACTGACGCAAGTCCGGTTGAGAGGAGACTCTGAGTGACATTGCGATTCCCATCGCGCGCGTGTTAGGCTGACCATATGAAACGCACGATTCAGTTTCACGTATGGAAGAGCGAGAAGTTCTACGTCGCCCAAGCGACTGATGTTCCCATCGTTACACAGGGAGCTACGCTCGATGAAATCGCTAGAAATGTAAGAGAGGCCGTAGATCTCTATTTGGAAGGTGAGGATCTGGAAACTCTCGGGTTTGCATCGTCCCCGCAAGTGCTGGTCAGTTTTGAAATAGCCCCCGACGCAGTTCATGCCTAAGCTGAGAGTTCTCTCCGGCGACGAGGTCATTCAAATCTTTGTAGGCTTCGGATTCACCCTCGTAAGCCAAAAGGGAAGCCACGCGAAGCTGAAGCGAGTGTCTGCGGAAGGCGAAAGCCAAACTCTGATTGTTCCGCTCCATCGCGAACTCGACCGCGCAACTTTGCGAGCAATATTCAACCAAGCTTGCCGCTACGTCCCCTCCGAACAGCTCGGCCCGTACTTCTATACTGCGTGAGACAGAAGGCCAGGCGTTCCGGCTGCTTCTGCTAAGATGGGCGGGATGATTACCCTGTTCGGACCGCCGGAGCCGACGCTGCTGGAACGGCTGAAGGAGTCGGTGGGCAAAACCCGCGAAGTGCTGACCATGCCGCTGGGCGAACTGCTGGCGGGCGGGCGGAAAATCGACGACGAACTGCTGCGGAAACTGGAGACGGCGCTGCTTTCCGCCGATTTGGGCGTGCGCACGACGCGCGAGGTGCTGGCGGCGCTGCGCGAGGAGGCCACGCAGCAGAAAATCACCGACAGCAGCCAGGTGCGCGGGGAACTGAAGAAACAACTCGAAAGGATTCTGCGGGCGCCGGGATCGTCGAACGGTACACCGCAGGCCGCGCCGGTGGTGATTTTCGTGGTGGGCGTGAACGGGACCGGAAAGACAACGACGATCGGAAAGCTGACGAACCGGCTGCGGCGTGAAGGGCGGAGCGTGCTGCTGTGCGCGGCAGACACCTTTCGCGCCGCGGCAATCGAGCAACTGGAAATCTGGGCGGGGCGAAACGGCGTGGAGATGATCCGGCAGAAGGCAGGCGCGGATCCGGCGGCGGTGGTGTTCGACGCCATGATGGCGGCGCGGGCGCGAGGCGTGGACGTGGTGATCGTGGACACGGCCGGACGGCTGCACACGAAATCGAACCTGATGGCCGAACTCGAGAAAATGAAGCGCACGGCGGCGAAACAGGTGGCCGGCGCGCCGCACGAGGTGCTGCTGGTGCTCGACGCGACCACGGGACAGAACGGCCTGGTGCAGGCGCGGGAGTTCACGGAGCACGCCGGAGTGACCGGGCTGGTGCTGACGAAACTGGACGGGACGGCGAAGGGCGGGATTGCCGTGGCCATTGTGCGGGAGCTGGGCCTGCCGATCCGCTTCGTGGGCACCGGCGAGAAGATTGACGACCTGGTGCCGTTCGACGCCGCGACGTTTGTCAATTCCCTTCTGGGTTGAACGGCGATGGCAGAGAGACGCGCGCCGCAGCCTGCCTCTTCTCCCGTGGAGCACTCCCCGCTCGATTACAAATGGATGGCGCGGGCTTTGGCGCTGGCGCGCAAAGGCGAGGCGCTGGCGCACCCGAATCCCATGGTGGGCGCGATCGTGGTGGCCGAAGACCGCGCGGTGGGCCAGGGCTTCCACACCTACGACGGCAAAAAACACGCGGAAATTCTGGCGCTGGAGGAGGCGGGGGAAAGCGCGCGCGGCGCGACGCTCTATACAAACCTGGAGCCCTGCTGCCATACCGGACGGACGGGACCGTGCACGACCGCGGTTCTGGCCGCGGGGATCGCGCGGGTGGTGGCGGCCATGCCGGATCCCAATCCGCGCGTGGCCGGCCGCGGATTCCAGATTCTGCGGCGCGCGGGCGTGGAGGTGATTGCCGGAATCCTGGAGACAGATGCGCGGCGGCTGAACGAAGCATTTGTGCGCTGGATTCGCACGGGGCGGCCGCTGGTGACGCTGAAAGTCGCGCTAACGCTCGACGGACGCGTGGCGTATGGGGGAGATGCCAGCATGAAGGCCGGCGCCACGGTGCCGGCTAAAGGGGCGCGGCGGAAGACGCGAGGCCGCGGGCCGTGGATCACTTCCGAAGTCTCCCGGGCCGAGGTCCAAAGGATGCGGCATGCGGCCGACGCGGTGGTCACCGGCATCGGCACGGTGCTGGCGGATGACCCGCTGCTCACGGACCGCACCGGGCTTCCGCGGCGGCGGCCGCTGGTGCGCGTGGTGCTGGATTCGCGGCTGCGTTTTCCGCTGCGGTCGAAGCTAGCGGAAACCGCCGCGGGCGATGTGCTGGTGGTGACGCGGGCGTCTGAGAATTCGGCGAAGGCATGGGCGCTGGAAGAGGCGGGCGTCGAGATGCTGCACATCGGCCGGCCGCGCGCTTCGAAAAAGACGCGGCGCGTTTCACCGGCCGCGGGGCTTCCGCTGGAAAATGTGTTTCAGGCGCTGGGAGAGCTGGAACTGCCGAGCGTGATGATCGAGGCGGGACCACATCTGGTGGCAGCGGCGCTCGCGGCGGACGTGGTGGACAAAGTGGCTCTGTTCTACGCTCCGCGATTCCTGGGCGGTGACGCGCTGCCGATGCTGCCGATGGGAGCGAGGCGCGAGGCGCGAGGCCGCACGCGGCGCACGGGCGCCGGGGCGGTGCGCGTGCCGGAACTGCGGGATGTGACGCTGCGCCGGTTTGGGCCGGATTTTGCCGTGGAAGGATATCTGCACGATGTTTACGGGGATTGTTGAACAGCAGGGAGTGATCGCGGCGCTCGAGCGCAGCGCGGAGGGCGGGCGGGTGCGCGTGCGCGTGCCGCAACTTGCGCCGCAGCTCGGCATTGCGGGGAGCATCGCGGTGAACGGGTGCTGCCTGACGGTGGTGGAGCGCGATGCGGAGACGTTTATCGCGGACCTTTCCGGCGAGACGCTGCGGAGGACTTCGTTCGGGGAGATGAGCGAGGGCGCGTCCGTGAACCTTGAACGGCCGCTCACGGCGGGCAAAGAATTCGGCGGGCATTTTGTGCAGGGCCACGTGGACGGGGTGGGGCGCGTGACGCGGCTGGCACAGGAGGGCGCGAACTGGTGGCTGGGCGTGCGCGTGCCGGAGGAACTGGCGCGCTACGTGGCCATGAAAGGCTCGATCGCGCTCGACGGAATCAGCCTGACGGTGGCGGGCTGGCACGAAGAGATTGTGGAGGTGGCCATCATTCCCTTCACCTACCAGCACACGAATGTCGCGCGAATGAGGCTGGGGGATGCGGTGAACGTGGAGTGCGACATCCTGGCGAAGTACGTGGAGCGGATGCTGGCTGGGCGGGAGGAGCGGACCGCGGGACGTCTGACAGCGGAGAAACTGATTGAGCAGGGGTTTTGAGGCAGTGACGAGGGACGCGGGATGAGTCCCGACAGGGTCGGGATCTCCGCCCCGCAGCGGGGCTCCGATGACTGGGGGGAGGAGGAGGAATGCCGGCGGTCACAGGAGTGCTGGAGACGTGCCTCTACGCGGACGACCTGGAGCGGACGGCGCGGTTCTACGAGGAGCTGTTTGGATTTTCGCTGATGGATGGCGACGCGCGGCTGCGAGCTTATGGGGTGGCGCATGGCTCGGTGTTGCTGATTTTCCAGAGGGGCGCGACGCGTGAAGCGGTCCAGACGCCGGGAGGAGTGATTCCTCCGCACGACGGCCAGGGACAGTTGCACATCGCGTTCGCGATCGCCGCGGAGGAATGGGACGCGTGGAAGAGGCGCTTGGAGGAACGCAGGATTGCCGTGGAGAAGATTGTGAAGTGGCCGCGGGGCGGGCAGAGCCTGTACTTCCGGGATCCGGA
>Ga0187819_10000283_pt1 | contig 24876 bp, 26 predicted proteins | sample NC_wetland_sal_i_15_FD_132411 | JGI IMG/M metagenome (GOLD analysis project Ga0187819, IMG submission 132411) | Wetland sediment microbial communities from Neuse River Estuary, North Carolina, USA - SO4_4 | ecosystem: Environmental > Aquatic > Freshwater > Wetlands > Sediment | place: USA...
TCAGGCCGCGTCTTCGTTTTTCAGGGGGGCGTTTTTGGGTGCTCGAGCCGGATGAATGGGAAACCTTCAAGTCCGGTTCTTAGAGGGCTGGGCGCCAGCAATGGCGCCCGGCTACTCGACAGTTGGCCCCAAAACGGTTTCTGAGCTAGCCAACCGGCGGCCATAATGGTTTCAGGGCTCGCCTCCATCGAATCACCTCTCAGAAATGGACCTGCTAATCTAGACGTTTTCGCGGCGGCTGTGCCTCGCGCTGCACCATCTGCTATGGAAGCCGAAATCCATCCCCCGGCGTGGAAGACCCTGTTGGCTTTCGCGATTATCTATTTTGTGTGGGGATCCACATTCCTCGCCATTCGCGTTGGCGTTCGCGAAGTTCCGCCGTTTCTTCTGGCGGCGATGCGTTTCTTGATTGCGGGGCTCGTTCTTTATGGCTGGATGATCGCCCACGGCGAGCGCTCACCGAGCGCGCGCCAATGGACCTCCGCATCTTTACTCGCGATCCTGATCTTCGTCTTCGACTACGGGCTATTGTTCTGGGCTGAGCAGCGTGTGCCTTCGGGCATTGCCGCGGTCATGCTGGCCACCATCCCAGTGTTTATGGCGCTGTCGGAAATCGTTTTTCTGCGAACGCAAAGGCTTACGGTGCGCCTGGCCTTGGCCCTGTTGATCGGGACTGGCGGAGTGGCCGTGCTGATGAGCCGTTCCTTGAACCTCGGCGGGGCGCCGATCGATAGGGCGGGCGCCCTGGCGTTGATCGTTGCATCGGTGAGCTGGTCCGTAGCGTCGTCGCTAACGCGTAAGCTGCCGCTGCCGCCTTCCAAAGTAATGAGCTCGGGAGCGCAGATGCTTGCCGGCGGGGTGTTCCTGGCGCTCGCGGCGGCTGCGCTGGGCGAATTTCGTAGTTTTCATCCGTGGAGCGTCTCACGCGCAGCGTGGCTCTCGTTACTCTACCTGATTGTGGCCGGCTCCATCATCGGGTTTACGGCCTACGTGTGGTTGATTCACCATGAATCGCCCACAAAAGTCGGGACCTACGCGTACGTGAATCCGGTTGTCGCCGTGCTGGTCGGGTATTTCCTGGGCGGCGAAGCGCTTGGCTTGCGAACGATTCTGGGAACTCTCTTTGTTCTGATCAGCGTGGTAGTGATCACCATGACGCCGGCAAAGAAGCCGGAAGCGGCACTCCCGGTGGAAGACGCGGCAGCGGTCGTGGGATCGTAATCTACAAGCGCGGCGGGGCCGTACGTTCCGAGTACGCCGTAATCTGGGAGCAATTCCAAGCGGCGCTGCGGGACAAGTGTTGGAATTCGCCCTTGCGCACAGCGGGGGAGCCTTGCCGCGAGAAAGAGCAACACAAAGGTTGCCTTTTCGATCGGGCCGCGCTAATCTGCAACCTGGAGGTTGCATAAAGATGGATCATCGAATTGAGAAGCGAATTGAACTCAAAGCCCCAGTTTCGCGCGTCTGGCGTGCGCTGACGGATTACCGGGAGTTTGGCGAATGGTTTCGTGTGAAACTGGATGGGCCATTCGTAGCGGGTCAGGTCTCGCGTGGCCACATCACTTATCCGGGCTACGAGCACGTCAAATGGGAGGCCGTGGTGCAGAAAATGGAGCCCGAACGGCTCTTTTCCTTCACCTGGCATCCTTATTCCGTGGATCCCAAAATAGATTACTCGAAGGAGACGCCCACGCTGGTCGAATTCAGGCTGGAGAAGACCGCGAGCGGCACCTTGCTTCTGCTCACCGAGTCCGGTTTCGACAAAATCCCCAGCGACCGCCGCCTTGAAGCGTTCCGCATGAATGATGGCGGGTGGACCGAGCAAATGAAGAATATTGAGAGCTATGTCGCGCAAAGGCCGTAGCAGCATGAGCGCCAGGCGGCAGGCGCATGCACCCGTCTTTGCCGCGCTGGGCGACGCGACGCGGCTATCGCTGGTTGCCAAGCTTTGCGGCGGGCAGCCACGTTCGATCTCGCAGCTAACTAAGGGCTCCAAGCTTACCCGGCAGGCGATCACCAAGCATCTTCGAGTGTTGGAGAGGGCGGAAATCGTGCACAGCGTCCGTGCGGGTCGCGAGAGCCTATTTGAATTCGATCCCAAGCCGATGGAAGAAATGAAGAAATACCTCGATCGGGTCTCCGAGCAATGGGATCAGGCACTGTCCAGGCTAAAGTCGTTCGTCGAGCGTTGAGTACCAGGAGTGACGGCTTTCGTCAGGCGGGCCTTCAGAGCTTGGGACGAACGGGATGACAGCGGAAGAGGCGTGGCAGCAGGCGCCCAGCGGCGCGGCCGGACCGGAATCCTATCTTAGAGTGTCCATCTTCTGGGAAGCCTTAGCGGCAGGGGAAGCGCTGCTGGCTTTTTGCGGGATGATCGCTACGAGCAACAAGCCCAGAACGAGCAAAGAAAGAAGGGATATTATGACGACGTCCCACCGCCGCAGGCTCGCCGTAGTGCCCGGCTGGACGGGTACGAAGAACCAGCGTTCCTGATCAGGGTCGTTATTCCGTTGCATGGCAGTTCTCCTTTTGCGAGAAGCGCAAGGAGCATGCGGCGAGAAGAGGTTCCCGGAGGTATCCAAAAGGTGCCGGCGCTGCTCGATGAAGGGAACCGGAGGCTCCGCGCGCCTACCTTGTGCGATGTATCGTATCACGATATGGTTGTCGGTGGCACACTCGGCGGCATATCGCAATACGATATAAGTGGGGTCGCGCGGGGGACCAAGCGTGAAAGCGCGGTTGTCTACCTGAGCGGTTTAGCAGTGGATTGGCCATGTGTGTACACTGAGCGGGGTACATTTTTCAGACGGCGATGCATTGCGAACTTGTGCTAGCCAGCCGAGACACGGTTTCCGGTGCACCATCGACAGGAGAGAAGAATGCGGAAGAATACGATAGCGAGTCTGGTGCTGGCGTTGGCGGTTGGGTTGCCGATGATTGCGTGCCAGGATACCAAGGCGCGACAGGAAAATGAGCAACTGAAGACGCGGGTGGCGGAGTTAGAGAAAGAGAATACGGACTTACAGAGTCACGTGGATGGTTTGACGAAGGATAACGCAGCGCTTGCGGCGGAGAACGAGAAGCTCAAGGCGGAGCTGGCGCCAAAGAAAAAGAGTGCGAAGGGGAAGCATCGCAAACGAACGTCGAAAGCGGCGACGAGTTGATTGCTTTGGCGAGGAAAGATTGGCCACAGAGGCACTGAGGCACAGAGATTCTGAGGGGAGAGCAGGTGCATCTCGTGGCTCCTTCGCTTCCGATGGGCGGAGATGACGTTGAAGCGCACAGCCGGGAATGGCTGTGCCACGGTTCGCTGGCTCGCCGGGCTGAAGCCCACCGCCTACATTCGGAGGGAGCTAGCGCGGGGCGCCGGCTTTGCGGATGTAGATTTGGCCTTGGAAGTTGGTGAATTGGATTTCGGCGCCGCCGCCGTTGATGGTGCCGCGGACGGTCTTGTCGATCTTGACGCGGTATTTGCCGCCGTTCGCGCGGCCGTCTTCCACCACCGGCTGAGACGCGGCGGCTTGCAACTGCACGTCGAAATCGCTGAAGACATCTCCGCGGTCGGAACGCAGGCTGACGTTGGCCTTGAGGTCGGCGGGAAACGTTACGTCGATATCCCCGTTCAAGGAGCTGAAGGCCATCGGCTTCTGAGGATTGACGCGGCTGAAGGTGGCGAGAAGGCGGCCGTTCAAGGCGTGAGCAACGGCGCTGCCGGAGATATTGTTGAGCGTGACCGAACCCTTGACATTGTCGATGTCGAGTTCGCCGTCAACGCCGGCTACGACGATGTCGCCATCATTCACGGCGCGCAAGTGTAGCGAGGTATGCACCGGCACGGTGATGGTCAAATCGATAGGACGCATGTGGGAATCCGTGTTGACGCGAACCTGATTGCCTTCTTCCTCCACGGACAGGCCGGTTGACGATATGGGGATGCGCTTGGGATTGCCGTCGGAGCTGGCGGATTCGCGATTTCGCGCGCGGGCTTCCACGATGACTTCCTTGCCGTCGTAAGCTTTGACAGTGATGCCGCCGTCGATCAGGTCCGCTTTGACCAGCGCCGGCCGCGACGGGTCGCTCAGATTCACGGAAACGCGATCCGAGCCGGATTGCGTTTGCGCTGGCGCCTGAGCTTGCGCTCGCGAGGCGCTGAGCGAAACGCCCAGGACCACGAACGCGACCGCGACAAAGATTGGTTGGAACTGCCGGTTAGGTTTATTCATGGTTTTCAAGGATACGGATGTCTCCATTTAGATTTTCGACCTGGATCTCCGGGCCGCCGGAATTGATGCGCGCTCTGGTGAAGCGATCGGCGCGGAAGATTGTCTTTCCACCTTGGTGGTCTTCCTGCAGGGCGTGGGCGGGCAGCCCAGTAACGGGAAAATCGCTGTAGACGCCGCCGTTGAACGTTTTGAAACGGAAATTGGCGGATAGACCGCGCATGAAAAAAAGCTCGATGTTGCCATTGACGGACTGAAAGCCGGAACTCTCGCGCGGATTCTCGCGGAAGGAAACCTTGACGGGGCCGTTGACGGTGCGCGCGGTGCCGGAGCCGGCCATGTGGTCCATTTCGATGTCGCCGTTGACATTGCGAGCGACGAAATTACCGGTGACGTCGCGGACCACCACGCGGCCCTCATTGACGGTCTTCACCTTGGTGTCGATGTCGCGAGGGACGCGGAGTTGAAAGTCCATCTTGACGGTGTAGCCTTCGTGATCGCGATCGCGCGAACCGCGGCAGTCGTCGCAATGGCAGCGAAACGGGCCGTTGACGTAGAGCTTTAGAGCCCCTTCCTGCTGGGTGATATCGAGGGTGACCTCTTTGCGGGCGCGCTCGAGCGCGTCTTTGGATTCGGCGCGGATGGTTTTCTCAACGACAAGCTCCACTTGATCGGAGGTGCCGCCGGCGACTTCGATCGATCCGAAGATGTTGTCGATCTCAAGGGATTTGTGCGCCGCGGCGGGCATGGCGAAGGATTTCCGGATGGTTTCGTGATCGCGGACGGCCATATCGACGTCGGAATCATCCAGCAGATCGGCGTAGGCATATTTGACCTGAAGTGCACGGCAAACGGACCGCAAAACAGCTTTTGCGGAGCGCGCCACGGGCCGGGTGCTTGCCGGCCAGAGCAGCAAGAGAAGGAGAGCTGCGCAGTAGACGGTCAGGATTCGAGAAAAGGGTGTTCCGCGCACGAGTTCCTCCTTACTGCAGTTTGCTGACGGCCCACTCCGCGCGCTGGCGGACGGCGGGGTTGAGATTGGGGATTTGCTGAAAATTGCGGAGCCGTTGGGCGGCATCGGGATCGCGCCATTCCGCGAGGAGATCGATCAACGCGACCTGCACGAGGGGCGATTGCTGCTCCTGGAGGGTGTCGACCACGCCTTTGCGAATCTGCGGCTGGCTGGCATGGCGGCTGAGAGCGTCGAGCGCGGCCAAACGCACATCGACGCTGCCGTCAAAACGCAGCGTGTGCAACAGAGCCGACTGGATTTGCGGGTCGAGATGATCTTCGCGGCTGCTCCAGCTCACTCCTTGCAGGCGCTCGGCGGCGGATTGCTGCTGCAGCATCGATAGAACCACCAGTTGGCGCATGTTGGTGAGCTCGGCATGCATGGCCGCCAACTCTTGCGAGTGGGACGCGTTGGTGTCGCTCAGACGCGTGCCGACGAAGATGCCGATCACAAGAAGCGCAGCGCTCCAGGCCACCGCGCCCAGAGGCGAACGGAACCAGTGGATGATGGCGCTCCAGCCGGGAGTGCGCTTTGCGTCGGCGAAACCGTCGATGCCGGCTTGCTCGGCACCGGCAGTCGGGAAGGCGTTCAGCATGGCTTCAAAACGTGCGCGGGACTCGGGGCTTGGCTGCTCGGACGGAAGAAGCGGAAGCTTTTTCCAGACGGCAACCTCATCCAGGCAGTCGGCGCAATGTTGGCAGTGCTCTTCCACTTGGGCGGCTTGCTCGCGACTCAGATTCCCTTGCAGGTAATCCGGCAAGAGTTCAGCGATCTGTTCACACTTCATTACCAACTCCTCGGGGAGGAATGCGTTCCCCCGCGCGATCTGATTCGTTTGCGGCCTCGCCGCGCTCGAGCTGATGGAAGATCTGGCGCAACTGCTGAAGGGCGCGGTGGACGCGCACCTTGACGGCGCCGGCTTCGCAGCCGATCAGGCGGGCGATTTCGTCGTATTTGAGCTCCTGAAAGCGGCTGAGAATCAGGATTTCGCGTTTGTCTTCCGGCAAATACATCAGGGCGCGCTGGAGCAGCATGGCTTCTTGTTTTTGTTGCGCGGGATCGGATGGCGAAATCGGTGAGGGGGTTTCGGGATCAAACGAGGTCTCCGGCCTGGTCTTGCGAGCGTGATCGAGACGCGCGTTGCGGGCGATTTGGTACATCCAGGTGCGGAAGGGCGTTCCCGGCCGGTAGGTTTGGCGGTAGCGCAGGATGCGGAGGAAGACATCTTGCACGAGGTCTTCACTGAGGACGCGGTCTTGCGTCATTTTGGCGTAGAAGTTGAAGAGGGGCGCTTGGTAGCGGTCGAACAACACGCCCAGCATATCGGCTTCGCCATCGCGCACTTGGAGCATCAAATCCTCGTCGGGAACCAACTTCATTCGCGGTCATTTCTGCATCGGCGCTGAATTGCCTTTGCGTAGGGTGAATACTGCCGAGCCGGAGAAAGGTTACAGGGGAATCGTCACTCTTGGGAACGACAGACCTCACGGCGGAACAGTTGCGACGGTAAGGAGGAGGGAGCTATCATCAAGGTCTGCCAGAAGTTTTCGGTGGTTCACGCCAAAGCGTTGGCCGCCAAAACGGAAATTCCGGCTTAAACCGTGTCTTGCTCAGCTTTATCAATCGGAGGCCTCAAGCCATGAAGCTTCAGAGGAGATTCAAGAACATGAACATTTCCGGAGATGCCGCAGGGCTCGCAAGGCCCCGATTGGGCAAGCAGATGTTGGTTTCCCTATTGTCGTCGGCTCTGCTGTTCGCGACTTGGCCTCAGAACCTGTCGGCCTATCAAGACGCGCAAGCCCCGGCGCAAGCCGCGCAGGCGCCGCCATACACGCAACAGACTCCGGAGGAGTTGCAGCGGTTGGTAGCGCCGATTGCGCTGTATCCGGACTCGCTTGTGGCGCAGATCCTGGCGGCGTCCACGTTTCCCGAGCAGGTCGTCCAGGCCGATCGATGGGTGCAAGCGCACCCTGATTTGAAGGGCGACGCTTTGGGCCACGCTGTGGACCAGGAACCCTGGGACCCCAGCGTCAAGGCGCTCACGGCATTTCCATCCGTGCTTGGCAATATGGACAAGAACCTGTCCTGGACGTCATCTCTGGGCGACGCCTATTACAACCAGCAACAGGATGTGATGGATGCCGTACAGGTGATGCGCCAGCGAGCGCAAGCAGCGGGCAATCTTAAAACCACGCCGCAGCAAACGGTAACGACGCAAGGCTCGACGGTCATCATTGAGCCTGCCAGCCCCGAGGTCGTTTACGTCCCCGCCTATAATCCGTGGTTGGTTTACGGATATCCCATAGTGGCGTGGCCGGGATGGTACCCGTATCCGGGAATCTGGTTTGGCGGCCCGTACCTCTCGTTCGGACTCGGCTTCGGTATCGGCTTCTTCGGCGGTTTTGGATGGGGCTGGGGTCATTGGGGATTCGATTGGCATAACCGATACGCAATTTATAACCACAACCGGTACTACTCGCGGAGCAATACGTTTTACAACCGGAGCAATTTCTACCGAGGAGGAGGCGTGCGGGGCGGAGTCCGTGGCGGCGCTTACGCAGGCAATAGACCCGGGAACATCGGCGGGCGCGGTGGAGTTTACAACCGTCCCGGCGCAACGAATCGGCCTTTCAACGGAAACAACCGGGCTGCGCGAGGATACGCTGAACCCCGCGGTCAGAGCGGAACCCACTCGGGCGCCTTCAGCGGTTACGACCATGGCGGACAGGCAAGGAGCTTTTCGTCACGGGGAAGCGCTAGCGTCGGTGGCGGAGGGGCGCGTGGAGGAGGAGGAGCTCGCGGTGGCGGCGGCGGCCGGCATTGATAATCGGAGTTTCGTGGTGTTCCCAGTAGATCGTCAAATTTAGAAATGGAGAGAAGTCCTATGCGGCGAACGAAGCTGAACTTCGACAAATTTGATTGGGCCAATCTTCCGAAATTAGCTGCGGTCGCCCTCCTTTTGGCGGGGTGCTTTCCCGCCGGTGCGATGGCGCAGCAACAGGGCCAGAAAACATTTTCATCCGCGGAGGAAGCGAGCAACGCCCTGGTCACGGCGGCGCAGAGTAACGACGAAAAGGCGATGCTCGAGATCCTCGGACCAGAGGGAAAGCAAATCGTCTCGTCGGGAGACGACGCCGAGGATGCCCAGAACCGCGCTAATTTCGTGCGGAGATATGAGGAAATGCACCGTCTGGTGAAAGAACCGGATGGAACCACGACCTTGTATATCGGCGCGGAAAATTGGCCCACGCCCATACCGCTCGTGAACAAAGGTACTTTGTGGTATTTCGATACCGAGGCGGGCAAGAAAGAAATTTTGTACCGGCGAATTGGCCGGAATGAAATATCGACCATTCGCGTTTGTCTGGAGTTCGTGGCGGCGGAAAAGGAATACTCCACACAGCACGACGAATACGCCCAGAAAGTCTTCAGTGACGAAGGGCAGCAAAATGGCCTTTATTGGAAAGCGGCGGAGAGCGAACCCCAGAGCCCCATCGGGCCACTGCTGGCGTCGGCCATTGCTGACGGCTATGCCAAGGCCCAAAACGCCGCTCCGACTCCTTACCGCGGTTACTATTTCCGTATGCTAACGCGTCAGGGGAAAAATGCCCCAGGCGGCGCGAAGAGTTACATTGTAAACGGCAAAATGACCGAGGGTTTCGCCTTGGTGGCCTATCCGGCAGAATACGGGTCGTCCGGCGTGATGACTTTCATCGTTGACGAGGATGGAGTCGTGTATCAGAAGGATCTTGGCCAGAAGACCGAGGTTCTCGCCAAAGCGATGAAGGAATACAACCCCGGTTCCGGTTGGCAAAAGGCTGAAGACGTGCCCGAGGACCCTGCTGGCGAGCAGAAAGCCGAGTAAAGGCGTTTTGTCGCTGCACTCGCCCGGGCCGACTCAGGCCCACTTCGGCAGTCGAGCTAAATTCACCCGGATCTGACGCACAATCTAGTGTTACGCGGCACCCAGTGCGGTCGGGGCAATGTCACGTCAGGGCACTACATCGACCTGGAACCTTGGATCGGCGGCCGGCGCGTAGGTCACCGGCAGGCCGAGCTCGCGCCGCATGATATTGCAGCCCTGTGCGATGGCACTCGCCTTGTAAAACGCGATCTCGCGGTTGCAGCCCTGACGGCCAAAGCCACAATCGCTCGACACGATCAGGCGCTCGGGCGGGATGTACTTCAAAGCTTTGCGAATCTCGGCGGCCACGTCTTCGGGTCGATCAGCCTGAAGCGTGCGATGGCTGACCACCCCTAGGCAGATCTTCTTCTTGAGATCGTGCTTGAACGGCTCAAACAGTTCGAGATCCTTCTGGTTGCGATCCTTCATCTCGAGCGTCCACACGTCGCCCCGGCACCTCTCCAGATAGATCTCGATGGACTTGGCGTAGCTGGTGTCCTCCATCACCCGCTGCATGTTGGGGTTGCCCCAGCAGGTGTGGATCCAGAGTTCCACATCGTCGAGCCCCTGGACCTCGCGGTTGAACGCCTCGATCATGAACTTTACTTGCTCGTGGTCCTTGCCGTACGTGTTGGCCATGAAATGGAACGTGGGCTCCTCGGTCTGGATGCAGCGACACCCGGCATCTCGCAGCGCCAGGAGTTCCTTGTTCATGGCCTCCGCCATATCCCAGATCACTTGGCGCTTGTCCTTGTACTTGGGCGTGTGGATGTCCAGGAAGAGCGCCATCACCTGCGAGCAGCACGTGCCGAACTTGACCGGCTTGCGAGTTTTTCCCTGCGCGATGCGCCACAACTTCGGATAGTCGAGCGGCCTGTGCTCGATCTTGTCGACGATGTGCGGCCATCTCCAGCCGGTGTAGATCTCGTTCAGCAGCGTGCCGGCCGGATAGTGGAGCCAAGGCGCGGTGGTCTGCTCCGGCTGCAGATAGTCGCCTTCGAAGCCGGCCCAGCGCTGCAGGGGGTAGTGGTGCCACGCGCGGCCTGCCATGTCCTCATCGACGTGAAAGTCGCCGTGTGTGAGGATGTCGAGCCCGGCGCGCTCCTGATCGCTGATCACCACCGCCAGCGCGTCTTGAAACTTCTCGCGAAAGCGGACATCGAGCATGCAGGTGTCGAGCGGGCGGCCCCACATGCTCACGTCGAACCAGCGGGGTCGCGGAAACGAGCCGGTGACCGTGCTAGGAAGAATCAGATCGGCAGTGGCGGTGAACATGGGTTCCTCCGACCGGCATTGTACTTCCACTCGTGTTCGGCCGGGAGTCAACGCAGCTGGGCTGACGCTGGGTGGACCCTCCGCGCCTCAGGATGAACGAGCCGCCACGGTCCACACGTGCGGGATCAGCGCTTCGCGGGTTTGGCTGTTTTGATGGGGGTGTGTTTGTGGGGGATGAAGATCGTGGCGGGCGGCTCGACGTTGAACTTTTTCGAGTAGTTGCCCTGGTTGACGGCGATGCCGACGCGGCCGCGCGAGTCGATGTAGAGAAGCACGGCGCCGACGGGGACGTCCATGAACGTCTTCACGTAGGGAAAGGTGACCGGCTTCTTGTTGATTTGCACGATGACTTTGTCGCCGAGGATGTAGCCGAGGGTATTGAACTCGTCTCGCGGAATGTCGGTCACCAGCGAACCAAAAGGATCGTCAAGGCCGACGATGTCGCCTTCGATTCCTTTCTCGGTGGTGGTGGAAGTCTTGGCGGTGAGGCGAACGAGTTGCGGAACCACCGGGCCGACCAGATTGAAGTCCCAGCCGGCGGCAAGATGCGCCGCGGCGGGCGAAAAGATGTCGCGGCCGTGAAACGTGGAGGAAACCGGCGCCTGGATCATCCAGTTCTGATTGGTGATTTCTCGGGCGGAGTCGAAGCCGTCGCGATCGAGGACCGGGGTCAGGACGCCGTTGTCCGGCGCGACGAAGTATTGTCCCTTTTTCGATTTTGTGATGATGGCTTTGCGCGAGGTGCCGACGCCAGGATCGACCACGATCAGGAAGACGGTGCCGGCAGGGTAGTAGGGCGTGACGCCAAAGAGAAATCGCGAAGCTTCTTCGATCGAGAAGGGCGTCACCTGATGGGTGATGTCGGTGAGGCGCGACTCCGGCGCGATGCCGAAGATGACCGCTCGGCAAATGGCCACGGCGTCATTGGCGGTGCCAAAGTCGGTCATGAAAACGATCGTGGGGCGTGAGGTGGAAGCGGACTGGGCGGCGGCCGGCGACTCTTTTTGTGCGGGCGATTGAGAGCAAGCCACGCTGAAAATCAGAAGAGCGAGGGCCGGAACAGCGAAGAGACGTGTCCGCAAAATCATCATTTCTCCACAAAAAGTCCACGCATTGACGGATGAACGGCGGGGGCGCATCCCTGGAAACGCACGAGTATACCTGAACGCGAAAGCGGAAGTCAGCAACGCGCGGAATCGGCAGCGGGTCAGTTGGGAGCGGGCCTATTCGATTTGCTTCCTTGCCCAAAAGTCAGCAGAGGTGAGGACGGGAACGATTTCAAAGTCGACAAGGTCCTTCCAGCAATTGACCCAAGTGTTCAGCAATTCCGGTTCCTGCGTTTCCATGACTTGGAAACAGCGAGCGCCTGCCAAATCGACCCAACTCGCGTGGTACGTGACGCCGTCGGGCAACATTCGACCGCTAAGCTTGAACCGCTCACCCACGAGCTCAGCATCGCCATCTTTGAAGCGTTCAATAACCATAAAAAGCATGGCCTGGAGTGTACGCCACCGCGATCACACTTCAAACAGAGCTCTTGGCCGGAATCGGGTTGGTTTCCGCCATCAGATTCGGTAAGCTGGGAGCCTTTCTCAGGAAGTCAGGAAGCAAATCATCTGCTGCGTTCAGGGTGGACCAGTCCATTGCAGTAAGAAAGCCAACTAAAGGAGAACGACAGTGCGTAGAAGTGTCCTTTTTGGAGTGGTTTTGTGCGTACTCGGGGTGAGTGCGCGAGCGGATCAGGTGATCTTGAAGAATGGCGACCGGCTAACCGGCACGATTGTGAAGTCCGACGCGAAAACCATGCTCATCAAAACAGAATTGGCGGGCGAGGTGAACGTGCAGTGGGATGCGGTGACCTCGATCGTGTCCTCGCAACCGCTCCATTTGGGGTTGAAAGACGGGCAGACGATCGTGGGCACGGTCGCGACCGCGGATGGAAAGTTTGAGGTGACGACAAAAACCGCGGGAGAGGTCACCCGCCAAAGGATGCGGTGGTGACCGTGCGGAACGACGACGAGGAAAAGTCTTAAGACGCGGAAATCGACCGGCTGCGCCATCCGCGTCTCACCGCTTTCTGGTCCGGCTTGCTGGATACCGGGTTGAGCGTTACACGGGGGAACTCCGCGACGCTGGCCTACAACCTCTCCGCTAAGGCGGTTCGCGCAACCTCCCGCGACAAAATCACGGTGTACTCGACGGCGATCTACGCTACGGACGACACGACGCCGCCAAGCCGAACGACGGCCCACGCGATTCGCGGCGGAATCCGCGTCGATCTCAATGTCAGCGAGAAGTTGTTCGTCTTTGGGTTCACGGACTTTGAATACGATGAATTTCAGGACCTGAATCTGCGTAACGTGCTAGGCGGCGGCTTGGGATACCACGTGATCAAGACGAAGAACACCACGTTCGACGTGTTTGGCGGCGGAGACTTCGAGCAGGAGTACTTTTCGGCCGATGCCGCCTTTCCCACCGGCCTAACCCGGAAGACCGGAGAAGCAGTGCTCGGAGAAGAGTTCGACACCAAGCTGAACAACCGCGCCACGCTGAGCGAGAAGCTTTCGCTCTTTCCGAATATGAGCAACACGGGGGGACTATCGCCTCCAGTTCGATGTAACCGCGTCGACCAAACTCAAGTCGTGGCTAGCCTGGCAGGTGACCTACAGCGACCGCTACTTGAGCGACCCGTTGCCGGGGCTCAAGAAGAACGACGTGCTGCTGTCGACCGGCTTGCGGTTGACATTTGGCAAGGGCCCGCTCTAGATGTAGGCCACCATCGCGTCACAGATCGAATTTAGGAGGCAGCCATGCTAGCGGGATTAATTTGGTGGGTTCTCGTCGGGCTCATCGCAGGGTTCCTGGCAGGAAAAGTGATGAAGGGCGGCGGATATGGGATCCTGATGGACATCGTTGTGGGGATCGTCGGCGGGATCCTCGGTGGATTTCTGTTTGGGCTTGTGGGGATCGTGGCCATTGGTCTGATCGGCTCGATCGTCGTAGCCTTTGCGGGAGCCGTGATTCTGATCTGGCTGGTCCGGCAGTTGAAAAGAACCTAGCGTAAATTCAGCGCGAGAAAACAGTCGCGCCGGCCCAGCAGAGACTGTTGCTGGGCCGCGCGGTTTCTTCTTTGAACTAGTGCGTTTCGCCGGCGGCAGAATGCGTGGTGAGGTACCATTCGACGGTTGGCGCGCGCTGATATTTCAAACGCGTGCGGACGTTTTCAGCCGCAACCGTGTCGCCGAGCTTCTCGTGGGTGAGCGCGAGCTGCTGGAGGGCGAGCGGTGAATGCGGATCGGCGGCCAGCTCATCGGCGGCGTTGGCGAAGTCCCCTTGCGCAAACAAAAGATAACCCCGCGCGGATTCATAATTGTTCTCGACGATCAGATCGCGGGTGAGCGCTGCGGCGCGCTCGAGCTTGGAGATGGCTTCCTCCGCGGTGCCACGGCTGCCACTCAGGGCTGCGACGCGCGCTTCTTCGCGCAACACCCCAGCCGAGGAAATGTGACGATCCGGCTCGCCCATGCCGCTTATCGGCTTCTCCAGGGATACTTCGAGAGCGCGCAGTTGGCCGAGCTCGTCGGCGGGGTCGGCGGACAGGGCCGCGCGGCCGAACCCGATCTCAAACTGCGCGTAAGGATCGTTGCGACGGCGGGCTTCCTCGAGCAGGGAATCCAGCGCTTTCCGGCCCGATTCGGGCTGACCTTCCCAGAAATAGACGAGCGCTCTTTGAAATTCGGCGTGCAGGCGATCGCGTGAATTGGTGGCCATGGAAGCCGCTTTGTCATATTCGGCGCGCGCCCGGGTGTAGTCCCCCATCAACGCGCAAGTGTCGCCCAGACCGACTTGCGAGGTGATGAAATTCGTGATGATCTTCAACGATGCGGCGTAGTGTTCCAAGGAGCCCTGATCGTCGCCGGCGAAGCGAAGAACTTCGCCGAGAGAATCCTGAGGATTCGGCTGACTCGGTTCCAGAGCGGCATAGCGCTTCAGGTAGCTGATGGCTTTCGCCGGATCGGGGTCGCCGGTTTCGATATAGGCGTAGCCTAGCATGTTCAGGGCCGGCGGAAAATTCGGATCGATCTGGACGATCTTCTCCATCATCCTGCGCGAGCGATCGGAATCCTGCTGGAAATAAAGCCATTCCGAAGTGAGATACAGGACGTGCTTGTCGTTGGGAAAGCGTGCGAGGAGATCGTTCATCGCCCCGATGGCTGCCAGGTTGTCGCCCTGCTGCACGTCGATCAGCCAATTGGCGAGGAGCTGCTCATCGGGTGCCGCCTTTGGCAACAGGGCCTTGGCGTGCTTTAGTGCTTCGGGGGCCGGCTGGGTTCGGCTGGCGGCGTAGGACCAGACCGCGAAGGCCAGAGCGAAATGCGAATCCTTCATTGTGGCCTTGTGCGCGTTGTCTACGGACATATCCAGAAGCGCATTCTCATACTGATCGACGGCCTTCTCGAGCAGTTTGCGGGCGTCGTCCGACCGGGTCGCGATCGGCAAGGTACCGAACAGTTGGTGGCGCGCAACGGGAGCAACCGGAGGAGCGGCGGCGGCTTCTTTCCGCGAGGTCTCTTCGACGTGGGCGGCAGGCGCTTGAGCCCCAGCGCGCACGCCCAGCAGCGATAGGGAAATCAGCAGCAAACAGCGCACGGAAATGCGATTCATGGAGGCACACTCCCTGCTCAGACGTAGAAACCTGGACGATCCCAGTACCAGTCAACGTAGCGCCTGCGGAACGCCAGCGGATACTGGCCTCAAGGACAGGTGTGCGCGTTGGTAAAGACGTGATTGACGGATTAGTGACAAAAGCGCGGGAGGCGTACGGTTGGACACAGGTTGCCAAACACGCACTTGTGCGGTTCTCCGCGCGTGCGGATACTTCGGGGTAGTCCTTCCGGACGGTCAAGTGGCAACGATGAACCGAAAGACAACGGGCCAGCGGCTATGCCTTGCGGCCGCTCTTTTTCTGGCGGTGGTGCTGGTGCGGCCGGCGCTCCCGGCGGTTAGGAACATTGCTGTCATTATGTCCGCAGGAAGCAAGCTGCAGGACGTGCAGTTGGCGGAGCTCGTGAAGCTGTGCAAGGGAACACAAAAAGCCTGGGCTGACGGACGGAGTTTCCTGCTGGTCATGAGGGATCCCGCGGCGCCGGAAATGCACACACCGGTGCAGAAGCTGTTCGGAATGGCACCCGCCGATCTGAAGTCGTCGATCCCGAAGTTGAACGAATCCCGGCAAGTGGTGAAGATCGTGGAGAGCGACGAAGAATTGCTGCGCACTGTGGAAGCGACGCCCGGGGCGGTGGGAATCGTGGACGTCTATTCCATCAACAGCTCGGTGAAGGTGCTGCGCGTCGACGGCAAGCTGCCGTTTGACGTGGGCTACGTGCTCAAGAGCAACAGCAACTAGGCAAACGGCGTCGCGGCAGGCGGCGACGCACCGCACCAGGACTTGATCTTCCATCGACATCCTTCCCAAGTTTTTCCAGTGTAGGTGACTCTCGTCTTCAGGATGAGCGACCTGCCTGCTAAGTTGCTATGGTGGGCGCACGCAAGGCGCGGAACGCTGCGTAGGCCAGCAGAATCACCGCCACGACCAGCGCGAGCCACAAGAGATGCGGGTGGCGCTCGGTGTAGGAGCGCGGGTCGAGGTAATTTGCGGTTGGCTCTTCTTCGCCGAGGGTGGCAACCTTGGCGCCCGGTTCGACGTGATAGTCGAACGTCCGAGCAAGATCGTAGTGCGGGAGCTTTGCCGCGGAATTCCCATAGATAAGCCGATACGAATGGCCGCTCTGCGGATAAAACAAAACTAAGTACGGAATCGTCAGCAGTGTGGGATTGGCGCCAGCAAGCGGAGCGTCGTTGCCGTTCAGTACTTCGATCCGCCAGAAGCGCTGATGCCAGCCTTCGTGCGAGAAAATTCGCAGGGACTCCGCTTGTTTATCACCCTGCTTGTATCGATAGATTTCGCCGGAGAAAAAGGGCTGCCATTCTTGCCCGTCCTCGCTGGTTTGCATGTGCACGATGCGAAAGAATTCAGGTTGAGAGGTTTCGATCGCCACGCCGCTGACGGGGAACGAGCCCGATCCGAGATCGATGATCCAGCGGCTGGAGGTCGCGGGTGCCGCGGGATCCGCTGTGAATGGCGATGGAATGGAGGTTCGGATGGGCTCCTGGAATTCTCGAGAGAACAGGATCTCCACGGAAGAGACCGCAAACTGACGCGCGCCCTCGAAGATACGCACGCGGAGGAAACGCGCGTTGTTGTCCGAGTAGTGCACCAGACGGCTGCCGGCGATATTTTCTTTGCTGAAGCCGGAGATGGGCGCGCGGTCCTTGACGATGCGCCACGTTCTTGCATCGTCGCCTGCGGCGATCTCCACCCAATCGATGAAATCGGTCGCGGGCGTATGGATCTCCACGGCGTTGTGAAAAGCGGTCTTTTCGCCGAGATCCATCACGAGCTGCGTGTATTTATCCGGCACAAAGCTGTTCTCGCGAATGGCTGCATGGCGCGTTTCAATCGGGGCGCGGACGTTTTTGTCGTACAAGAGGAAAGGAATTTCTCTTCCAACGTCGTCCACGATACGCAAGTCCGCAAATCCATCGTCCAGCCGCGCATAGAGGCTCACGGGAATGCTGATTTTCGAAGGTTCTGTGCTGTCGGAGATCTGGATGGGCCGGGAATAGCGCCAGGAGCGCCACGGGCTGGGGAGTTCGGTGGCGAACGCGGTCACGCCTAGTACAAAAAAGAAAAGGAAGGACGTCAGCCCGCGGCGCATCATTAGGATGCCCGCTCCCGTGAGGCTTTGTTCTGGTAGAGGAAGGAAACGACAAGAAGCACGAGGCCTAGGATGAGGAAGGAAAGGATCCGGTAGAAGCGCTGCAGATACGAGCTGTCGTAGAGAAAGACCTTGATAACCACCAAGCCGAAGAGCACCAGCGCTTGCCAGCGAAGCAGCGCGGACTGGCGCTTGATGCCGATCATGATGAGGATAGACGCGTACGCAGTCCAGAGCACCGAAAGTGCGAGATGTTGGGCCAAGCCTCTGTCGATTCCGAGCGAAGCAGCGCGCCCGAAATAATCCCAGAGCTCAAGAGAGAGGGCAATGAGCGCGTATACATTGATGGCGACAGCGAAGGCCCCCAACGTGTTCGTTTCTGGTTGGCTCAGCGAGGTGCCATGCTCCCGCGCAGTGAACAGCGCTACTCCCATGCACACAATCACGCCGACGTACGTGGCAAAGCGCTCGTTGAGGAGAAATTGCGGCGCGGGCAAAGGAATGAAAACGACGCGCAGCGCGCCCAGCGCCAGAAGAAAAAAGCCGGCATAACGCAGCAGCGGCGCAAGCGCGCGAAAGCCCGTCCGGACGAGGATGGCGCCTTCTACCGCCAGAGCCAGGGTGATCCACTTGCCTTCGAGGCGGATGGGAATCGCCAGGGTGACGAAAGTAAGCGCCAGCCCCGCGAAGAGTTGTTGCGTGACGGGCCACTCGCCGGGCTTTGCGGACCGGACGAAACGCGCGACTGCAATATGTGTGGCGGACAACGCCAGCACTAGGAGCGTCAGCGGCCAGCGGTCCTGCGGCCAGAGCATCACATAGAGCGCGCCCAGATAGGCGAACGAGTTCAGCAGAACCACGAACATCCCGATGGCATCCAGCGAGGATTGCCGGATAGTGCGAAGCACCGGCAGAGCGAAATAGAGAAGAAAGAAAAGCGTCGCAAAAATGATCGTGGTCTCCAGTTTCGCCGGCCGATAAAACGTGTCGTACCATCCCCAGAAATAGAGCTGCGTCAAAACAAAAGAAACCGGCGCAAGCGTTCGCCAATCGCGTCGCGCCGCGAGGACCAGCAGGCCTCCACCAAGAATCAGAAGATACGTGAAAAGGGCGATCTCCTCGTCCTTGCCGGTGCTCAGCAGCAGTGGAGTCAGGAACCCGCCAAGAAGGGACAGCAAGGCAATGCGCTCGGAATTGCGGCCCAGAGCTACGGCTGCCATCACGGCGGTGACCACGATCATGCCCGCGAAACCTACATCCCGGCTGAACAGCGTGTAGTAGCGGCACCCGGCCCAGACCGACAGCAGCAAAGTGACTTGACCCAGAGTCGCGATGCCTTCCGAAAAGTAGGAATACCCCTTGCCGAGAAGCCACTGGCTCCAAGGCAGCATCGCGGCGCCTAGAAGGATGCCAATGGCGACCCGCCCGGAAGGTCCAATCCAATTGTTGTCGAAGGCATACTTCAAGAAGAACGAGACCGAGAGGATGAGGGCGAGGATGCCGATGCGGTTTAGCCAGCGGCCGGCAATGAGGTCCTCGAGATCCAACGACGAAGAAGTCTTCTTGGGCGTGTGGCTGAAAGACGGCACTTGGGAGGGGCTTCTCGGTGTGATCGTTGCCGTGGCCTCGCGAGGCTTTGGGGATTCTTCCGCCGGTTTCACCGGGGCGTCGGGCGGAACTTTCGGGATCGCAACTGGCGTGGGGGTGGGTGGCGCGGCCGGTGGCGCTCCAGGCATCGCGCTAGGGCCAGGCTGCTCGGAGCTGGGGGCTGCGAGCCCCTTTCCGATACTTGCGATTCGCTGCTCCAAGGAATACACGCGAGTAACTAGCTCTTGCAGTCGTGCAGCCTGCACTTGTTCGCTGAGCTGCTGCACCCGAGTAAACGCCAAGATGGCGAGGATGGGGGTAGCGACGACCACCAGGCAAAGCAGGACGGCGAGGATTTCCATTGTCAGCGACGAGGTTACGGGAACGGCGAGATTAGAACACAGCCTGCCTGCCCGGACAACGGGGAGCCGACTGATCCCCGGAAACTAGGCTGGCAGGCGACCCGGACGCGAGTGTCCCGCCTGCGAAAAGGGACCTGTACCGAGCCGGAACACTCGGGAATTGACCAGAACACCCCCCTTTTGGACGTCCCAGATCCCTGTCCGAACGGGCAGGTTCTCTAATCGCAGGACAGGCGAATGGATAACGAAATCCACAGGATTCGCACAAATCTGATAAGCTATGTATTTTCAATTAGATATGCTGTTCCGGATTGAAAAGACAGGGTACTAGAGCGGACGTTTAAAGCCAAAAATGTGTCTTGCGTACCATCGCCTTTGGGGACTTTCTCGTGTCAAATGGTACAGGTGCGGCGGCTCCTGGACCCAATGGCCAGTCCTCCGCATCAAAATACCTAGAACACAGTAGTAGACATGGGTAGTTGGTAGGGGGAAGGGACAAAGGCGAAGGATGAAGACCAAAGACAACAGCCGGAAATGGATGTGGTGGTTCCTGGCGGTGGTGGTTGCGCTGCAACTGTATTTTGTCCGGGAACTGCTGGCGGCATTTGCGCTGTTCGCGATGGGGTTTGCGGCGATCGCGTTTGTGATCGTCAGCTTGTACATGCTGCAGAAGGGCTGGGAAGTGGCAGTAGAACGCGTGGCCGAAAGCGGCCATCCGGTTGTGAACATGGCCCGGCGCAGCGTCTCCGCCGTGGAAGACCTGGCTCGCCGGCCGCTGCGGCGCCCGGGTTCAGAACCAGCGCGATAAGTTCGACAGCAAGCTTTTGGCTTTGACCAGAGCACACACAGAGCCGGGGAGATTCACCTCAGCTCTGTAGGAACACAAAAGAGAGGGCCAACCGGACTTGAGACCGGTTGGCCCTTTTCTGTTGCTGGCCGGCAATCCGGGCGGTACGTGTCGGTTCGCCGATGAAAAAGGAGCGCGGGCTAGGCCTGTGCTACTCTTTGCGGCCGTCAGGAGGGATTGATGAGCACGCAACAGAGTTTACTGAGGATGTTGGCAGGCTTGTCCGCGGGATTGCTGATTTGGATCGCTGCGGCGACGCCAGCGCTTCTAGGCTCCCCTCGAAACTCGGGGCAGACCAAAGAGAAAGAAGCGGCGCCCAAGAAAATCGCGATTCGCGCGGGGCGGTTGATCGACGCGAAGAGCGATGTGCCGATCGCGAATGCCTTGATCCTCATTGAAGGCGACAAGATCGTTTCGGTCGCGGCGGGAGCGTCGGCGCCGGCTGGCGTCGAGGTGATCGATCTGTCCAAATCGACGGTGCTGCCCGGATTCATCGACGTGCACACGCACGTACTGCTCAACGGCGATATCACCGCAGAAGACTACGACGCCCAGCTGTTGAAGGAATCGATCCCGTACCGCGCGATTCTGGCCGCCCGCAATGCGCGGATCGCGCTCGACCATGGGTTTACCACCATGCGCGATCTGGAAACAGAAGGCGCAATGTATGCCGACGTTGACGTCAAGACGGCCATCGCCAATGGCGAGGTCCCCGGACCGCGCATGCAAGTGGCCACCCGCGCCATGACGCCCACGGGCATGTATCCGCTGCTGGGTTATTCGTGGGAGCTGCAAGTGCCCAAGGGCGTGCAATACGTGGATGGGGTCGACGGTGCGAGAAAGGCCGTCCGCGAACAAATCATGTACGGCGCGGACTGGATCAAGTATTACTCCGACCGCCGCTATCACTTCGAATCTGATGGCCTGCTGCACAGTATGGTGAATTTCACCGATGAGGAGGCCAAGGCCATCGTCGATGAAACGCACCGACTGGGGAAAAAGGTGGCGGCCCACGCCATCGGAAGCGACGGCATCGCCGCGGCGCTGCGCGCGGGCGTGGACACCGTCGAACACGGCGACGGCCTGACCGATGCCTTGATCGACGAACTGGTGAAGAAAGGCGCTTACTGGGTTCCCACGATTACCGTGGGCGCGTACGTCGCTCCAGGGCGCGGAGGGAATTGGACAAAGATGGTGGACACGGAAAAGCTCGCGTTTCAAAAGGCGCTCAAGAAAGACGCCAAGATTGCGCTGGGAACCGACGCGGGCGGCTTCGACTGGAAAGAACTGAACCAGGCCAAGGAGTTCGAGTACTACGTCGAATACGGCATGACGCCGATTCAGGCGATTCGCTCCGGCACGATCGTGCCCGCCGAGCTGCTCGGCTGGAGTGACAAGCTCGGAACCATCGAAGCAGGGAAGTGGGCCGACCTGGTGGCCGTGAGCGGCGATCCGCTAAAAGACATCACCGAAGTCGAGCGTGTGAAGTTCGTCATGAAGGGCGGAGTAGTCTACAAGAACGACGTTCACTAGCCCGACACCACGCATCCCCGGATGCGCCTGGCCTGTGGACAGCACCACGCACCCGATCGCCTGCTAACGTAGTTCGCGCTCGCAGGTTGCAGGACGGGTGGCGTCAGATCTTGCCAGGGATTCTCGCCGAACCACCCATCCCGCAATCGTGCAGCTGCTTACGATCTGTCTACGATCACGATACGCTTTGGAGGATTTACTGGTCCTCCCTTGATGGGTCCGGATGCGCAAATTTCGCCGGCCGGTATGATTTCGACGACGGACACGCCGGGTTTGCTAATCACCGGGTCGACGATCATCTCCGCAAATCCCTTTCCCGTCAGGAAAACGCAGAGGTCGACCACCTTGCCATTCTTGCCCTCCCTCAGCCGCAGCCGGTACTCTCGGTCATCCTGATTTTGGAACGCGATCCTTTGCTTGGGCACCGCCTTAATGACGCGTTGAGAAGACTTTCCTTCTTGGATCGTAACCGTCACCAATTCCGGCGCTTCGGTCTGTTTTGCTCTTGCTGCACCCGTGGTCGCCATGATGATTCTCCTTTCGAGAACATTCACTCACTGCTTTCCGTTTGAGCGGAAACTTGGGTCGGCCAAGATGCTGCGTAGGCCGGGCCGACGCTGAAGCTCAGTCAGCGTGGAGCCGTTCTTCAGGCTTTCCTGTGCGTATTGCACCGCGCGCTTGCGGTCGCCCAAAGCTTCGTAGGTTTCGGCGACGTCCGTCAGCACGGTGGTATCTCTCGGCGCAAGCGCCAAGGCGGTATTTACGCGAGCCAGCGCCTTCTCGCGCTGCTTGTCCTCAGCGTAGAAGGTACTGAGCCTGGATTGCACGCCGGATTCCTTTGGATTCTGTGCCGCATATTGTTCGAGCAGGCTGAGTGTCTTGGCGCGAACGGTGCGCACCTTCTCTTCCTCCTTCAGCCAGATGTACGGGAGCAGAAGGTTATCCCAGCCTCGCCAGTCCTTGTCGTTGAATTCCAGCGCTTGGCGCGCGCTCTGCGCCGCTTCCGCGTACCGGTGCTCGTCGAGATAGAGGACGCTGAGGTTCGTATAGGCCAGGTAGTTGGGCGCGAGTTGAATGGACTTGCGAAGCGCGGCTTCTGCCGCTGCATTCGAAACCGCGTCGTTCATTCCCAGGTATTCACTACCGAGATTGGAATATCCCTCGGCATTGTCGGGCGTTAGCTCGATAACGCGCTTGTACTGCACAATCGCATCCTGCGAACGGTGCTGGCGGGAGTAGAAGTTTGCCAGCGCGGTATAGCCGTCCCAGTAGTCGGGACGCAGAGCAATGGCGCGCTTGTAGCTGGCTTCCGCCTCCGAGGGCCGGTTCATGTATTCGTAGGTGGCAGCCAAACCGAGAGCGGCATCGGCGTCGCGTGGCGCGAGGTCCATCGCTTTCTGAAATTCCTGCAGCGCCAGGTCGGTTTTGCCCAGGCTGAGATTGACGTTCCCAAGAGTGGCGTGAGCGGAAGGCAGGTTGTCATTGATCTCCACGGCCTTCTGCGCATTCGCGGCCGCATCCGCCAGCCAAGGGAGATGATTCTCCAGCTGAAATTTCAGCCGGTACGCTTCGCCGAGCGTGGCGTAGCCCAGCGCAAACCGCGGGTCTCTTTGAATTGCAGAGCCGAGTGTGGCGATGGCGCGGTCCAGGTTGCCGGGTTTGTCGTAGCGTTGCATGTAACCAAGCGCTTTCAGGTAGGACTCATAGGCGCTGGGGTTCACGCTGCCGGGCTGCGTGAGTCCTGTTTCCGGAACTTTTGCTTTCAACAGGCGCGCCAGTTTGAACACCATATCATTCTGCAGAGCGGCCAGATCGCCGGTGCGTTCCTCGAGCTGCTCCGATCCGATCTGGCGCAGGCGTTTTGCATCGATCAGATTGATGGTAAGGACCACGCCTTGGCCTCGGTGTTCCAGCCGGCCCTGCACCACCATGGTTGCGCCCAAGTTACGGTACGCCGAGGTGGGGTCGTTCACGTGACGCGTGCGCACCACGCTGGCGGGCACCACCCACAAAGACTGCTGGGCCGCGTCGAGATTCGAAAGTTCATTGGTCATCGAATCCATCAAACCATTTGCTATCAGTTGAGAGTCCGGATCGTCGCCGGGACTCTCAAACGGAAGCACCGCGATATGCTTTTCAGCCCCGGCATACGCAGACTCGAACAGGTTCGCTCGCACACGGGGAAACGCAAACGCGACGCCGGCGGCCAGCATCACTCCGAGTGCCGCCAGCAGGAGGCGGCGCGGCCGCTTGGGCTGCCCCGCGCTCCAACGAGGGGTCGAGGCACTCTCAACGTACTGTTTGATTTCCCTGGCACTGACGACCCGCGTGATCGTGGGTTCTTCAAGGGGCACGGGTGTTGCGGTAATCTCTGCGCGCGCAGTTTCGAGATCCTTCAGCATTTCGTCGGCGTTTGCATAGCGGCTTGCCGCTTGCTTCGAGAGTGCCCGGTACACGATTGGCTGAACGACCGGAGGCACGGCATCAATGGCCGCCGGCGGCTGATTCAGAATCGCGAAAGTCATCGCCGCCGTGTTCGGCCGCAGGAAGGGGTGACTCCCCGTCAGCATTTGGATCATGATTACGCCGAGGGCCCACACATCGCATGGCTTCCCAACGGTTTCGCCGAGAATTTGCTCGGGAGCCATGTACGGGAGAGTGCCGGTGGCGGAACCGGTTTGCGTCGCGCTCGCCGTTGCCACCACGCGAGCAAGCCCAAAATCGACGATTTTCGCTACGTTATCCTCGGTAATGAGGATGTTCGACGGCTTGATGTCACGATGCACGATGTTGCGCGCATGCGCCGCGCTGAGTCCGCGCGCCATCTGGATCGCCAAATCCAGCGATTCGCGAACCGAAAGCACGCTTCGCGCCAGTTTCTGCGCCAGCGTCTCGCCTTCGTAATACCCCATGACAATGAACAACTGATCGTCTGACTCGTCAAGCCCGTGGATGACACCGATATTTGGATGATCGAGCGCGGAAGCGGCGCGTGCCTCGCGGAGCAGATCCTCCTTGTCACCCTGGCTGAAGGCGATATCGTGGGGCAGGAATTTCAAAGCTACGGTGCGCTCGAGCTTCAGGTCCACGGCTTTGTAGACCACGCCCATACCCCCGGCTCCCAGCTTCTGGGTGATTCGGTAGTGCGAGATGGTTTGACCCAACATGGGACTGAAAAGAGGCGACCGCGATTCTAGGTTGCGGGACGAGGCAAGTCAACGAAGTCGCACGGGCCTGTCTTAGCTCCATAATTCTGTCACCCCTTAACGGCAACGTGAAAATGTCACCCTATGAGACAGGAGACATTCACGTTGAGTCAGAAGGAACTGCAAAGGGTGAGCGTGATCAGCGCATGCA
>Ga0187819_10000284_pt1 | contig 24872 bp, 21 predicted proteins | sample NC_wetland_sal_i_15_FD_132411 | JGI IMG/M metagenome (GOLD analysis project Ga0187819, IMG submission 132411) | Wetland sediment microbial communities from Neuse River Estuary, North Carolina, USA - SO4_4 | ecosystem: Environmental > Aquatic > Freshwater > Wetlands > Sediment | place: USA...
GAGGGCCTCCCGCGCCTTGGCAAACGAGTCTGGCGCGTACTTCTCGGCACCCTCCAACTGCGCGATGCGAACAGCATTGCGTGCCTGGAGAAGATCCAAGGGAACATTTGGATCAAATGCGAGAGGCGTGAGATTCATACCGGCGTATTTCCCGCGCTGCAATAATTCGAAATTTGCTTGCACGGGAGCCACTGCACCCTTAGTGTCGGAACGGATGGTGTTGGCAAGAACAACGTCTTCGCTTGGAAAGGAAACGGCAAAGTACGGCTCCGCTGTGACGATCATCCCGAAGGTCTGTAGTCGCGTAGTCACCAGCAGCTTGCTCTTGGTACCGTCCAAGACTAGCTGCCCGAGATTGGCAGCGCGGCCCTCGGGTGTGATCGCCCAGAGTACATAAACGAGATAGGCAGGCCCGAAGGTGGCTGAGTCTGGGAGGCCATCAAATTTCGCGTCGATATTGACAACGCCACTCTTGGCCTGAACCTTTGCCTCTCCTTGCGCGCGCGGCAGCAGTGCCGTGCCCACGAAGTCGACTTTCGTCGAGCCGCGGGACATGTAGTTCACCGTGGGTACGGTGCGCGAAACGCTGATGTTGATCACGTTCCCCGGCTGTGCTCCCTGCTGTTGCTGGGAACTGGGGCCTGCTATCACTGACATCCATGGCATCGCAAGGAAGAGGATGCCAAACCCGGTTGCAATTCGATTCATATACGCGTCTCCTCTGGAACCAGGCTGCACAGAGTGCGGCCGGGGTCACTCCTTGATGAGATATTTTACGGGCGCGATCTACTCCAATAGCGTCACTTCGCCACTGGCGACGTCATAGTATGCCGCCAGAACCTTCAGCTTGCCGTCCTTCACCGAACTGGAGATGACGGTCGAAGCTTCTCGAAGAAGGGCGGCCTGAATCTTCGCGTTGGCCTTGGTCGCCGCCTCAAGATTTGGCCCCGCCTGGTCCACAGCAGGCCGGATATGCTGATAAAGGACGCTGATCTGCCCGGGAACCTCTTTCCCCTGAATTGTCGCCTTCACCGCACCGCAATTTGCATGTCCCAACACAAGAATCACCTTTGTGCCCAACACCGCGGCCCCGTATTCGAGACTGGCGATAATCTCCGGCGTGACAATATTGCCGGCGACTCGATTCACAAAGAGGTGACCGATGCTCTGATCAAAAACCAGCTCGACAGGAACACGGGAATCGGCACAAGACAGAATTGCCGCGAACGGTTCCTGCTTTTCGGCTGTGTTTTGCTTCAGGATTGCAAGGTCATGTTCACACGCGCTTAAACGGCCCGACATGAATCGTCGGTTGCCATCCATCAGTTCTTGCAAGGCAGCGTCGGGAGTGAGTGTGGTTTGCGCCAAGAGCGGACGTGGGGCTGCGAACTCCATGCCCGCGGCTGCCGCCATCCCCGCCAGTGTCCCCCCCATCGTCATCTGCAAGAACCGTCGCCTGGATGAATCCTCATTCGATAGGGACGTCCGCCCGCTGCTCCCGGCTGAACACGGTTGGCCTAGCGTGATCTCGTGGCTGGTGCTCGTACCGCTTACTTGCGAGTCAAACGGATTGGGCATTTGCTGTGGCCCTCCTTTGAGATTACGGCGTCACCCCGGGGTTTTGATCCTCCGCACGAACAATTCTCGCAGGCTCGAACAGCGACTCCATGACATTCGCCCATGACGCTTTCAACCAGGTCACCCAGAACGAACACGATGTCTGAAACGCACAGGAGCAAGAGCACGACAGCCCCGCCAGCATCATGGTGACACCGACCGTGACGGTACAATCGGCGGAAGCCACATCCTCGGAGAGACGTGAGCGGGTTCAATTCCGCTCGGCGTGCAGTCGCCGCCCCTCTGACGGAGGTTATCTACATTGTGGACCTTTCGGAACTGTCAAAAGTAACAGGCCGGAGCCCGCAGACGTGATGGTGACAGAGCTTCGTGAACTGCAAACTGAAAATGGGCTATTACCTGACGCGCGGGCCAATCGACATAGCCACCTGGGATGCTTCTAGCGGCAATGTGTGACTGGTTCGCGTCGGCAGCAGTATTGGAAGAATTACGCGTTTGGTTTTTCAGCTTGTGAACGTCAGCGTCCAGGCCTACGGGAACGTCAAGCGTCCGGATAATGTTGTGTCCCCACCTGGCGATTGAAATTCCCAATCGCATTTTGCATCAGAAGAAACCAAAGAGGTAGCGGTGTGCTAACTCCCGACTAGTTGCCTTACCAGAAATTTAAAGTAGCACTTCGCTTCTCCGGTTGGCGCAATTATCAGGCAGGGGAGTCCACTAGCTGAGAAATCTCGCGTTAATGATAGTTATTGCGATTGATCCGCCAATTCTCGACAGGCTTACACGGCTTTGACCCAGGCGAGGCACTGTGAATTTTGACAATGGCATCTCGCGACCGCTTATGACACTTTCAGCCGGAAAGTCAGAGGGCGTGGCTCTGCTCGGCGTCATTTTCCCCACATTTTGCAAGACCGCGTCGCTGGCTCTCAATTAGGAACGATGGGGAGAGAAAACATGAGGCCTGCAGAAGGATTTGCAGCATTTCGTGCCGGCGGGACGAAAAATCTTGCCCCGAGACACTTCCGCCGGATCGGGCTCTCCCTTGTTTACTGGAGTTTTTTTGCAATAAGCGGGATTCTTTCGTCTCCGGCGAGTGCGCAGGAAGTCCTGCCATTCCCGCCCACACCGTCCGCCTCCACTCCGGGGCTGACGATGCGGGATTCCATATACAAGAAACGCGTTGACCCGAAGCACCTAGCTGCTGATGCGCCGAACATCCTCATCATTCTCATGGACGATGTCGGCCCGGGCCAGGCTTCGACCTACGGCGGGGAGATCAACACACCGACACTCACGCGGATCGCGCAGCTCGGCATCTCCTACAATGCCTTTCACTCTACGGCGATGTGCTCGCCGACGCGTGGAGCGCTTCTGACCGGGCGCAATCACACGCGCATCTCCAACGGGCAGATTGCCGAGCTCGCCAATGACTTTGACGGCTTCAGCGGCAAGATCCCGAAGTCGGCCGCAACTGTGGCCGAAGTGCTGAAGGATTACGGATATACTACCGGGGCCTGGGGCAAGTGGCACAACACGCCCTCCGAGCTAACGACTTCGAAGGGCCCGTTCGACTATTGGCCTACCGGCTATGGCTTCGAATATTTTTACGGCTTCCTCGCGGGCGAGGCCTCGCAGTATGAGCCGCGCCTAGTGCGTAACACCACCGTCTTGGACCCACACGTGTATGAACATCCCGGTTATCACCTTTCCGAGGACATCGCCACGGATGCCATCAATTGGCTGCGCGAGCAGCAAGCCTTCACGCCTGACAAACCTTTCTTCATGTATTGGGCTCCCGGCGCGGCGCATGGCCCCCACCAGGTTCCCAAGGAATGGGCGGACAAGTATAAGGGCAAGTTCGACGACGGATGGGATAAGTATCGCGAGCGCGTTTTTGCACGACAGATACAAATGGGCTGGATTCCGAAGGGTACGCAACTCACCCCGCGCCCAGCAACGCTCGCCTCCTGGGATTCCATCCCGGAAGACGAGAAGCCCTTCCAACGACGTTTGATGGAAGTTTATGCCGGCTTTGCCGAACACGCCGACTACAATGCCGGCCGCATCATTGACGAAATCGAGAAGGAAGGGAAACTGAACAATACGCTCATCTTCTACGTCTGGGGAGACAACGGTGCGTCGGCTGAGGGCCAGAACGGCACCATCTCGGAATTGCTCGCGCAGAATGGCATTCCGAGCACGATCCAGCAGCACATCAAGGCGCTGAACGAACTCGGGGGCCTGGATGTGCTCGGCTCAGCGAAGACGGAGAACATGTATCATGCCGGCTGGGCTTGGGCGGGCGGCTCGCCCTATAAGTCCACGAAGCTCGTTGCAGCGCATTTCGGCGGCACGCGCCAGCCGATGGCTGTTTCGTGGCCGGCAAAGATCAGGCACGACGACACACCACGCCCGCAGTTCCATCACGTCATTGACATCGTGCCGACGATCTATGAAGTGGTCGGCATTGCGCCGCCGCGCGTGGTCAACGGTGTCGATCAGATGTCAATTGACGGCATCAGTATGGCGTACACTTTTGCCGACGCGACGGCGAAGGGGCGCAAGACCACGCAATTCTTCGACATCATGGGCAGTCGGGGCATTTATCACAACGGCTGGTTTGCCGACACATTCGGACCCCGCATTCCTTGGGTGCCGGGATTGCCCAAGGGCATCACGGAGTGGAATCCAGAGAATGACGTATGGGAGCTATACAATCTCGATGAAGACTGGTCTCAGGCCAATGACCTCTCCGCGAAGATGCCGGAAAGGGTCGCCTACATGAAGAACCTTTTCTTGGTCGAGTCCGCCAAGAATCAGAACCTGCCTATCGGCGGCGGTCTGTGGACCCCAGTGCTGCACCCGGAAGACGCGCCCTCCACGCCTTACACGGAATGGAACTTCAGCGGCCCCATCACCGGGATGCCAGAGTTCACCGCGCCGAAGCTCGGGAAATTCGACAACACGGTCAGCATGGAAGTGGAAGTGCCTGCGGATGCCAACGGTGTTCTGTATGCGCTCGGCGGATTTTCCGGCGGCCTTTCCTTGTACGTGAAGGACGGCATGCTCCACTACGAATACAACCTGTTTGAGATTGACCGGACGCATATCACGGCGAAAGAGAAGTTGCCGACTGGCACAGTGAAGATTGCAGTCGAGTCGAGGCTTGTCGCGCCTAAACCCGGCGCCCCGCTCGACGTGACGCTGAAGGTCAATGGTCAGGTCGTGGCGCAAGGTCGGGTGCCTATCACCGCTGCGCTCGCCTTCACTGCCAACGACTGCCTCGACATTGGCAGTGACCTCGGCTCACCCGTGTCGCTCGACTACTTCGACCAGGCACCGTTCGCCTTCAATGGGAAGATCGTCACGACGAGGATCACGTATCCGAAAAAATAGACTCAGGTTGCCGGAGTCGCATGCCTAAGCCAGTTCTCAGGCCGGGAAAAACGCGAGAGGCCGCCGAATCGTTGTTCACTTGGCCCCGCGCATCCCGGACGAATTGTCGCAACTCGGAGCTTATCGCCGGACTGATAGGCTAGTTCCTGATAAGTTTTATAAGCCATGTTATTGGATATGAGGTTTTTTGACCGATTCCACATATCTACTGTCCGCATTAGCGACGACTTGGTTCCTCGTTTTGTGGTTATGCTCACAATCGCTCTCTTTAAGTGCTTGGTCAATTAAGCGGTGGGTGGCCCCCTGTGAAAAATGACAGTACCTTCGGCCAATAGCCCGTGTGACAATTCCGGGCTTGCGATGTAAATCAGTTGGATTTTGAAAGGTTCGAGCTCCATGGCACAAAACAAACGGCAGGAGAGAGTTTCCAAAGCCGCCGCGCGGTCGAACCCCGCAATGATCGTAACGTGCGTAGTGGTGCTCCTAATGGGGCTCGGCCTGTGGAAATTTGCAAGCCGCCAGACCGTGCAGGCTACCAAATCCCGGAAGGGGGCGGCGGCTGAAAGCCTTCCTGCTGCACCGATTAGCTTCGTGCCGACGGTTGAGAACAAGAATACTCCTACTACCTCTGTACCAAAGGGAATGGCCTGGATTCCAGGCGGTGAATTCTCCATGGGCGCGCAGGACCCGCCCAACATGGATGCCGTCGGGATGCAGGCCACCCAGGACTCACGGCCCATTCACCGCGTGTACGTCGATGGCTTCTGGATGGACAAGACCGACGTCACGAATGAGGAGTTCGCGAAATTCGTGAAGGCCACGCATTACGTCACCGTTGCAGAACGCAAACCGAAGGCGGAGGATTTTCCAGGCGCGCCGCCGGAGAACCTTGTGGCGGGGTCCGTCGTGTTTTCGCCTCCCAATCATGCGGTTCCGTTGAACAATCACTATCAATGGTGGTCCTACGTTCCTGGTGCGGATTGGCGGCACCCTCTGGGCCCGAAGAGCAGCATCCGGGGAAAGGAGGATTATCCGGTCGTACAGGTCGCGTACCAAGATGCTGAGGCTTATGCGCAATGGGCCGGCAAGCGATTGCCGACCGAGGCAGAGTGGGAATTCGCGGCGCGAGGCGGGCTGACGGGCAAACCGTTTGTTTGGGGCGATACGTTTCGTCCAAATGGGAAGTGGATGGCGAATACGTTTCAAGGTCATTTTCCCGATAAAGATACGGGGGAAGACCACTACGTGGGAATCGCCGCAGTGGAACGATTTCCGGCGAACGGATACGGACTTTATGACATGGCGGGGAACGTGTGGCAATGGACAAGCGACTGGTATCGGCCGGATTACTACCAGCAACTAGCCAATGCGGGTGGCGTGGCGCGAAATCCGAAAGGCCCAGATACGCCGTACGATCCTTCCGAACCGAACGAGCGAAAAAAAGCCCATCGCGGAGGGTCGTTTCTATGCACGGATCAGTATTGTTCGCGCTATATGGTGGGGACTCGTGGCAAGGGCGAGGTTAGCACGGGCACGAATCACCTCGGATTTCGGTGCGTGAAAGACCCGCCGCGGAATGAATCAAGGTAGCCTTCTGATTATCGGGGCGTGAATATGAGCGAACGAAGAACCGAGCTGAAGAAAAAAGCCATCAGTGAAGCGAAGAAATTCGCGGTGATCGTGGGATATCTCTGGATGCTATTCTTTCTGCTGCAACTTCATAGAGTCACGATTTTGCGGGAGCAGAACCCATTGGACCCACTTGGTTTCCGGGTTGGTTTCGCCCTGATCAACGCGCTGATACTGGGAAAAATTATCCTGATTGCAGAGGCCTTCCACTTTGGGGAGCGCAACAAGGGTAGGCCGCTCGTCTATGAAATTCTATTTAAGTCAGTCGTCTTCTCCATACTGTTGGTCTGTTGTGACGTCTTGGAGGAAGTCCTAGTCGGAGTGTTTCACAAGAAGACCATCATCGAAAGCATACCAGCGCTTGGCGGAGGGGGCGTTGAGGGAGTATTGCTGATCGGACTTATGATGTTCATCGTACTGATCCCTTTTTTTTCCTTTGCAGAAGTCGCCCGCGTCATCGGGGAAGACGAACTTCGCTCCATGATCTTCAAGGGCAGAACACCTTGATTCTCGCGCGTTGAAAAAGGCGAATTGTAGGCGCATAGTTCGTTTATGAGTGATATCGTGCACGAGCAGACGAGAATCTGTTTCCCCGAGCGTACGATCGTGTTTCCCAACACCAAGCAACAATCATGGAGTGGCTATCGTAAGAGGTATTTAATATTGGACAAGTAGCCTTTTGTTGCTTACACTCCGTGACCAAGGTGCGGGCCTAACACTTAACAGAATTTGTTTCAAAACGAGTAGGCCCTCGAGTCGCCGTCGGTCTGGGTCAGCTAAGACAAAAACTAAATTAGCGCTACTTGGGAGAGCGGCAATGGCCACACTGGGCATCGGTCTCGAAGAGTCGCCCGTCCGACTGCCCGCGACACTCTTAGCTTTTGTCTCCGCTGCGTTCTGTATTGGAGGTAGGTGATGGAAACTGCCTCGAGTCGCCCCTCCTGGAGTATCTCGAATCTAAATTCTCCATTCCACGCGGTGATCTTAGCGTGCCTTGTTGCCGTTCTGTCTTACAGCGCTTCAAAATTAGGGGGCGCGCTGGTGGTCCGCCCTCAAATGCTTTCGCCGCTTTGGCCGGGTTGTGTGCTGCTGGTGTCGGTGTTGCTGCTCGTCCCACGGAGGATGTGGCCAATACTCATCGCGGCGGCCTTTGCCGCATTTGTTCTCTACGACCTGCAGAATGGCGTGCCGGTTCGTTCGATTGTTTGGCTCATAATGGCCGACACGGTAGAAGTCTTGACGGCCGCATTTTGTCTCAGCTATTCCTTTGGCGGTGTGCCCCGGCTGAATAGTGTAAAAGCCCTCGCCAAATTTTCATTCTTTGCGGTGATCCTCGCCCCGGCTGCTGGAGCATTTGTCGGCGCGCTTGCCTTCTCTGGCGAGTATTGGACTAATTGGAAAATCAGTTCTTTTTCGGAGGCGATAGCATTTCTCACCCTGACGCCAGCCATCCTGGGTTGGGCTAGTAAAGGCCCTGCGTGGGCGCCGAAATCACGTGCGTCCTACCTTGAGGCAGCCGCGCTCCTCGCTGGGCTGACTCTTGTCGGGTATGTCATTTTCATCACTCTCGATAGAGGCAGCCCGCCGGCACTCCTTTATTCTCTTGTTCCCTTTCTGCTTTGGGCCGCTTTACGTTTTGGATCGACAGGTGTCAGTGCTTCAATGATTGTTATCGCCTTATTGTCAATTTGGGGCGCTGTCCACGGGCGCGGACCCTTCACCGGACAAGGATCGCTCGAAAATGTGCTGTCGTTACAACTATTCTTGTTATCCGCAGCCGCACCTCTTATGGTCCTCGCGGTCCTTGTGGAGGAGCGCAAGCGGGCAGAAGAGGAACTCCGGAAAAGTGAGGAAAAATTCCGCAGCGTCTTTCGCGATGCCGGCATAGGAATGGCCATCGTTTCGCCGGAAGGCCGTTTTCTCGCTGGTAATGAGGCATTTTCTGAGTTTCTTGGATATACAGAAGAGGAATTGCTCCAAAAGACGGTTCAATCTGTCACTCATCCCGAAGACTGGCCGAACTTTTCGAAGAGGCTTAACCAAACCATCGCAGATGCAGGGAGCTTCCGGCAATTCGAGAAGCGCTGCCTGCACAAGAATGGAGAAATCCTGTGCGGGGAGTGCAGTGCTTCTTTGATCCGTAATAGCGAAGGCAAGCCACTCTATTTCGTAGCCGAAGTGTTGGATATCACCGAGCGCAAGCGGGCAGAACACTCCTTACAGGAAAGTGAGGAACGGTTTCGCCTGGTCGCAAACAAAGCTCCAGTATTGATCTGGATGTCCGGAACGGACAAGCTCTGTACGTTCTTCAATCAATGCTGGCTGGACTTCACCGGGCGATCGATAGAACAGGAGTTGGGGGAAGGGTGGGCCTCTGGGGTGCATCCCGAAGACCTGGCGCGTTGTCTCCGAATCTATTCCTGCGCGTTTGACTCTCGAGTGGACTTCGAGATGGAATACCGGCTGCGACGTTTTGACGGAAAATATCGCTGGATTGTTGACTACGGTGTGCCTAGGTTCGAATCCGACGGGACTTTCTGCGGCTACATCGGCTCTTGCGTTGACATCACGGACCGCAAACTATCAGAAGAGTCACTCGAAGAGTTGAGCGGACGCCTAATCACTGCACAAGAGGAGGAACGCACCCGCATTGCCAGGGAACTCCACGACGACTTCAGCCAGCGCTTGGCTCTCCAAGGTATCGGCCTCGCACAGCTATTGAAGATGCTGCCTGAGTCAGATGTAGAGGAGCGCGTCAAGGTTCAGGAGTTATTGAAGAGGGTACAAGACATATCTTCCGACATGCATTCGCTCTCGCATCAACTCCACTCCAGCAAGCTTGAACATGTAGGTCTGGTGCCGGCTCTGATGGGTCTTTGCCAAGAGGTGAGCAAGGAATATAAGATCCAAGTCGAATTTACCGACCGTGGAGTTTCCTCTGAAATCCCGAAGGATGTGGCGCTGTGTCTGTTCCGAGTCGCTCAGGAGGCGCTGGGGAATGTGGCTAAACACAGCAGGGCGAAGCGAGCCCAGGCTGAGCTCTATGGCACAAACAATGATATTCGTCTGCGAATCGTAGATGCGGGCGTGGGTTTTGACACGGCCCTTCAGAACGCAGAGGTGGGAATAGGACTCGTCAGTATGCGCGAGCGGCTTCGACTGGTTGGAGGAAGATTGTCCGTGCAATCCGCGGCGATGCGGGGGACCGAAATTCTCGCCGAAGTCCCGCTTTCTATCCCCGTCAGTGAGGCACACGCAAGAACTATGACGGCAGGAGGGTGAAAATTATGAGGCGCCCGCGTGTATTGCTGGCAGATGACCATCAGATGTTGCTGGATGCACTCAAGGAGCTCCTGGAACCCACTTATGAGGTCGTGGGCTTGGTGAGTAACGGTCGTGCGGTCCTGAAAGTTGCCGAAAAGCTGCGACCTGACGTCATCATCCTCGACATTGCCATGCCGCAGTTGAATGGGCTGGATGCCGCCCGACAACTCAAAAAATCAATGCCTAGCGTGAAACTTATCTTCATGACCATGAATGAAGACCCTTACCTCGTGGGCGAAACTTTTCGAGCGGGGGCTTCGGCGTTTCTGCTCAAGCAGGCAGCAGGACTGGAGTTGAACGAGGCGATTGAAGCGGTGCTGAAGGGAGGTTCCTATGTAACACCCAGTGCCGCGAAAGGTTTGGCCAAGATCTCCTTGCGAGAACCTAAACACCGTGAACGTGCTCCTGAACCCACTGCCCGTCAGCGGGAAGTCATTCAATTGTTGGCGGAAGGGCGCACTATGAAGGAAGTAGCTCGCCTGCTGTGCATCACCCCCCGAACTGTTGCCGCTCACAAATACACCGTAATGGAACTCCTACAACTGAAAACTAGCGCTGAGCTTGTGCAGTACGCCATCAAGCACTCGATCATCTCAGTCTAGCTTCAGCGAGTATTCCCGCCCAACTGTAAGTTCTACCAATTGCAACTTGCTTGGGCCACAAGCAATGTAACCGCTGAGGTCGGGCTCCGCTGCGCGCGAAAACACGCTCACGCTGGAAATCTATTCTGCCGATCGAAGTTGCAGGTGAGACTGCGGAACAGCTCAGGGATGAGCTCTGATGACTCGAAAACGGGTGGTAGTGGCTGACGATCTCTCCCCCGTCTTGGCCACAGTGGCCGCATTGCTGCGGGAATCATTCGATGTCGTTGGTCTGGTCTCGGATGGGCGAGCGGCTCTGGAAGCAACACTGAGCCTCGAACCTGACCTGGTGGTTCTGGACATCTCGATGCCGGCGATGAGTGGAATCGAGGTGGCCAACGAACTCAAGAAACGAGGCAACAAGGCCAGAATCGTGTTTCTCACAGTTCATGAAGACGCTGACATTCTGAAGGCTTGTCAGGCCGCAGGGGGGCTGGGATACGTAGTCAAGCTGCTCATGGATACGGACTTGGTTCCGGCAATGAACGAGGCGTTGGCTGGTCATATCTACACGTCTCGCTTTCCGTCCCTGCTGGACACGCCTTAAGCCGGATAACCGCGCATTCGCGGGCATTGCTTCAGGGACGCCCGCCACGGTTGAGCGTGATGCGGCTGTCACTTTTGACAATTGATCCGCGTTAGCAACGGGCGTAGCAAATGGGCTCGGTCAGTCACTGTCGTGCTGGCAGATGATGGCAAGAGCATGGGGACAAGAAGCGGACAAAGGAGATCAATAGATGAGCAGGGGCCAACTTAGAAGCAGCTCCGTGTTGCGATTAGCTGTCCTCTGCTTTGTAGCGGGAGGCGTGCTCCTGTCAGTGGCCCGAGCACAGGATGCCCCTGTTTTTTCAATTGTACCGGAAGACAGCAGCATCAAGTTCTTCGTGAAGGCGTCGGTCGCTCTAGTAGGTAATTTCGACAAGTGGGACGCCACTCTAGCCTTTACGTCTCCTGAAGCCGAATCAGGCGTTTTAGACGTCAAGATTCAGGCAGCCAGCGTGAATACCGGAAGCGGGATGAAGGACGGCAAGCTGAAGGGAAAAGACTTTTTTGACGTTAAGGAGAATCCGCTGATCACGTTTCACTCAACGAAGATTGTACAGACCGGACCCACGACCTTTGATGTGCCTGGGACGTTTACTATTCGCGGCGTGTCTAAGCCCGAGACCCTGACGTTTACAATTACTGGCAAGGGGACAGGGTCAGGTGAAATTAAGGGGACGATGGCCTTCGACCGTAAGGATTACGGGATGAACAGCGGCATTCCCTTCATTAAGATCGCCGACCGCGTCGAGGTGACTGTCGCCCTCAAGGGGAAGCGAGTCAGCGGGCCTCCCTTGGTCTTTAAGGAGTAATGACCAATCTCGCCGTGATGATCTACGGCGACTTATCACCACCGTGCTTCGTACCTCTGTGCCGATTAGTTTCTGCATGCCGGTTGTGACTATGCGCGACGAGATTGTCACTTTTGACAATTCCAAAGTGATGTGACTGAGGGGAGTATGGTTAAGTTTCTCAGATTTGCGGCCCACTGTTAGGCGAAAAATCGGCGGCATCTATCTCCCAAGCTAGAAAAACGAAGAGGAGGGCGTTCATGAAGGGCATCGGAAGAGTCGTACTTGTTGTTGCAGCGTTCCTTGTGATTGCGGGGCTCGCAGCTTCGCCGTCAGCCTCAGCTCAGCAAAAACCCAACATCGTCGTCATCATGGGAGACGACATCGGCATGTGGAACATCGGCGCTTACCACCGCGGGTTGATGGCCGGCAAGACGCCGAACCTCGACAAGCTCGCCAAAGAGGGTATGTTGTTCACCGACTATTACGCCGAGGCGAGTTGCACGGCGGGTCGCGCGAACTTCATCACCGGCGAACTGCCCATTCGTACCGGAATGACCACCGTCGGCCAAGCGGGCGCGAAAATCGGCATACCCGCCGAGGCGGTGACGATTGCCACGATCCTCAAGTCGATGGGCTACGCCACCGGCCAGTTCGGTAAGAATCACCTCGGAGATCTCAACGAGTACCTGCCCTGCGTTCACGGCTTCGACGAATTCTTTGGCTATCTCTATCACCTCGATGCCATGGAAGACCCGGCGCATCCCAACTATCCGCAAAATCTCCTGAATGTCGTCGGCCCGCGCAACATGGTTCATTGCTGGTCCACTGACAAAGATGACCCGACCGAGATGGCTCGCTGGGGCAAGATCGGAAAACAGAAGATCGAGGACGCCGGCCCGCTCTATCCCAAACGCATGGAAACCGTGGACGACGAGATTCGCGACCTCTCCATCAAGTTCATCGAAAAGGCCAAGAGCGACAAAAAGCCGTTCTTCGTCTGGATCAACCCCACCCGTATGCACATTGTCACTCACCTCTCCCCGAAGTATGAGGCGCTGCGCAACTCCGAGAATGGCTGGTCGGAAGAAGAAGCCGGCATGGCGCAACTGGACGACGACGTCGGCATCGTGATGAACAAGCTGAAGGACATGGGCGAAGACGACAACACCATCGTTGTGTTCACCACTGACAACGGTACCGAAGTCTTCACTTGGCCGGACGGCGGCCAGACCCCGTTCGCGCAATCCAAGGGAACGGTCCTCGAAGGCGGCTTCCGCGTGCCTTGCCTCCTTCGCTGGCCCGGTCATGTCCCGGCGGACTCTGTGCAGAACGGCATCTTCTCCGGCATGGACTGGCTCCCCACATTCGTTGCGGCGGCCGGTAATCCCAATATCACCGAAGAGTTGTTGAAGGGTAAAGCGATCGGTGACCGGACTTACAAGAACCATCTGGATGGTTACAACCAGATGGCCGCCATCACCGGCCAAGGCCCGTCTGCGCGTCACGAAATCTTCTACCTCGGCGAAAGCACGGTCGGCGCGGTGCGCATTGACGATTACAAGTTCCGCTTCATCGACCAACCACAAGGCTGGCTGGGTGAAAAGACCCATCCGGACGTGCCTTACATCACCAACCTGCGACTTGATCCCTTCGAGCGCACGGGCTGGCCCAGCAACGGGACGAAAGACGGCGCGCAGCAATACTTCGATTGGTTCAAGTACCAATTCTGGCGCTTCGTCTTCGTCCAGCAGGTGATGGGCAAGGAAATCCAAACCTTCCTCGAGTACCCGCCGATGCAGCGGGGCGCGAGCTTCAACCTCGACGCAATCAAAGCGGAGATGGGGAAAAGGATGGCCGAGGCGGAGGCGGCGTCCAAAGGCCCCAGTAACTAACGACAACTATATTCACAGCGGGCGGCTCGCAAGGGCCGCCCGCGGGTAATGCCGTCAAGAAGTGACTTTCGCCGATACCCATTCTCGGCCATCCAAGCGGGAGTCGCGGGTGTGGGCAAGTAGCCAAAAGTATGATTCGATTGTGAACCGCGCGGGCCGCTTCATCGGCGGGCGACCCGCGCATTCGGCGGCGTTGGCGGGTTGATGCAACGCAGGACAGAGGAGTCACGCATGCGACCTAATCAGGTCTCCCTGGCAGCGGGGGTGTTCCTCCTGTCCACAGTGCCGCTGTTTGCTCAAGACACGCCGATTGGCCCGGAGGGAACTCAGGTTGCCACGCAGGAAACACCAGCGGCGGCGGTAAATACCGACGCGCTGAGGAATGCGGCGCAGAATCCGGTAGCCAGCCTCATCAGCGTTCCCATCCAGGAGAACTTCAACTTCAACAACGGGCCCGCCGACCGCACCCAGAATGTTCTAAACATTCAGCCGGTGATTCCATTGAGCGTGTCGAAGGACTGGAACCTCATCATCCGCTGGATTACGCCGGTCATCTACCAACCACTTCCCGTGCCGCAAGCATCCGGGCCCCCGTCGCAAACCAGCGGAGTCTATGGGTTAGGAGACATGAACCCTTCGTTTTTCTTGGTGCCGAAGAAAAGCAAGGTGATCTGGGGCATCGGGCCCACCTTGGTGTTGCCTACAGCAACCAATACCACTTTCCTCGGCCAGGGAAAGCTCAGCATAGGGCCGTCGGTGGTCGTGCTGGTCCAGCCCAAATCATGGACGATCGGGTTTCTTGCGAACAACGTCTGGTCTGTCGCCGGTCACGCCAATTTCAATTCTCAAGGCCAGGTCGATAAACCTGCCGTGAACCAGTTCCTCCTCCAATGGTTCGTCAACTACAACATGAAGAAGGGCTGGTATCTCACCACCTCCCCCATCATCACGGCCAACTGGAGAGCAACCGACAGCAACGTGTGGACGGTGCCATTCGGCGGGGGCGTAGGGAGGATCATGAAGCTCGGGTTCCAGCCGGTGAACATTACCGCGCAGTTCTACGGCAACGCTGTCCATCCCCCAGGAGTTTCGTCGTGGGGGCTGCGGCTGCAATTTGTGTTGCTGTTCCCCAAACTAACCAAGGAGCAGGAGAAGATGTTGCTGGAGAAAAAACTGAAACAAATGGAACAGGAGGAACAGCAGCAACCGCAGAAGAACTAACTACGTATCTCGCCACACCCCCACAGTCAAATCAGTTCGGGTCGTGATTGGCGACTCTTGGCTTCGACAGAACCAGGCCTTCACGTAGAACGAGGCTTAGCAATAAGTGTCCAGGCCTACGGGAATGTTACGCGTCCGGAGAATTTGCTGTCCCGGACCTGGCAGTTGAATTTCCAGATCGCGTTTCTGTGTCCGAAGAAACCCAAAGGCTAGTTACGCGAGCGAGAATCAAGAGGGCCGGAAGAGAATGAGAATTCCATGCTCTAAGATCAATTGGTTGGGGTCGGCCCTTCTCCTACTCCCCGCACTGATCTGTGCGCCCGGATTCACAAACATCCAGTCAGCCGATACTCCCTCACCGCACGAAGCTCGCGCCATCGCCAAAGAGGCCTACGTCTACGGCTTCCCCATGGTGGATAGCTACCGCATTCAATACGCCTACTTCGTTAACCGCAACAATCCCGAATTCAAAGCGCCCTGGAATCAAATCCGGAACGTGGCGCGTGTCTTCACCCCCGAAGACAAGACAATCCAGACACCCAACTCGGACACGCCTTACTCGATGCTCGGTCTGGACCTTCGGGCTGAGCCGGTCGTGATCACCGTGCCGGTCATCGAGAAGGATCGATATTTTTCGGTGCAGTTGATAGACCTCTACACCTTCAATTTCGATTACATAGGCAGCCGCACCACCGGGAATGACGGCGGCAGCTTTCTAATTGTCGGTCCCGGGTGGAAGGGAGCTCGTCCGCCAGGCATCAAGAGAGTCTTTCGCAGCGAAACGGAATTCGCTATCGCCACTTTTCGCACACAGCTTTTCAATCCGAGCGACCTCGATAATGTCAAGAAGGTCCAAGAGGGATACAAAGCGCAACCGCTATCGCAGTTCCTGGGAAAACCCGCGCCTCCCGCCGCGTCCGTGATTGATTTCATCAAGCCACTCACCTCTGACCAGGAGCGCACGTCACTGGAAATTTTCGACATCCTCAACTTCGTCCTCCAGTTCTGCCCGACGAATCCGTCCGAGAAAGACCTCATGGCCCGGTTCGCCAGGCTCAATATCGGCGCAGGAAAGAACTTCGACGCGGCCCTGCTTTCTCCCGAAGTGAAAGCTGCCATTGAAAGCGGCATGGCCGATGCCTGGCAAGCCCTTGCCAAAATAAAGAAGCAGGTGGATGCCGGGAAAGTCACCGCCGGCGACCTTTTCGGCACGCGGGCATTCTTGAGGAACAACTACCTCTATCGTATGGCAGGCGCCGTACTGGGCATCTACGGCAATTCCAAGCTGGAAGCCATGTATCCGGCTTATTCCGTAGATGAAAGCGGGCAGAAACTGGACGGGGCCAATCGCTATACGCTGCGCTTCGCGCAAGGCCAATTGCCGCCCGTCAACGCGTTCTGGTCGCTGACAATGTATGAACTGCCGTCGAGCCTGCTTGTTGCCAATCTTCTCAACCGTTACCTCATCAATTCGCCGATGCTACCGGACTTGAAACGCGATGCGGACGGCGGCCTTACGCTCTATATCCAGCACGATTCGCCGGGCAAGGACAAGGAGTCCAACTGGCTGCCTGCGCCGAACGGGCCATTTATGATGTTCATGCGCCTCTATTGGCCGAAGGCCGACGCCCTGACGGGCGCGTGGACTGAACCGCCCATGACGCGAACGGGGCGAGCGGACAAGTATCCGAAGAGGCCCAAGAAGTAGCCCAGGCCGTTTTCGCGCGCCTTTCGCCGATTTAGGAGGATCAAAGGATGAAATCAGCTTGAAAGGAGAAACAGAACGTGATCTGTCTGAAAAGCATGTTTCGCATTGCGGCGTTGCTGGCGCTCGCAAGCCTCTTGGCGCTTGCCGCACTGCCCGTATCCGCCCGACAGTCCGCTTCCGGCGCTCCGATCACCGAGCAAGAAGCATATGAAATCGGGGTCGAGGCTTATGTTTACTTCTACCCACTTGTGTCAATGGACGTGACCCGGCGGGTCGGGATCAACGTTGAAGCTGGCAAAATGCCGGGTTTTGGCCCGATGAATGCATTCAGTCACTTTCGCGCGTTCCCTACTGCGGACTTCAAAGCGGTGGTGCGACCCAACTTCGACACGCTGTATTCCATTGCTGTTCTGGACCTGACTAAAGAACCGATGGTCGTCTCTGCGCCTGACACCGATGGCCGCTACTATTTGCTGCCGATGCTCGACATGTGGAGTGATGTCTTTGCCGTGCCTGGAAAACGCACTTCGGGCACCAAGGCGGCAAACTTCGCGGTGGTGCCGCCCGGATGGAATGGGCAGCTACCGGCGGGGGTACAGAGGATTCAGTCACCAACCCCCTACGCCTGGATCATCGGTCGAACTCAGACCAATGGTCCCAAGGACTACGACGCAGTGCACAAGGTACAAGACGGTTACACTGTCACTCCACTCTCGCAATGGGGCCAAGCGCCGCTACCAGTGAAGGCGGTCATTGACCCGTCCGTGGACATGAAGACTCCGCCGCTGGACCAAGTGAACAAGATGCCTGCCGCCGCGTACTTCAAGTACGCTGCCGAACTCATGAAACTCAACCCGCCCCATGTCACCGATTGGTCCATCGTTGCCCGCCTAAAACGAATCGGCATTGAACCGGGAAGGAGTTTTGACTATGACCGGCTCGACCCGAGAATTCAGCAGGCTTTGGACAAAGCTGCCACGGATGGTTTGAAAGGGATGTATGCAAAAGTACCGACTTTTGCCCGTGTCGTCAACGGCTGGTCAATGAATACCGACACGATGGGCGTTTATGGCGACTACTACTTGAAACGCGCCATCGTCGCCATGGTTGGCTTGTTTGCGAACCAGCCGGAAGATGCCGTCTACCCTATTAACCTTGCTGATGCGGGCGGGAAGCCGCTTGTGGGGCAGCACAATTACGTTCTCCATTTTAGCAAGGACGAGTTGCCGCCCGTCAGCGCATTCTGGTCGGTCACCATGTATGACGAAGCTGGGTTTCAGGTGGCTAATCCGATTGACCGCTTCGCCATCGGGGACCGCGACGCACTGAAATACAACCCGGACGGTTCGCTGGACCTCTACCTCCAACACCAAAGGCCCGGCTCCGAAAAGGAGTCCAACTGGTTGCCTTCTCCTGCGAGCGGCACCTTGGGCGTCACGCTGCGCCTTTATGCACCCAAAGCACAGGTATTGGACGGTCGTTGGAACCCACCGGCCATAAAACGAGTGGACGGGACAGATACCCTTCCGCAATAAGAGGGATTCTGCATGTGCGGTCTAAATTGCGAGGGCCGCACGGCTAGTCCGCTTGGAATCAGATTTTGAGCGCGAACGATGGTAGATAGGGTGTAGGCGCCCGTGGCGTGCAAGAAGAGCAAAGTGCGTGGTGATCCTCTATGCACCACGGGGGCCCAGATCGTCTTATTGCTTCTGGGAAGGACAAAAGATGAATTGCGCTAGAAACAGGGTGCTGAGTGGTTTGCCTCTTTTGTTGCTTCTCTGTCTTCCTGCGCGCGCACAAGATGTTCAATTCATTCCGGAGGTTGATGGCTATCTCAAATTGAATTCCACGGTTCGTGTGTATCTTGAGGCCAAGGACGATCGAGACGGCGGTGACTCGACGCAATTTGCGATCGGTCCGAGCATTCAGCTCTACTTGAAACCTTTGATCAAGCTTAAACATGTTACGGCTTTTGATCTGGACGATTCGAAGTCGAGAGCGTTGGTTCTGGAAGTCGGATACCGCTACCTCGCGGCGCCGGGTGCGCCGCCCAAAGAGCGCATGGTGGTGGCTGCGACCTCGAACTTTCCCCTGAGGGCTGGATTCCTGGTCACAGACCGGAACCGCGCGGATCTCGACTGGAAGGCGGGCATATTCACCTGGCGCTATCGGAACAAATTGACGCTAGAACGAACTATTGCGATTTACTCCTATCACCTCATCCCGTATGTCGCTGCCGAGCCCTTTTATGAGAGTCAGTACGGCAAATGGAGCACCACCTCCCTCTATGCGGGTTCCTTGTTGCCAGTGGGCAAGCATGTTGAATTTAACCCTTACTACGAGCACGACAACAACACCGGCAAGCACCCGAACCGGCAGGTGAATTCTGCTGGACTGGCTCTCTATCTCTTCTTTTCCTTGGAGAAGAAATGAATGGGCCAAACGACGTCGAGCAAAGTATTCGGCAGTGGGGGAAGTTGTGTTCATGGAAACGATTGGCGTCTCTCCAGGGTGCTGATTGGCTCTGGGGCCTGCCGCTCACTGATCCACGGAGAACAACGCTCAATTCCCTTAATGGATTAAGCGTCTTCCGGTCGTGTATTTGCGCCCCCCTTTTCATCTCAGAAAACCACGCCTGAGCAGCGAGATTGAGTTTACAGAAATAGTTTCATCGATCTCGGATGGTGATCGAACGCGATGACCTGTAACTTTTGACAATTACCTCCGACGGGCGCTGGCGGCAATATGCCGCAGCTTGTCAACCCGTTCCAACCCTCGTTTCTCAGGAGAGGACGATATGAATGCTTTTTACTGCATTCGGTCTTGCGCACTGGGCGCGTTAGCCCTGACCATGCTGACCGGATACCTTCGCGCGCAGGAGGCCCGACTGCAAAAACCAAACGTCGTATTCATTCTTGCCGACAACGTCGGCTACGGTGATATGGGTCCGTACGGCGGCGGCGAACTGCGCGGCATGCCGACACCACGTACCGATCAGCTTGCCCGCGAAGGACTTCGCTTGACGCAATTTCTCGTGGAGCCCGGATGCACCCCGTCGCGCGCTGCGCTCATGACGGGCCAATATTCCATCCGCAATGGACTATCGCTCATCGGCTTTCCGGGCGGACCTAACACGCTCTCGGCTAAGGCCTACACCATGGGTCAGTTGTTCAAGGACGCGGGCTACGCGACAGCCCTCTTCGGCAAGTGGCACCTCGGCGAAGACCCGCAGAGCCTGCCAACCATGCACGGTTTTGACGAGTTCTATGGCATCCCGCCGAACACTTCGTGGAACGACGCTGTGACTGTCGCGCTGATCACACTGTCTCATTCCCTCGATATGTCCGAGAGCGAACTGATTGAGAAGGGGCCATGGATTATGCAGCAGAAGGCGGGCGGAGCGATGCAGCGGGTGAGACCCTTCACGCCCGAGGTGCGCGCTGAGATTGACAACGACCTGACCGACCGGTCGATCGCGTTCATGAAACAACAGCAGGCGGCGGGCAAACCATTCTTCCTTTACCTGCCCTTCTCAATGGGGCACGTCCCGAATTACCCGTCCAAGCAATTCGCTGGGAAATCGCGCATCGGGAATTACGGGGACAAGATGATGGAAGGCGACTACCACGTCGGGCAGGTGCTTGACGCACTCAAGGAACTGAAGATAGACGACAACACTATCGTTGTCTTTGCCTCTGACAACGGTCCCACGAGCATGACACTACGCGAGTTCGGTAACCTGGGATCAGCCGACATGGGCAGTCCGGGCCCGTTCCGCGGCGAGCTCGGCGAGGCAACAGAGGGCTCGATCCGCACGTTTTGCTTCATCCGCTGGCCCGGCCACATCGCACCGAACAGTAGCTCATACGCCATGTTCTCAGAGATGGATTTTCTCCCAACCTTTGCGGCAATCCTCGGCACCAAGCTGCCTGCGGACCGACCGATTGACGGCGTGGACCAGACGGCAGTCCTATTCGGCAAGAGCCAGGTGGGGGCCCGCGACTCGCTACTCACCTTTATTGGGCCAGATCTGGTGGCCGTGCGATGGAAGCAATGGCGTCTCTACTTCAAAGATATGCCCCTGACCGGCTCGGGGCCGCAAATGCTCGGAGGGATGTACGCCAGCAGCTCGTCGATGTACTACCCGAAAGTTTACAACATCGAGATGGATCCGCACGAAGATTTGAACGTGGGTGGCATTAACCTGTGGCCCATGGTCTACGGCGGTTACAAACCGATCATGGAGTACATAGAGTCACTTAAGAAGTATCCGAACCCGCCGGCCGGCAACCTGACGAATTTTACAGGGCGCTGAAGCGCCAGATTCTAAGCAGGGAGGAAAACACAAGTGATATTTAGAATCAAGTTCGCAACGATCGTTCTTGCTTGCATCTTTTTGGGAGGCGCTTCATCCGTGTTGGCTCAACAAAAGGGACAATGGGTTCCGGGACAGTTTGGTCTCAATGCCGGTGTGATACCCGATCCCGGCATCACCTATGCCAACCTGGCGCTCGATTACTCCGCCAGCCAATTGAATGGCCCGGCCGGAAACAAGATTCCAGGCATCACTGGAACCTACTCGTTTTGGGTGGATGAGAACATTATCTACTTCGTCCCGAAGCACAAGTTCCTCGGCGGATATTTCATGCCCTATATCGCACTCAACTATGCAACCGGTGAGGTGGTAGCTAACTTCAATGGCGTCATGACCGGGATCAACCTCAGCGGCGGCGGAGGCGGATCCGGGTTTGCCGATACGTACGTCCAGCCGTTTAACTTGGGTTGGCACTTCGGGAAGCGCGTGGACTTCAACACCGGATACTCTTTCACCGCGCCCACGGGGCGATTCACTCAGGGAGCCAGCAACAACGTTGGTTCCGGATATTGGGGTAACGACATAACGAGTGGCACCACGCTTTATATCACCAAGAACCAGGGAACCACCGCAAACCTAGCCACCGCCTATGAGATCCACGGGGAAAAGAGTGGCACCAACATAACACCGGGTCAGACCTTCACGATGGAGTGGGGACTCGGGCAGGTTCTTCCCCTGAAGAAAGACATGAGCATGCTGGCCCAAGTCGGCGTGGTGGGGTACGACCAATGGCAGGTTTCGCATAGCAGCGGAACGCTGACCCTCGCTGGTGGTCCCGGTCTCCCTGAGAGGTTGATTCCGTTCTACTCCGTGCATGGAATTGGTGTTCAGGCTAATTTCATTCTTCCGGCAAAGGCTCTGGTGGGCTTCTTCAAGTACTACGACGAGTACCGGGCCCTGGCTCGTCCGGAAGGCCACACCTTCGTATTTGGGTTATCATGGACATTGCGGATTCCGAAACCGCAGCCTGCGAAGCCGTCAGGGACAACCAATTAAAGAGCCGGAGCACGACTAACGTCGCCGTACCTGTGAAGCTGCTTCCGTCCGCTCCGGGAGGGGATAGGCAGCGCCGTCTTGCGGTAAAGTCGGGAAATCGAAAAGGAGGCACACATGAACTGGATGGGAAAAGCTACACTGGTCGCGCTGTCTCTTGCAACGCTGGGACTGGCAGCATCAACAACTCGAGCACAGGACGCACCTGTTTTCGTGATTACGCCGGAAGAAAGCTCGATTAAGTTTTATGTGAAAGCGTCGGTGGCGCTCGAGGGTAATTTCGACAAGTGGAACGCCACGCTGAAATTTACGTCTCCTGAACTCTCGACAGGTGTTTTGGACGTTGAGATTCAGGCAGACTCGGTGAATACCGGAAGCGGCATGAAAGACGGCAAGCTGAAGAGCAAGGACTTCTTCGACGTCAAGCACGATCCGACCATCAAGTTTGTGTCAACAAAGATCGTACAGACAGGACCCGAGACCTTTGATATTCCTGGAACGTTTACCATTCGTGGTGTGTCCAAACCCGAGACGCTTACTCTGACTCTTCACAGGGAAGGGACAGGTGAGGGCGAAGTGAAAGGGACAATGGCCTTTGACCGTAAAGACTACGGGATGAACAGCGGCATTCCCTTCATCAAAATCGCCGACCGCGTCGAGGTGGACGTCGCCCTCAAGGCGAAGAGGGTGAGCGGGCCTCCAGTGAAATTACAGCAGTAGCCAGCCGGGCAGAAGGGCGGTCGCGGCCCGCACGGCGAAGACTTCGTTCATTCTATAAAGGTCGAAGTCAAGAAAAAACACCCCCTCCAACGGCTGAAGACTTGGCGGCCCGGCGAGATCGAACTCCAACCTCAATTTGAAGTTAATGGCCACCACCGACATAGGTTGTGAAGTCGATTATCGTCTCCGTCCCGGTGATTGAAGCAAACTGGGATCAGGAGCGCGGATAAATTTCACACGCACCAGACCTACCTCGGCCAGATGCGACTTCAAGGTCAAAGGAGGAGTTATGGAAAGTGCGGGATCGGGAGTTCCGCGTATTCCGCTCGCAACCGAGGGAACCAGCTTTGCAGAGTATCGCACGCAACTTGCCCTCGACCGCACAACATTGGCTTGGCTGCGCACCGCCCTGACATTTGCCACCTTCGGGTTCGGCGTGGTTGGTTTCTTCCGGACGGTAAGGCTAACCAGTCAGACGCCCGAGGCCGTGCGACTTCATCAGGCGGCCATACGCACGGGCGTGGCGCTGGTCCTGGTCGGAATCACTGCCATGCTCCTTTCCGCCATTTCTCATTGGTTGGCTTTGCGCAGGCTCCGGCGGGGTGAGCGTCTTCCGCTGGCTAAATGGCCCCTGACGGTCACCATCGCCGTGCTTGTCTCGATTCTCGGACTCTACGGCCTGTGGGCACTATTCTACGGGTGACCTGAGACCGATTTAAGAGTGACTAGAGTTGCTGCGCCACTTGCGAATTTGCGAGCTTGACCAAAATGACTTCCGGTTCAGCAATAGAGCGGCGGACCGTCCGGTTGCTGTCTGTTCTTCGTGAAGGCTCGGCAGTAACAACCATCGTCCGCTGCCTTGTTTTTGTTGGCATGGCGCTCTGTTGCGGACAATTGGCGATGGCGCAGACTCTGGCCCCTCGCGCCTATGTCATCACGCCGACGGGCGCTAACGCCATTACCGTGTCTTGGTCTTTTTGTGACGGAGGCCTGGACTTCAACGGGGCGATTCCCATTACAGGCGCCACCGGCACCTACCATATCCCGGCGCTCAGTTACTATCATTCGTTCAGCCTGTTTGGGCGTTCGGCAAACATCACCGGCTTACTGCCCTATGGTGTGGGCACCTTTCAGGGCTCAGTCCTCGGCACTCAGCGGAAGATTTATCGCTCCGGACTTCTCGACCTCGGTATGCGTTTCTCGGTGAATCTCAAGGGCGGACCAGCGATGCCGACGCAGGAATTCGCCAAGTGGAAACAAAAGGCTCTGCTGGGAGCCAGCCTGATAGTGATCGCTCCGACTGGCCAGTACAATCCGATGCACCTCGTCAACTGGAGCATCCATCGATGGGCAAGCAAACCCGAGTTGGGCTATTCGCAACGCTGGGGTAATTGGTTGCTCGATGCGTACGCAGGAGCATGGTTCTGTACCACGACTCGTTCGTAATCCAGCGGTCGGCTTCAGTCCGACCCAAACATCTCTTGAAGGGATCATTTTGCCGGACCTGTCAATCTTGACAATTACAGAGAAGCTGCACGAATCATACACTCCCGCCGACTAGGATAGAGGGCCCGGGCAGAGGCACCCCCACCATCCCAAGGAGGGGAACCCAAAACCTCTCCGGAGACTCTTTTCCGGGCCCTCTAGAAATTCAGGCCGCGAGGGTTTTCGGTGACGGCTACCAGTGAAACTTTGTGGCGTGACGTCGTGCGAGATGGGATCGGCCAGTTACCTGCGACTCTACGCGTCACTTCTGTCCCAGGCGGTACGGGTAGTTTGTAGCAAATGCAGAAGCACAAAGAGGGTTTGGGACTTCACTCCAAGGAGGAACTGAAGATGCGTAGATCACTCGTTTTGGCGGGGTTTCTTCTGCTTACAGCCGGTACGGCTCTTGCACAGCAGGATTACCCAACGATAGAAACCGCTCCGGCGTTTATGTACATCCGTACTGCGTCTCCTTTCAGTGGCTCGAACGATTTTAACTGCGTTGGCGGCGGGGGCACGCTCGCCTATAACTTCAGCAGCTTGATTGGCGTGGCGGCTGACCTGGGTGGCTGC
>Ga0187819_10000285_pt1 | contig 24796 bp, 22 predicted proteins | sample NC_wetland_sal_i_15_FD_132411 | JGI IMG/M metagenome (GOLD analysis project Ga0187819, IMG submission 132411) | Wetland sediment microbial communities from Neuse River Estuary, North Carolina, USA - SO4_4 | ecosystem: Environmental > Aquatic > Freshwater > Wetlands > Sediment | place: USA...
ACCGCACGCGAACTGCCCAGGGCTAAAGCCCACATATGCTAGCGCAGCTTTTCGCGGGCCTAACGGCCCGCGCTTCCACCCTAACCCTGGGCTTCCACCACAGCACTGAATGTCGGAGCTAAAGCTCCGACCCCTGCACTTCCATCGCAGCGAAGGAGCACTTGAATTTATCTTTTTCCGTGCTAAGGATGAGCTATGAAACGGCCGGCTTCTGCGAATTCGTCTGCCCAAGGAGGGTCGCCGGCCACCACCGGGCCCGCCAGCAGTTTGTCCTGGGGTTCTTTTTTTCTTCGCCTGCGCGCGACTGGCTCAAGTATTTTTCGATTTGGCCTGATCATTTTTCTGTCCGCCGCCTTGGCGCGGGAAACGTTTGCTATGCCGCAGCAGCGTCCTTCCGGGTCTTCCCTTCCCGCGACTTCAACGCCGCCGCAGGCTGGCACGGGCTTCGAACCGAGTCAGACCTCTACCGACCCGGCTGCCGAACTTCGAATCGGGAGCCAGTTGACGTCGCAAGGCCGCTTCAATCAGGCCATCCCGCATCTCCTGGCCGCGCGTGCACAATTTCCCGGCGACTATGCTGCCGGTTTCAATCTGGCGCTCTGCTATGTGGCGACGAACCAGCCGAAGCAAGCGATTCCGCTGCTGACGCAGTTGCGGGATAGCGGGCACAGCACGGCGGATGTCAACAATCTGCTGGCGCAGGCATACATCGGCATGGGCCAATCGCAAGAGGCGTTCGACGCGTTTCAGCATGCCGCCGCGTTGACGCCTTACAACGAAAAACTCTACGCGTTCATTGCCGACGCGTGCACGGAGCATAGGGACTATCGTTTGGGCGCCAAGATTGCGGATTTGGGATTGCAGAAGATTCCGAATTCCGCCCTGCTGCTGTATCAACGGGGGATGTTCTTCGCCTGGCTCAATCGGCCCGACTTAGCCGACGCGGATTTGGAACGGGCGCATCAGCTCGCTCCGGATAGCGAAATTGGCTACCTCGCCGAAGGGCAGAAGTACATGCTTGACGGCAACATGGCGGAAGCAATCAAGTTGGCGCGCGAGGGTATCGACAAAGGACATTCAGGCCCGCTGCTGCTCGTGATGTTGGGAGTGGCGCTGGTTCAATCGGGCGTAACTCCGGGCCAGCCGGAATTTGCTGAGGCGCAAACCGCACTGGAGAAAGCAATCGCGGAGCATCCGCGAGACGCAGGCGCGCAGGCATCGCTTGCGAAACTTTATCTGCAACAGGGGCGAATCGATGACGCGGTTGTCCGTCTTGAAATGGCGCGACAGCTCGATCCGGCGAAGAAGGAGGTCTATTCGCAACTAGCCATGGCTTACCGGCGCCAGGGAAAAGTCCAGCAAGCGCAGAGCGTGCTCGCGGTGCTGGCAAAGTTGAACGAGCAAGAAGCCGCGGCAATTCGTGAAGCTCCGGCGGATAATAAGGGAGCATACGGAGCAAAAGCACCACCGCAAAAACAGTGACATAGAAATCGCCACAGAGGCACAGCGACACAGAGTAATTGGGGATCAACAGCATGTTTCACATTGAACTTGAATCTCCTTCGATCCACTACCAAAGCCGACAACACGAGAATCAAGCCGGACTTGATCCGAAATGGGCGCAGACCAGGGCCAACGGGTAGGAGTTCGAATGCGGGGTTCAATTCATCTTGCGGGGACGCGCGGGAAGGGGCGGTCGATAATGCCTTCACCTTCTTTGACGGCGATGATCTGATCGCTCTTGAGATTGGCGAGCTTGGTGACGGCGCCGCTGGGCCAAACGATCTCGACAGCATCCACCTTCGAGTTTTTTCCGAGGCCAAAATGCAAGCGCGCATCTTGCGCGGACTGGTAGCTCATTCCACCTTTGCGCTGATCGTAAAGCACGAGGTCGCTTGCAGTGACCTTCACGCGTGAGCCGACGCCATCGCGATTCGATTTGGTGCCGATGAGGAAAATCTGCAGCCAGTGATTGGCGTTGCCGCCGTCATTTCGAAGCAATTGCGCGGGCTGGCCGTTGTTGTTGACCAGAATGTCCAGATCGCCGTCGTTATCGAAATCGCCGACCGCGGCTCCGCGGCTCACGCGCGGCTGCACAAAATCGGGACCGAGATGATCGCTCACGTTCTCGAGAATTCCGCGACCGTTGTTGCGGAACATCAATTTCGGCTCGGCATAGTGCACGTCCGGCCGGGACATTTCGATATTGTCGAGAACGTGGCCGCACGCAAAGAACAAATCACGCGCGCCGTCATTATCGTAGTCCATGAAACGAGCGCCGAATTCGCTCATGTGGTAGGTGGTATAAGCCATCTTGGAACGCAGCGTGGCATCATCAAACATTTGGTCGCCTAAGTTGACGTAGTAGCGGGCGAGTTGCTGGTCCAAATGCGCGACGACTAGATCGAGGCGGCCGCTGCCCGTCGTGTCGGCGGCGTCCACTCCCATTCCCGCCTCGAGTTGGCCCTCGGCGCTGACCGCAACGGCGGCCAGATAGCCCATTTCGGTGAAAGTTCCGTCTTGATTGTTGCGAAACAGCGAATTGGGCAAGTGATCGTTGGAAATGAAAATGTCTTGCCAGCCGTCATTGTCGAAATCAAAGGTGACGATGCCGAGCCCATTGCCCGGCTTACTGGCGATGCCGGACGATTTGCTGACGTCGGTAAATGTACCGTCGCCGTTGTTGTGAAAAAGCGTGGGCGGCACGGGATGGTAATTGTCGGGATCGCAGTAGCTGCGCTGGCCGGGCCCGTGCTCGCCGCACCAAAAATTGTGCTCGGGCGTCCAGTCGATGTAATTGGCGATGACGAGATCGAGGCGCCCGTCGTTGTCGTAATCGAACCAAGCCGCGCTGGAGGCCCAACGGCCGGGATTAGCGACGCCCGCGTGCTGTGTGACATCGGTAAAAGTTCCGTCGCCGTTATTGTGGTAGAGAATGCAGCGGCCATAGCCGAGGAAAAACAGATCCGGGAAACCGTCATTGTCGTAATCGCCGACGGCCACCCCCATGCCAAAGAGGCCTTCGGCGCCGACTCCGGCTTTCGCGGCGACGTCGGTGAAAGTTCCGTCACCATTGTTGCGGTAAAGGGCGCCGCGCAACGGCTGTTTCGGTGTATACGCGCGAGTAGCCGCGCCGTTCACAAGGTACGCGTCCATCAAGCCGTTCTGGTCGAAATCGATCCAGCCGCAACCGGAACCCATGGTCTCGATGAGATATTTTTCGGAGGAGGCTGCATTGTCATGCTGGAAAGTGATGCCGGAGGGGCGGGCCACATCAACGAACGTTACCGGATTGGCCTCGGCGGGGTTTGGACCACGCAAGTATGGAGCTAGGAGGGCGCCACTGAAGCTTTTCAGCAGATCACGACGCGAAAGTGGGAAACGGCATCTCAACGGAAGGCTCGGCGACAGCATCGAAAACGTTTACAACATGCGGTAGCGTATATCAACGATTGCGGTGTTGCGAGCCATTGTTCGATGTCTCTGGCAAGCATGACGTTGTAAAATCCTTGGACTCGAAAGGTCTGGCGGAGATTCCCCGGATTGACCGAAGCTTCGAAAAACAAAAGTCTGCGTGAGCCGCGCTCTCGTTTGTCGCGCCGCTGGTTTCTGCGGACGCTTACGTGGGCTGGAGTTTTGCCTTTTTCCGAGCGCCTGCGGCTAATCTCGAATTTACCTCAAGGCGTCGCGCCGGGGGCCAAGCCGGCGTTCGAACAAATCCCTCCTTCGGCAAGTGGAATCTCCTGGATGCACGTGGGCGGGCATTCGTCGGAATTGTATCTGCCGGAAACGCTGGGGCCCGGCTGCGCGTTCTTGGATTACGACAACGATGGGTGGATGGACATTTATCTAGTGAACAGCGGCCCCTGCGACTTTTACACGCCAGCGCAGCCGCTGCGCAATGCGTTGTATCGAAACAACCGCGACGGAACGTTCACGGATGTCACCGAAAAAGCGGGAGCTGTAGGGAACGCATACGGCATGGGCGTCGCAGTTGGAGACTACAATGGAGACGGATTCCCCGATCTTTACGTGACGCAGTACGCGCGCAGCGTTCTTTATCACAATAACGGCGATGGGACCTTCACGGACGTCACGGCGAAGGCGGGAGTGGCGGCGCCGGGTTGGAGCACGAGCGCCGTCTGGTTCGATTATGACAATGACGGCCGGCTCGACCTCTTTGTCTGCCAGTTTGGCAACTTCAGCAAGGCGAACAACCCGTTCTGCGGGAACCGGCTCACCGGGCAGCGCTGGTACTGCAAGCCAAGCGTCTTCGATCCCCTCCCTTGCTGGCTTTTCCACAACAATGGCGACGGTACATTCACGGATGTCAGCAAGGAATCGGGAATCGCCCATTCACTGGCGAAGGCATGGGGCGTTGTGGCGGCGGACATTAATAACGACGGGCGGATGGACTTGTTCGTGGGAAACGATACGGTTCCGAATTTCCTGTTCGTGAATCGCGGCAAAGGGCGATTCGAGGAAATCGGGCTGTCGGCCGGGGTGGGCTACAACTCATTCGGGCGCGCGCGATCGGGCATGGGCGTCGATGCGGCCGACTATGATCAAGACGGGTGGATCGACCTGTTCGTGGCCAACATCGATCATGAAATGTTTTCGATGTACCACAACCATCGAGATGAGACGTTCAGCGACGTCGGGATTCAGACCGGGATCGGGCCGGCTACAAGTTCGCTGAGCGGCTGGGGATTGAAGTTTTTCGATTACGACAACGACGGCGAGCTCGATCTGCTGTTGTGCAATGGGCATCCAGACCTGGAGGTCGAGAATTGGAGGAACGACAACATCAAATACCTCGAGCCGATGCTGCTGTTCCGCAACACAGCGCTGGGATTCCGGAACGTCAGCGCGCAAAGCGGGCCGATTTTCTCGAAAATGATCGCGGGACGCGGGATGGCGCTGGGCGATTACGACAACGACGGCGCGATCGACGTCCTTGTGGCCACAAATGACGGCGCACCCATCTTGCTGCATAACAATGCGGGCCGGCACAATCACTGGCTGGGCGTGCGGTTGATCGGCAAAAAAGCGAACATCGACGCAATCGGCGCGAAAATTACGTATCGCTCAGGAGATTTTCAGCGGCATCGCTTCAAATTGGGCGCGGGCAGCTATCTTTCGTCGCACGATCCCCGAGTGGTTCTGGGATTGGGACCGCGGACCAAAGTCGATTGGCTGGAAGTGAAATGGCCGCAACCCAGCGGCGCGGTCGAGCGCTTCACGAATGTGCCCATAGACCGCTACATCACCATTGTCGAAGGCGGAGGCAAATGGAAGTAGTCAGTGCGGAGATTAGCCGGCGACGATGCGAAAGCTGATCGCCATCCTGATCGCCATGCCGATCGCTGGCGTCGTACTTGCCTCATTCTCCCGGCCCGTTTCGCCCACATCGTCTGCGATTCGCTTCGAGGAAATCGCCGAAAAGGCGGGACTGAACTTCGTAACCAACAATTCGCCGACGCCAAATAAGAACCAGCCTGAGACGATGGTTGCGGGCGTGGCGCTGCTCGACTACGACCGCGACGGATATTTGGACGTGTACGTGGTCAACGGGGCGGCGATTCCGTCGCTGCAAAAGGATTCTCCTAAGTATTGGAACCGGCTCTATCACAACAACCATGACGGCACGTTCACGGATGTGACCGAAAAGGCGGGATTGGCGGGGGCCGGATACGGGATGGGAGCGGCGGTCGGCGATTACGACAATGACGGCTGGCCCGACATTTTCGTGGCGAATGTCACTGGCAATCAACTGTTCCACAATAACGGGGATGGCACGTTTACGGACGTGACGGCCAAGGCGGGAGTGAGCGGCGGATTGATGGACGGGAAAAAGATGTGGTCGGTCGGAGCGGGCTGGTTCGACTACAACAACGACGGGCTGCTGGATCTATTCGTCGTCAACTACTGCAAATGGGAGGTGAACAAGGATCCCGTGTGCTCGAATACCGGCGTTCGCGGATACTGCCATCCGAAATATTACGCGCCGTTGCACAACACTCTCTATAGGAACAATGGGGATGGCACGTTCACGGACGTTTCCGAGGAGACAGGCATCGCCAAGCATCTCGGGAAAGGGATGAGCGTCTCGTTCGCGGATTATGACGGCGACGGTTTTATGGACGCGTTTGTGGCCAACGACACGACGGCAAATTTCCTGTTCCACAATCTTGGAGGAAAGAAGTTCGAGGAGATGGGCGTGTGGTCCGGAGTGGCGTACGGACCTTACGGATATGCCCTTTCGGGCATGGGCTCGGATTTCAAGGATGTGAACAACGATGGTCTGCCGGACATCTGGCACACGGCGGTCGAGCACGAGACATTCCCGCTTTACGTGAACCAGGGAGGCGGCTTCTTTTCCAATACAGGCAGCGGATTGTCTATTCCGACCGTAAACATGTCGGGATGGAGCAACGGAATCGTCGACTTCGACAATGATGGGTGGAAGGACCTGTTTGTCGCGCGCGCAAACGTCATGGACACGATCAGCCTCGTGGTGCCGGGACGGCGGTACCCTGAACCAAATTCGGTATTCCGGAATTTGGGCAATGGGAACTTTGAGGATGTGAGCGCGCTGGCGGGACCGGATTTTCAAAAAGAAGCGGTGCATCGCGGTGTGGCGTTTGGTGATCTGGACAATGACGGGCGAATGGACGCCGTAGTGACAGTGCTCGGCGGGCCGATCCAACTGTTTCACAACATTTCGGTCACGAACAATCATTGGATTCTGCTGAATCTTGTGGGAACGAAAAGCAATCGTATGGCAATCGGAGCGCAGGTACACATCGTGACCGAAGATGGCCGGTCGCAATGGAACGAGGTGACGACGGCGGTGGGGTATGCGTCATCCAGCGACAGCCGAGTTCATTTTGGCCTCGGAGCAAACAAACACATCAAGGAAATCGATATCCGCTGGCCGAGCGGCATCAAGCAGGTGATTCGTGATGTTGATGTGGACTGCATCATGACCATCCAAGAGCCGCGGCAGTAGTTCTCCGTCGGGAATAGGTTGCTGTCATGGTGAGAAGGTGGTTGCGTTCAGTCCTTGTACGCGGTACTCACTGCTGAGGGGTTTGCGGTGGGGCGTCCGGCTGCCGGCGGTTGTCCTTGTTCACCTTAGCATCTAGTTCGCGCTGACGGGCCATTTCGCGGTTGGCCTCGTCCCTGTGGCCCGTGCGAGCATACGCCATAGCGAGTTGGTAGTGTCCCGCCGGGTCGTCCGGTTGGCCCTTCACATATTTCAAAAGAGGCGCGACCGCGTCGGCATACTTGCCCTCAGCATTCAGCGCCATGCCAAGGCCCAAATACGCCTCCAGGAAACCCACATCGAGTGTGGAGGCGCGAGAGAAATGCGCGACCGCATCGTCCCATTGCTGAAGCTGGCGGGCCAGGTCACCCAGCATGAACTCCGCAGCAGCATTATTGGGATCGATCTTGAGTTCAGCCTCGAATTCCTTTCGAGCGTCGTCGGGGGTGGTCGGCGTCGAAGGCATGGAGAGAATGATTCGTCCTAGGCGATAATGAATGCCGGGCAGACCGGGGTATTGCTCGAGGATTTTCTTGTATTCGGCCATTGCGTCGTCCCATTTGCCATGGGCTTCGTAGGACTCAGCATCGAGTTCCTGCGCCTGATAGGAGGTGGGCGCTTTGTCGGCGAGTTCCTGTGAGGCGCCGCTGGCGAGCTGAGAACAATAATGAGCTGTGACGTACAGCACCTGAGGATCGTGCGGAAAATCGCGGTTGAGACGCCCCAAATCCTCCAGCGCGGCGCTCACCTGGTTCAGGCTCATCGAGCATTGCGCAACGGCGAACTCGGCTTCATATTTCAAACTGCGGTCGGTCATGTGAGCGATCGACCTTCTCAAAACCGGATCGGCCTCGGTGCAATGACCTGCCTTAGCAAGCTGCAAAGCGCGACGAGCAGAGGCGGAAGAATCAGCCGCGGCGGGCGCGGTTTGCGCCCGAGATGCTGCAGGCTCTGATGCAAGGATCAGAGCCAGGAGGGCCAGACAACTCAGGCAGGTGCGCATGTTTCGCCTCGAGCGACCGAGTCGCTCCTCAGATTATATGCCGAGGCGGATTTCGGAGTTAGGGCTTTGCGTGCGCGCAGCTCTTGCAGTCGAAAACACGTGACGAAAATGCGGTGCGTCTGGTGTACAGTAAACGTTTTCCAGAAGATGGCTCGATGCGGCGGTTGAGAGATGGGAAGAGAAGGGCAAAACGTTTCAATTGCAAGGCGGGGGCGTAATGTATAATGTATGCAAGGTCATTCGCTCCCACTCCCGGATGGGTACAGCGAAGCTTGACGGCAGGCAGCCGCCTCCTTCACAAACGTAATTAGCCGGGGTACGCCACACAGAGTGGCGTCAGGCGGGAGGTACTTCAGGGCTCATCAAGGGATGTGGCTCGATTTATGGCCGATAACCTCCAACGCATACGCATAATCGATTCGCACACGGGCGGCGAGCCCACCAGGATCGTTGTGTCTGGCGGCCCCGCACCGCCTCCGGGACCCGTGAGCGAACGTCTCGAGTGGTTCAGGCGCAACTGCGATTCGCTTCGGAGGGCGCTGGTGAACGAACCCCGAGGATCCGAAGTAGTCGTGGGGGCCGTGCTATTCGAGCCTCAAGATCAGAATTGCGACGCGGCCGTGATTTATTTCAACAACGTCGGCTATCTCGGGATGTGCGTGCATGGAACGATCGGGCTGATGGTCACGCTGCGCTATCTCGGCAAGATTGAGCCCGGAGAGCATCGCATCGAGACGCCCGTGGGAATCGTGACGGCGACATTGCATGACAGCACCGAGGTGACGGTCACGAATGTTTCGTGCTATCGGCTAGCTTCCAACGTACCGGTTGAAGTTCCGGGGCATGGCAAAATTCACGGCGATATCGCCTGGGGTGGAAACTGGTTTTTCCTCGTGCACGATAACCCCATGGAACTATCCCTGTCGAAGATCGACCAGCTCACCGACTTTGCGTGGGCGATTCGCCTCGCTTTGAAACAGCATGGCATTACGGGCGCCAGCGGAAAAGAGATCGATCACATCGAGCTGTACGGCCCCTCGAACATCCCCGGCGTTCACAGCAAGAATTTCGTTCTCTGCCCTGGGAAAGCTTACGACCGTTCGCCGTGCGGGACGGGCACAAGCGCCAAACTCGCTTGTCTGTATGCCGATGGCAAACTGAAACCGGGAGAGGTGTGGCGGCAGGAAAGCATCGTGGGAAGTGTGTTCGAGGGTATGGTTCGCGCGGACAATGGCCGAGTATGGCCAAGCATCAAAGGCTCTGCGTTCATCACGTCCGACGCGAACGTCATCGTAGATCCGAGAGATCCATTCCGCTTCGGAATTCCGGAATGAGTGTTTCGACAGAAGTAGCAATCGTAGGCGCTGGAATCGTAGGCGCCGCATGCGCGTATGAACTCGCCCGAGCAGGGCTGCGAACAATTGTGGTTGATCGCGGGTTCGTCGGAGGCGGCGCGACGGCGGCGGGAATGGGCCACATCGTGGTCATGGACGATTCCGAGGCGCAATTCGCGCTGACGCGCTACTCGCAAACGCTGTGGGACGCGCTGGAGCGGGAACTTCCCGCGACAGTCGAGTTCGAACGTTGCGGCACGATCTGGGTCGCAACGGACGACGAGGAAATAGCTGAGGTGCGCCGCAAATGCGCGTACTACACGCAGCGCGGCGTCGCAGCGCAGTTGTTGAATGGCGAGGAACTGCGCGAAGCTGAACCGAACCTTCGCCCCTCGCTGGCGGGAGGGCTGCTGGTGCCGGGAGATTCAGTTCTCTACCCTCCTTGCGCAGCGGCTTACCTCCTGGATCGAGCCCGCGAGCACGGAGCTGACGTTCATCTAGGCGAACAGGTTGTCGCGATCGGAAAGCACAAAGTTTCAGTCGGGGGCGGCACCATCGTCGCCGATCACATCGTGAACGCAGCGGGCCAACACGCGCCCGAGCTAACGCCAGGCATCAACATCAAGCCGCGCAAAGGCCATCTCGTGATCACCGATCGCTATGCCGGAATGATCCATCATCAACTCGTGGAACTCGGGTATTTGAAGAGCGCGCACTCGGTGACGACGGATTCCGTTGCCTTCAATGTGCAGCCGAGAAAAACGGGACAACTGCTGATCGGGTCCTCGCGGCAATACGACATCGCGGAGAGCACAGTCGACACCAGGATTCTGGCGCGCATGCTCGAGCGCGCTTTCGAATACATTCCTCGCCTGCGTGGCGCTTCCAGCATTCGGACTTGGACCGGTTTTCGAGCGGCGACTCCGGATAAATTGCCGTTGATTGGCCGACACCCGGATAATGCGAGCGTTCTGCTTGCTGCGGGCCACGAAGGGCTCGGCATCACAACTTCACTCGCGACGGGACGCCTTGTCGCCGACCAAATCCTGGGACGCAAAACGGAAATCCCGATTGAGCCGTATTTGCCGTCACGGCAGATGTCGAGCGCGCATGCCTGAGACGATTACAGTCCGCGTGAATGGCGCTACGGTAGAGGTGCCCGCGGGAGCGACAGCGGCGGTTGCGGTGGTGATGGCGCGCGCGAAATCGCGAGTTTCGGTCGCGGGACAGCCCCGCATGCCCTTCTGTGGCATGGGAACCTGCTTCGAGTGCCGGTGTGAAATCAACGGCGAGACGCAAAAGCGCGGGTGCCAGGTTCTGTGCCAGCGGGACATGGAAATTCGAAGCAATGGCTAGCACGCGGCTCCATTTCGACGTTGTCGTGATTGGCGGCGGACCGGCGGGAATCGCCGCAGCGGTAACCGCCTCCAAGTCTGGCGCGACAGTCGCGCTCGTTGACGATAATCCGGGAGTTGGAGGCCAAATCTGGCGCGGCGAAGCTCAGACGGCCTCGACACCGGACGCAGCGGATTGGTTCTTCCGTTTGCGGCACTCGCCCGTTCAAGTGATTGCCGGCGCGCGCGTCTTTCATCTCGAAAGCGGCAAGCTGGCCGCCGAGTCGGATCGTGGCGTGCTCGACGTTTCGTATCGCGATTTGATCCTGGCGACTGGCGCACGCGAACTCTTTCTGCCATTTCCCGGATGGACGCTGCCCAATGTTTTCGGCGCCGGCGGACTGCAGGCACTGATGAAAACGGGGCTGCCCGTCCGCGGGAAACGCATCGTGATTGCGGGAACGGGCCCGCTGCTGTTTGCGGTCGCGTCGTATGCACGCAAGCAAGGGGCGAAAGTGCTGGCGGTCTGCGAACAGACCAGCTTTCAGAAAATGGCTCGGTTCGCAACGGCAACGGCGCGTACGGCGGAAAAAATGAAAGACGCGCTGCGATTCGCGTGGGAACTGCGAGGAATCCCGCACTGGACGAACTGCTGGCCGGTTGCAGCGATTGGCCGCGATGATCTTGAACGCGTTCGTCTCTCGCACAATGGGAGAATCCGCGAACTCGAGTGCGATTATCTGGCGTGCGGGTTCCATTTGATCCCGAATTTGGAGCTGCCGAAATACGCGGGATGCGCGATTGCGAATGGATTCGTGCAAGTCGACGACTTTCAGCGAACCTCGCTGCCGCACATTTATTGCGCCGGCGAACCTACGAGCATCGGCGGGCTGGAAATGGCGCTGGTCGAGGGCCAAATTGCCGGCCACGCAGCAACGCGGAATGAAAATGCAGCGCGCCGGCTTTTCGCCGAGCGGGCTGCATGCGCTCGGTTTGCGGCGGCGCTAAGATCGGCGTTCGAGTTTCGGCCGGAACTGAAGTTCCTCGCTGATCCGGATACGTTCATTTGCCGGTGCGAGGATGTAGGTTTCGAACGCGTTCGCCAGTATGGATCCTGGCGCGAGGCCAAGCTGCATACGCGCTGCGGCATGGGGCCATGCCAGGGACGCGTGTGCGGATCGGCGGCAGAGTTCCTTTTCGGCTGGCACATCGATTCCGTGCGGCCGCCGGTATTTGCGGTGCAGTGCGCGAGTCTGGCAATGGTCTCAGCGGCATCCAATTTGAACGGGCCCAAGCTCAACGGAGGACCACAATGAAGTGGAAAGGCGTAACTCCCGCGATCACCAGTTGTTTCGACCGGCACGGGCGTCTCGATCATGGATTCATGGAGGACCACTGCCGTTGGCTCGTAGACAACGGGTGCACCGGAATCGTTGCGCTGGGATCGCTCGGCGAAGGAGCCACGCTCTCTTACGATGAGAAACTCGCGGAGTTGCGCACATTCACGAAGGCTTTGCGCGGCCAAGCTCCGGTAGTAGCTTCGATATCTTCGCTTACTACTGAAGAATCTGTTGCGATTGCTAAGGCTGCGGATGAAATCGGTTGCGACGCGCTGATGATTCTTCCGCCGTACGTCTACAAGGGCGATTGGCGCGAGATGAAGGCGCACGTGGCGAGCGTTCTGAAGGCGACGGACCTCTCCTGCATGCTCTACAACAATCCGATCTCGTACGGCACGGATTTTCTTCCGGAGCAAATCGAGGAACTGGCCGACGAGCATCCCAATCTGCACGCGGTGAAAGAGTCGAGTGCGGACGTGCGGCGGGTCAGCGCGATTCGGGCGTTGGTGGGCAATCGCCTCGAGGTTTTCGTTGGCGTTGATGACGCGATCGTGGAAGGAATCGGCGTCGGTGCGACGGGCTGGATCGCCGGCTTGGCAAACGCGCTGCCGCGCGAGTCGGTCGACCTTTTCAATTACGCCAGCGAAGGAAAATCGGCGCAGGCTTTCGAACTCTATCGCTGGTTCTTGCCCCTGCTGCGCATGGACACCGTTCCAAAATTCGTTCAGCTCATCAAATTGGTTCAGGAAGAGCTGGGAGTTGGGAGCGCGCGCGTTCGTGCGCCCAAGCTTGAACTGGCCGGGGAAGAACTGGAGGCCGCGCGAAAGACGATACGAGAAGCGATGCGGCACCGTCCAAAATCGGCGAGCACAGAAATGAGCCGGGCGACAAGGGCTTCGTAGCAGGTGACGTCAACGCGCACGAAGTTGCGCTCGAAGCAGATTTGAGTTTCGCGACAGAGCTTCTCCACGAAAGCGCGCGTAATCGCAGATCAACAAAAGGGGAAATGAGCATGGCCGCTACAGGAAAATCGTTCATCGGATTCCGCGAAGTTGCTCAAGGGCACACGATGTTTCGCGCGTTCAACCCGGCCACGGGGGAAGCGCTCGAGCCGGAGTTTCAGGCGGCGACTCCCGAAGAAGTGGATCTGGCGGCGCGGCTTGCTGCCGAAGCTTTCGTGTCTTACCGCGAGCTACCGGGTACGAAAAAAGCTGAGTTCCTTAACCGCATCGCGGACAACATTGAAGCTGTCGCCGATCCGCTCGTCGAGCGTGCGCATCAGGAGACTGCGCTGCCCAAGCCGCGATTGCAATCGGAGACAGTGCGCACTTGCAATCAGCTTCGCTTGTTCGCGAAAGTCGTCGAAGAAGGCTCCTGGGTGCAGGCGCGCATCGATCGCGCAGACCCGAGCCGCAAGCCTCTGCCGAAGCCGGACATCCGCTCGATGCTCGTTGCCCTGGGGCCGGTGGTTGTTTTCTCGGCGAGCAATTTTCCGCTGGCCTTTTCCGTTGCGGGCGGCGACACGGCGTCGGCATTTGCAGCGGGCAATCCGGTGATCGTCAAGGCGCACTCAAATCATCCGGGAACGAGCCGAATTGTAGGCGAGGCCGTGCGCGACAGCGTCCGCGCGTGCGGCTTGCACGAAGGAGTGTTCTCGCTGCTGTTTGGCGCGGGGACTTCTGTTGGCGTCGGCCTGGTGCAGCATCCGTTGATCAAAGCCGGCGGATTCACGGGATCCACTTCTGCGGGGCGCGCGTTGATGAACATCGCAGCCGCGCGTCCTGAACCCATACCGTTTTACGGCGAGCTGGGCAGCACGAACCCGGTCTTCGTCTTGCCGGGCGCCATGCAGGAGCGAGGGCAGAAAATTGCGGCCGACCTTTACACCTCTTTCACGCTGGGCGCGGGACAGTTCTGCACGAAGCCCGGGCTGATCTTCTTTGGCGACGGCGACAGTTCTGAGACGTTCGTCGGCGAGTTGAAAGGCAAAGTGGCGCAGGCGCCGGGATACGCGCTTCTCACCAAGGGGATCAGCAGCGACTACGATCGCGAAGCGCAGAGCCGTAAGGAACGCCGCAACCTGCAGGTGGTGGCGGAAGGCACGCCACGGTCGGAGAATCCTTACTCGGCGAGCGCGGCTCTGTACGAAACCAAAATCGATTCCTTCCTCGCCGATCGCGAACTCTCCGAGGAACACTTCGGCCCTTCAACGCTGCTGATCCGCTATTCGAGCAAACAACAAATTCTCGAAGCTGCGCGCAATCTGGAGGGCCATCTCACCGCCACGATTCACGGAACGGAAGAGGATCTGCGCGAGTTCTCCGAGCTTGTATCGATTCTGGAGAGCAAAGTTGGGCGCATCCTGTTCAACGGCTTTCCGACTGGCGTCGAGGTATGCCACGCGATGGTTCATGGCGGTCCCTACCCGGCAAGCACGGACGGCCGCACAACGTCCGTTGGCACGCGGGCAATCTTCCGGTTTGCGCGTCCCGTCTGCTTCCAGAATTTTCCCGACGCAAGCCTCCCCGCCGAACTGCGGAACTCGAATCCGCTGGGGATATGGCGGATGATCGACGGCCAATTGACACAAGCGCCATTGTGATTCATCATCCGTGCCGCGCAGACGATTTGCGAGGCAAAAGATGAGCGATCCAATTGCATCGGGACTCACCTCTCAAGCGCTCAAGGCTCGGTCCGCAAGGACGGCGAAAACTGATGCGGCCAAGAAGACGGCGCCGATACCTCGACAGTCACTCGCGGCAGCGGTTGTCGAACGGCTGCGTGAAAAAATCCTAAGCGGCGAGTTGCGGGAAGGCGAGCAACTGCGCCAGGACGCGATTGCCGCCGAATTTCAAATCAGCAGGATCCCCGTTCGCGAAGCGTTGAGCCACCTGGCCGCTGAAGGGCTGATCAAGATTGTGGCGAACCGCGGAGCGATAGTTTCCTCGTTGTCGCCCGAAGAAATCGCGGAACTTTTCGAAACACGCGCCGTCCTCGAGTGCTACATGCTGCGTCAGGCCATTCCGCGTCTAAAGGAGGAAGACTTCAAGCACGCGGAAGACATCCTGCGGCAGTTCGAGCAGTCGCTGGAAAAGGATTCGGAAACGAAATCCTGGGGCCAGTGGAACTGGCTGTTTCATTCGACGCTTTACGCTCCCGCCAAGCGTCCCACCATGCTTGCTTTCCTGAAAACGCTGAATCAGAATTGCGACCGCTACACGCGCCTGCATCTCGTCTTCACGCGCAACCTTCACCAGGCCGGCGAAGCGCATCAAAAACTCCTGCAAGCTTGCCGCACGCGCGATCCGCAAGTGGCTGAAAAAGCCCTGTGGGATCACATCATGGACGCGGGCCAATACCTAAAGGAGTTCATCACACGTCATCGCGAACAGCGCGCGTAGGTTCGGGAAATATACCTCTCAGAACAGTCCCGGGCTTCCGCCGTTCCGGCGCCGAGATCCCTCATCGTCGCCAAATCGCCCGATTTCTGCGCAATCGGAGAAACTCGGGCGCTGAAATCGGGCTGCTCCTCTCCGAAATGACAGCCCTTACTGGCGTTCCTCGAATCACTCGTCGTGGAATGGAGGCAACTGAAGGCCCGACACGGCGGCAACCGGCTCCAGGAGATAATCCGTGGTCGCTCCACGCGCTTCGATGCCGGTGGCCACGCATCCACTGCGAAAATACTTCTCAAACTGTTCGCGGGCGCCCGACTGAATGCGAGCGCCATCATCCCGATCTTGCGACTTAATCTCGCCTAAATTCGAGGGCAGCGAGATGCGCGCGATCGGCCCCGTGGCCGGGAGCGGACTATCGGCGAGAATATTCTTCACTCGATCGGAATCCAGCCACCATTCCGCCACCAGCCGATCCGTCGGCAGACCGGCGTGCAGCGGGCTCTGGGTCACACCATAGCAGTTCGGGATGAACCTTCGTGCGATTGCGCCGAGGCGCACGAGGTTGAAATGCGCGTTCTTCAACTCGAGAGGATCGAATGTCCATTCGACGAGCCGAATCCCTCGCTTCAGCGCGTCCTGGCGCTGGAACAGCTTCAAACGCCGGCCAACCCCGCGGTCGCGATATTCCTCGAGCACCGCAGTCATATGCGAATGCAGGAACGGCTTGCGGCCGCGGACCCCGGCAAGCGCCATCGTGAAGCCAACCATCTTTGCCCCGTCGAACGCGCCAATGATCTGCCCGCCGGTATGGTGTGCAACCACAAACATCGTCGACGGAACTACGATGTCCTCGCCCCATACGACGCGCTGCAAACGCACGCATTCCTCATACTCGTGCAAAGTCCCGCAGGGACGAACTTCTATGCCGGTATAGGCGATCCTGTGTTCAGCCAAGATTGATGCCCCGTGTGTCTTCTGCACAATACGCGTGAGCATACCGCACGGATCCTATCGCGGCGGCTCATGCGTTCGCCTTCGATTCGTTCCACAATTCTTCCATGCGCGCTCGCGGAAGATCGGCGAACCGGCGGCCTTCCCGTACGGCAGCAGATTCCATCCACTCGAAACGCCGCTTGAACTTGCGATTAGCTTTCTTCAGGGCGATTTCAGGATCGACACCCAAGAAGCGAGCGACATTCACGCCAACGAACAGAAGATCGCCGACCTCTTCCTCAAGCGCCTGCGCTCGATTCGTACGCGGAGCGGCGCCTGTGGACTGCGAATTTGATCCTACGAGCGCAGCAACGAGCGCCTCGACTTCGCGCTTTTCTTCCTCCAATTTGTCGAGAAGACCCGCCAAATCATTCCAGTCGAAGCCGATGCGCGACGCCCGGCTGGTCAATTGCGCAGCTTCGAGAAGTGCGGGCAAGGACCCCGCAATGCCCGAGAGGATCGAATCGCTTTTTGTACTGTTCGCCGGCGGATTCTCTTCTGGCGATGCGCCATCTTCCGCACGTTCTGCGGCTTTCAGCTGTTCCCAGTTCCTGAGGACGTCGGCAGACGTCCTGGCTTTCACCTCGCCAAACACATGCGGATGCCGGCGGACCATTTTGGTGTGGATCGATTCGATGACGTCGGCGATGTTGAACCGGCCACTCTCCTCGGCCAGAATCGAGTGGAAGATAATCTGCAAAAGCAAGTCGCCGAGTTCGGATGAGAATTTGTGCGGATCGCCCGATTCCAAGGCGTCGAGCACTTCGTAAACCTCTTCGACGAGGAACTTGCGAAGCGAGTCGTGGGTTTGCTCACGGTCCCACGGGCAGCCATAAGGACCGCGCAGCCGGGCCTGAAGGGCCACAAGGTTCGCGAACCATTCCCCGGCGGCCTTATCTCGCGGCGTGAGGGGAATTTTTGCATATAAGCTGCGAGACACTTTTCCACGGCCCTTAGTTGCGAGTTTCTGCGGGCGTGAAGGACGTTTTCGGTGCGGCGACACGGGGGAGTTTGTTCGGCTCCTGAGTGACTCGACAAATCTACGGCACGACGCTCCCGTTGACAACTACCGAATTGCACCGCAGCCCTCGCCAGGACGATTCTCCTTGCGATAGCTTGTGACCCTCCGAATACGGATGCTAGACTAGGCTTTTACCTTGAGGCCGCAGTCGCTACAACGCTGCCGGGCTGCGCCTTAAAACAAGTGACGCTTTCTCGAGGCTAAAAGTCGTGGCAGAACCCAAGCAGGAAGAAACGTTTAAGGTTGTCGACCGGCGCCTCTTCACGGAAGACGGCGAACTGCGCAAGGACGTCGTCGAGCAGCAACGCCGCGAGGAAGAAGCGAACCAGAAAGCTGCGAGCAAAGCGTCAGGATCGAATGCGCGCGGCCAATCTACCGCTCCCGCTCCGGGGAGTCCGGGAGCCCTCAACAAGACCGACGCGGCGGAACAAACCTCGCCGGCAAATGAGCCATCGCGCGGCTTTCAGTTGTTGGTCGATTTTCTGACGCGAAATGCTGCAGCGATGCTTGGCGGCGTTGCCGACCCGCGCACCGGGCAAGCTTACTTGGACCTGGATGGCGCCCGTGAAATGATCGACATGATGGACGCTCTGCGGGAGAAGACGCGAGGGAATCTCGCCCAGGCGGATGAGGACCTGCTCGTCGAGGTGATCGGCAGCTTGAAGCTGACGTACATGGAGGTTTCCAAGGCTGCCGCTGAAGAAATGAAAAAGAAGGCAAAGCAAAAGGGATAGAACTTCCATTTCCGTGTTGTCGCGCCGCGTTAACCCTGCCTTTTCCGGTGAACGATGTCAGGAGTCACCCAAAGTGAATTCGTCCAGCGCAAAACAGACATTCCTTCGCATCTGGGACCGCGAGTTCCGGACGACGACGAATGTGTTCCGCTCGTTTCCGGAGGAAGCGGTGGATGTGAAACCCCACGAGCGGTCTCGCCCCGCGTGCGACCTGGTGTGGCAATGCGTTATCGATGAGCGTGCCATCGCTGCAATCGCTGAACAGCCGGTACATGATTTGCGAAGCACGCCGCCTCCGCCACCTGTGCCGAAAACCATGCACGAGATCGCTTTCGCGTACGAAGCGGCTCATAGAGAAGCGGCAGCGAAAGTCGACTCTCTGACGGCCGGAGAGTTTGGCAGAAATGTAACCTCGATTCTGAAGGGCGGAGAATGGACCATGCCGCAGCCCGACGCGTTTTGGGGCAACCTCATGGACGAAGTGCATCATCGCGGGCAGCTAACGCTTTACCTCCGCTTCGCCGGCGGCAAAGTTCCATCGATTTATGGTCCCTCCGCCGACCAACCCGTGCCCACTTGGTGAAATCAGTTGTTGAAACTGAATCTCGGCCCGGTGAACTTACGAAGATGGCGCTCGCGCGCTCAGTTCCCCTCCCCAAAAGCTTATGCCCAAAGCTAAATTGACGGTCTTGGGTTCAGGAACCTCAACGGGCGTTCCGACATTGGGCTGTCACTGCTCGGTCTGTGAGTCCCAGGATCCACACGACAAGCGCCTGCGGCCATCCGTGCTGCTCGAATATGACGGACGCTGCGTCGTCATTGACACTACGCCTGATTTCCGCTCGCAGGCGTTGCGCTTCAAACTCGATCGTCTGGACGCTGTTCTGTACACGCACGGCCACGCAGATCACGTTCTCGGACTCGATGATATCCGCCCGTTCAATTCCAAGCAGCGAGCTCTCGTGCCGATCTATGGATCGCCGGAGACACTGAAAACTCTGCGGCGTCAGTTCTCCTACGTTTTCGATCCGTCGCCCACCGCCAGCTCTGTGCCGCAAATCGCGGTGCACGAGATCGATGGGCCCGTCGACTTGTTCGGAGTGAGATTCGTTCCCATTCGCGCATTTCACGGCTCGCATCCCGTGCTCGGCTATCGTTTCGGCAGGACGGCCTACCTTACGGATTTCAGCGTCGTTCCGGCAGGGTCGAAGGAACTGCTGCACGGGCTCGACGATTTCATTCTCGACGCGCTGCGGCATGAGCCGCATCCCATGCATTCGAACGTCGAACAGTCGCTCGCGCTTGTCGACGAGGTAAAGCCCGCGCGGGCGTGGTTTACGCACATCAGCCACGGACTAGGCCATGCTGAGACGAACGCGAAGCTGCCAGACCACGTGCGGCTCGCGTATGATGGCCTGCAATTGGACGTGGAGGTCTGACCCTGCGCGAAGGCACCGAATACTTGCGGAACTCACAGGCGAGGCCGGCGTTCACGATAACTCGGTCCGCGGACGAATGGTCGAGCAGGTTTGCCGGATCGCCAACGCGCACGATCGTTACAGTGGGCAACTTCGACGGCGTCCATCTCGGACATCAGAAAATTCTTCAGGCAGTCGTCGATCGCTACTCAAATCGCCCCCGTTCCGACGAGGCGCTGCCAAGGTTGATTCCCACCGTGCTAACCTTCTATCCTCATCCGGCACGAGTCCTCCGCCCCGAGAAAGCACCTCCTCTCCTGATGACGCTTGAGCAACGCTTGGCGGCCATTGAGAAGGCGGGGATGCAGGCGGCGCTGGTTCTTTCGTTCAACCGGGAATTGTCGCAGGTGGGGCCACAGGATTTTGCGCGGCAGTATTTGGTGGAGACGCTGCGAGCGGAAGCAATTTTCGTGGGGCAGAATTTCCGATTTGGGCACGGGCAAGCGGGAGACGTCAACCTGCTTCGCGAGCTAGGCAAGCGCTGGGATTTCGAAGTGGAGGTGATTCCCCCAGTGACCGTGGATGGTGTGGTGGTGTCCAGCACTGCGATTCGCCACGCGCTTCGCGAAGGCCGCGTGGAGAGCGCGCACAAACTATTGGGGCGTCCTTATGCGCTGGCCGGCGAAATTCGTGCGGGGACTGGCCAGGGGCGCAAGCTCGTTGTGCCCACGTTGAACTTGGCGACCGGTCAAGAGCTCCTGCCCAAAAATGGGGTATACGCGACGCAAGTCCTGCTGGATGGAAACGTCCATCAGGCGGCTACGAACGTAGGCGTCAGGCCAACATTCGACGGGACTAAGACTACCGTTGAGTCGCACCTGCTCGATTTTCACGAGAACCGAACGAGCGGACCCATGGAAGTTCGTTTCCTGACTCACTTGCGCGACGAGCAAAAGTTCGCGAACCCGCAGGAGTTGCGCGAGCAGGTTCTGCGCGACATCGAGCGAGCCCGCGAATACTTCCACGCGCAAAAATCTGCTGGCGCGTAAAACAATCGACTGCGATTGCGGGGATATTGCTTGTCAGGATTTGCGGTCTGATTTCGAACTGCATTCCGTGCAGATGCCGCCCACTTCCGTGCGGCTGACGGTAATGTCGATAGCGCAGTCGCGCGCGATTTGCCGCTTCAACTCCTCATACAACTCGCTCTCGAATTCGCGCACTTTGCCGCATTGGACGCAGGCCACGTGGATGTGGTCGCGCGGACCATGGCTTTCGTAGAAGTGGCGATGACCACGAAGGTGGAGCAAGTCCAACTCGTCGATGAGCCCCTGCCGCTTGAGAAGATCGATCGTGCGGTAAACCGTAACGCGCGTGATGTTTGGGTCGATTTTTTGCGCCCGTTCGAGGATTTCGTCGGTGTCCAGATGGCGTTGAGCGGTCTCCATCACCTGAAGCAGAACGCGACGCTGCCGCGTGAGTCGAATCCCGCGCGCGCCTAGCTCGCCCTGGAGCCTTCCGGGGGGCTCGTTGATATTGATCCGTTCCCCCGTGGAAACGCGATGTGCAGGAACAGCCATACGTATGCTGTCAGATTATAGCAAAAACGCGGAGTGGGACATGGAAGGATGCTGAAGCGCCGGGCTAGTGCTGGAAGAGCCGCAAAATATCGCTGTACATCACGAACGCGAACAGGCCAAGCAGGAAGACGAGCCCCACTTGAACGAAGCGTTCCTTCGTCGCCAGGCTGAGATCACGGCGCAGAGTGCCCTCGATGGCCAACAGCAAAACGTGGCCACCATCAAGAATCGGAATGGGCAGCAAGTTCAAGAATGCCAGGTTGAGGCTGATGTACGCCATCCAGTTGAGCAGGGTCAACGGGCCGAGTTTGGCCGCTTCTCCCGACATCTGAACGATGCCCACAGGGCCGGCGAGGTCGCGGACTGAAATCTTTCCGCGAAACAGACCGCCAACTACGCTCCAAATCATGCGGCTCAAGTTCCCCGTGCCGGCGCCCGCACCCTGCACTGACTTGAAGAACCCCTCGTGCTCGAATATCTCGTCAGTCTTGTATCCTGCCCCGATCACCCAGGTGGGGCCGTCGGGAGTTGCAGTGTGTCGCGGCGTGACGTCGATGGCGACATCTTTTCCTTCGCGTTCCACTAAGAAATGAAGGCTCTGCCCGTCAGACTGGTGAATCGATTCCTTGAGTTGCGGCCAGGTGACGATCGTCTTTCCGTTGATTGTCAGCACACGATCGCCCGGCTTCAGTCCCGCCTTCTCGGCCGGATACCCCGGCTGCACTTCGTCCAATATGGGAGGGACAGCAGGATAGCCGATGATTTGTTCGGGATCGGTTGAAGTATTAGGAATGGGAAGATTCAGAGTGGTCGTACTTCCTTCGCGAGCGACCGTAACGGAAAGGACGCTTCCCGGTATTGCATCGGCTACGGCTGTCAGGGCGGCCTGCCAGCTTGGCGTAGCAACGCCATCAACCTTCTCGATGCGATCGCTCGGTCTGACGCCGGACGGGTCCGCGTTCTTTGGAACGGCCGCGACAACCGGAGGTTTAGTGGCGAACCTCTCGGTGGGCACGCCCACGAACAAAAGAATGCCAAACAAAATGAAAAAGGTGAGCAGGATGTTCGCCAGCGGGCCTGCGATCGCAATAATGAATCGCTGCCAGCGAGGTCGCGAGAGGAATTCATACGGCGCGCCGGTGCGCTCTTCGGCAGGATTTTCACCGGCCATGCGGACGTAGCCGCCCAGCGGCAAAGCGCTGAGGCGATAGTCCGTGTCGCCGCGTTTCAGGCCCCAAATCCGCGGCCCAAATCCGATGGAGAAAACGTCTACTCGCACGCCGCACAGCTTGGCGGCAATGAAATGTCCCCATTCGTGCAGCAACACCATAGTGCCGAGCACGACGGCACCCGCGGTAAGGGCGAACAAAAAATTCGACATTAGACCTCGCTTACAAAAGATTCTACCTTGAATCCCACTCGTTCTATCCCAACAAAAAGCAGGTGTTTCCAGGGAGTTTGCCCTACGTGTGGGGGTGCAGCCGCTGTACCTCTTCCCGAGCGATACGGCGCGCTTCGATGTCCGCCGCAATCACATCATCGATTTTGCTGAACGACGTCCTTGGCATTCCTTCCAAAACACGCTCGATCACAACCGCGATTTGCTTGAACGGCAGGCGGTGTTCCAGGAACGCTGCAACCGCCACTTCATCGGCCGCATTCAAGGCGCATGGCAACGGACCACCTTCGCGCAAAGCCGCTTTAGCCAGACCGAGGCACGGAAACTTGCGCGCGGGGACGTCCTCGAAATCCAATTCGCGCAGGGCAGACCATTCGAGCGCGCACCCATTAGACGGAACTCGTTCGGGATAAGTGAGTGCGTACTGAATGGGCATGCGCATATCCGTAGGGCCGAGTTGCGCCAGGATCGAACCGTCCACGAACTCAACCATCGAATGAATCGTTGACTGCGGATGAATCACGACTTGGATGTTTTCAAGATCCATGCCGAACAGCCAGTGCGCCTCGATCACTTCGAAACCCTTATTCATCAACGTGGCGGAATCGATGGTGATGCGCTGGCCCATCTTCCAGTTCGGGTGCGCGAGCGCTTGCTTCGGCGTCACTTTGGCGAGTTTCGAAATGGGCGTCTTGCGAAAAGGCCCACCGGAGGCGGTGAGCACGAGGCGTTTTACTTCGCGATGTTCGCCGGCGCGCAGGCACTGGTGAATTGCGTTGTGTTCGCTGTCCACGGGCAACAAGGCGACGTTGTTGCGTTCGATTGCGGCCATCACGACTTCCCCGGCGGCAACCAACACCTCTTTGTTCGCGAGCGCGATGTCCTTGCCGCACTCGATGGCTTGATATGTCGCAGGCAGTCCCACAACGCCAACCGCAGCCGAAAGAACCGTTTCCGCTTCGGGATGCGTGGCCACGCGCACAATGCCCTCGGCTCCGAACGCAATTTCGGGCTCCGGCTGCGGTCTTCGTCGGCTGGCCTGAAGCTTCAAGGTCGTGCGCAGTTCCGCGGCGCCTTCCGCTGTGGCCACGGAAACGAGTTGCGGGCGGTAGCGCGTTACCTGTTCCGCAGCGAGGGCGATATTCGAACCGGCGGCAATGGCCACAACCTCGAAGCGGCCCGGAAGGCTGTCAACAACACTAAGACACTGTCGCCCGATCGATCCGGTCGACCCCAAGATAGCAATCCGTTTCATGTGACGTTGATTGTAAACGAAGCTCCTCGTCCGTGCACGTTTCGCACCTGCGCGCAAAGCAGCGCGAGACGGCGTGGACCCGAGGCTACTGCGTTGCCGGCTGCGGAACATGTTTGTCGCCGCGCAGTGTTACCAGAAGGGCGGCGGCCCGTATGTTCCGTTCCATCGGGCCGCCATCCTGCTACGTTTCTGAAGCGAACCTCGAATTGTTGCTAGAAGGTGCCTTCGTCGGCCGACGGTCCGTATATCGAGGGCACAGCAATGTTGTTGAGGCGCAGGTAGACGCCCAATTGGGCGCGGTGGTGAATCAGGTGGTTCATAACGAAGGTTCGCAGGCATGCGACACGCGGCAAAGTCACCATCGCCTCCCCGTTTTTCAGCAGCGACCAATTCTTCATGAGATCCGCATCCGAAGCGCCAGCAAGCGCGGCGCGGGCTTCCTTTACATTCTTGTCGAACGCATCGAGCAGCTCTTTCCGCGATTTGGGTTCCGGGGCCGGCTGCATCGGTACGCCCTTGGGCATTATGTCGAAATGGTCCTCCTTGATGGTCATCGTCATCCACCCAGGGATATTAGCGACATGTGCTGCCAGCCATCCGAACGAGCCTGATTTGGGATGCGGTTTCCAGCCGAGCTTGTCGTCGGGAACGCGCTCCAGCGTTTTGCGTGTGCCTTGCATTTCCTGGTCAAATTCCGCCAACAAAGCTTGATTCATCGCCATAGTGGAAAATCCTCCGGGAGAGATTTTGGCACGAAGCCAGGGCGAGCAGTATAGGCGAAGAAAAAGCGAATAGCAAGCTGGAATTTTGGGCACTCGCAATCGACATAGGTAAGCGGTCACCCGCTGTCCCTGTCACACCACCGTACGTACGGGTCCGTATACGGCGGTTCGGCGGGTGGAGCTAACGACGGACGATCAGCGGAGGAATCCCGAGCGT
>Ga0187819_10000286_pt1 | contig 24789 bp, 20 predicted proteins | sample NC_wetland_sal_i_15_FD_132411 | JGI IMG/M metagenome (GOLD analysis project Ga0187819, IMG submission 132411) | Wetland sediment microbial communities from Neuse River Estuary, North Carolina, USA - SO4_4 | ecosystem: Environmental > Aquatic > Freshwater > Wetlands > Sediment | place: USA...
CGGACGACCTGACAGACCCCGCGCCGGCAACGACATTCGCGCACTTAGATGCCACCATAGTGCTGGAACGCTCGATTGCGGAACTGGGTATCTATCCGGCGGTCGACCCTCTTGCTTCGACTTCCCGCGCGTTGGCGCCCGATGTCGTGGGCCAGGAGCACTACGACGCAGCTCGAGGTGTACAGAAGGTGCTGCAACGTTACAAAGATCTCCAGGACATCATTGCGATTCTTGGGATGGATGAACTTGCCCCCCAAGACAAGGTGACTGTATTCCGCGCACGTAAAATCCAGCGTTTCTTGAGTCAGCCCTTCAGCGTCGCGCAAGTGTTTACGGGCCGCGAGGGCAAACAGGTGCCAGTAGCCGAAACCGTTCGCGGTTTTAAGGAGATCCTGGACGGAAAGCACGACGACGTGCCCGAGGGCAACTTCTACATGAAGGGCGCCATCGAGGAGATCAGACAGAATTGAGCGTGTTTCTACGCACCGAGTCCGACATGGCAAACACTCTGCGGTTGGAAATCGTGACGCCGGACGCGACCGTTTATTCCGAAGCTGTGGATATGGTCACCCTACCCGCAGTGGAGGGTCAGATGGGCGTCCTGCCGCAGCACGTGCGCCTCATGACGCAGCTCGTACCGGGCGAGTTGATTGTGTGCAAAGACGGCCACGAGGACTTCCTTGCGGTGGGCGAAGGGCTCGTCGAGGTGACGAACGACCACGTCTCCATCGTGACCAACATGGCTGTCTCCATTGAAAACATCGATGAAGCTGCTGCCGAGGAAGCGCGTCAACGCGCCGCCGCTCGCCTGAAGGAAAAGCTTTCTTCCGAAGAAGTTGCCTCCGTGAACGCCTCGCTAGCCCGTTCTCTGGCACAGCTGCACGTTAAGCGACGACATCGTTAACAGCACTAATCATTGATTCGCGCAAGAGCTTGAGCAGAGGAAAAGTCTGCAAAGTCCCTCTTAAATCTTTGAATTCGCTAGGTTTCTGGCTTAAGCGGCTGCACCTGAACGGTTCCGCCTTCGTTGCTCAGTGAAAATTCCATTTGACAGAACCAGCCTTCCGTAGATGATGTTCATCACAGCGATCTGCTGTGGGGGACCTTTCCCGTCTGAAAACCATGAAAACTACTAGTCTCGAACTGACACGAAGTATCAGTTTTCGCTCCTTTGGTTTGTGGGCGTGGGTGCTCCTGCTGATCTGCTCTGCGCGTGGACAATCTAACAACGACGTGCAAGTACCGCCGCGAAGTGACTCGAACGCCGTTAAGTCAGTGGCGGACTCCATGCCCACAGACCGCGCACCTGCCTCGCTTGACGCTAAACCGCTGCGCGTGGACGTGAACCTTGTTCTGGTACCCGTGACGGTCACTGATTCCATGAACCACACTGTTACCACCTTGAAAAAAGAAGACTTCGCACTTTACGAGGACAATAAGCGACAGGAAGTCCGATATTTCTCGACCGAGGACCTTCCAATTTCTGTCGCCATACTGTTAGACGTAAGCAAGAGTATGAGCAACAAGATTGATGCCGAACGAGAAGCGATTGTTGAATTTTTCAACAATGCAAACCCTGACGACGAGTATTTCGCGATCGCATTTTCGGATCGCCCCCGGCTATTGGCGGATTCCACACGGTCCATTGATCAGATCCAAAGGCAGTTACTCGCGGAGGAGCCCAGCGGGCCCACGGCATTGCTGGATGCCGTTTACCTGGCCGTCTCCAAATTGCGGTCCGCGCGCTATGAACGGAAAGCAATTCTTATTCTCTCCGATGGTGGGGATAACGCAAGCCGATACAGGCTTCGAGAAATAAAGAGCATGGTGCGAGAATCCGACGTAGAGATCTATGCGGTCGGCCTGTTCGAAACGTTCTTCTTCAACACCATCGAAGAAAAACTAGGAAAGGAATGGCTGGGCGAAATCACGGATGCGACTGGTGGTCGTACTATTACCGTCCAAAATCGCGAAAAGGTTCCCGAAGCCGCCGCTATCATTAGTCATGCAATGCGAAACCAATATGTGCTCGGCTATCGTCCCACCAGCGCGGCCAATACCAAGTGGCGAAAGATTAAGGTGCGGATCACATCGTCCGATGAGCCTCCCTTACGGGCGTACTACAAGCGGGGCTATTTGGCGATGCCCTAGCGGTTGATTTCATCGATGCTTCGCAAGAGTTCCGTTTTCTTCGCACCAATCCTTTACAAGAGGATTCGTGCCCATCTGGAGTCTCTCAGGGGAGAGAGCCCGAGGGGATGGGCGGTCACCCCTCGGTCAAAGGCAGCCTCTAGTAGTGGGTGTGGCCGAATGAGAAAACAACTCCAGCCGAATAGCGAAAATTGTTTTGGTTGTTCGTCTTAGTGAATGGATTGCTGAATCGGGTGAGGAGATAATCAAACTCGGCCGGGCGAATTGCAAAATGCTTGCCGACCGGGATGTCTACGCCACCTCCGAAGGCCATCGAGAACGCGTCGGCTGTGGGCCCTTTCGTGATGGCACACCCTCCGACGATGGGCTGGCAAATCGTATGATATGCATTGCCATATACGTTGGTGTGCGCTCCGCCAAACAACAGTTGAGCATAGGGCTGGATATGATGCGCGCGCACTTTAATCTGTGGACCGAAAAGGTAAGTGAACAAATTTCCCTGGACGGTGCCGGAAGCGCCCGCGGGGAAAGTTGGATTGGGAGCAATGTTGAATGCGCTTGTACTACTGCTGTACCCTTGCAAGTCCATCTTGATGCCGAGGAATTCGTTGATGTTAAAGTTAAGCTCCCCACCGCCGCCGTCCAAGCTGTGGCTCTGTGAGTAAGGAGCGCTCGGGGCATAGTGCAGGTAGTCATAATTGGCTCCTGCCTCAACTCTGGGGAACTCTTGGGCCCACGCAGCCATGCCTGATAGCAAGATAATGCCAACAACAGTTACTGTTTGGAGCTTCATTTTGCGTTTCCTCCGTGTTGAGTTCAAACTCGAGCCGGCCGGCCTCTGCGATTCGCCACCGACATCCAACCAGGCACCCCCGGCGCCTAGAGACATCAGAGGCTGACTTCACTTAGTCGAGGCTACGCAGGAGGCTCGACTATAAGAACTGGCAAAAGTGACAGCTTTTTACAAGAACTCGCAATTGAACCTGGCCGTCACTGCCTGCAGGTTTCGATCGCTTGCTGCGGCTTGTGACTGCAGACTTGTTCCATTCGGCGCAGTCTAACGATGCAATCGCAGCAGTGCAGAGTCGAAGAGGGTGGGCAAGCTAACGACCTGAAACAGCGATGCATCAGGCGAGAAATAAGCTACCCCGATGCTGCAGACAGCGATAAGACATTGGTTAAACACACCAGTTATTTACTAGATGAATGTTCTACATTCTCGTACTCGATGGTGCTCGCCGGTAGCTTTGCTTCAGACTGAGCGCACTTTCCAATTTCAGACAGTCGTCAATTCACAAAAGGATTTGCCCATCCTGACCGCAGCAGCCGGACAAGCGGTCAGGCAGGGATTTGTTCCCCTGCTCTCGACATAGAATCGATTCGAACGTACTCGCACTTGCTATTTTGTCGAGACAAGCGCACTCGTGTTCCGCGATTCGGACGGTGCGGTTGCGTCGCTGCCATGCCGATCTAGTTTGTTACCCATGAACCGCCTGTGATATTTGCCAGTGTTTTTCGATCAGTTTCCTGCCCAACATGTCGATGAAAGACGCACATTTGGTCACCAAGACTTTCGTCTAGTAAACATCCAGCCGATGGCTGGCCTGTTGTACCTTCTCCTGCCTTCTCCACCGATCGCCGGCCCTGCCATGTACTTCGGAAGAGGAGCTTGGACTCATCCACATCCCCAGGGAAGAATTGCGATGACTGCTGTCCCGTGGGAAGTAGCGTGATGTCCACACGACGGTTATAAGCCCACACCAGCGCCTGCGAGTTGCGTTTCGCAAAGCCAGGTTTGTTGGGATTCTCGTCATGCAGTTTCAGAACCTCAGCGCGGCTCAGGTTCTGCCGTTCGCCCAATGCGACAATGTCAATCTTGCCTTCCGGAACGCCCTGTTCAACGAGACTGGTTTTTACACGATTGGCACGCCGCTCGCTAAGAGACTGGTTCTCCGCCGCCCGACCACGGACATCGGCATGTGCGGTGAGCGTAATCCGTGCCTCGGGATCGTAGATCAGATACTTATTCATCCCCTCCGAAGTTTTGGCAAGGACGTCTTGCTGGCTACGTACGAGACCGAGTTGTGGATGTTTTTTGTCGGGATAACCCGTCGGGAAAAAGACGCTGGCTAACGGCACCTCGGGAACGGGTTCGATCAGTCCCGTCAAGTGAACTTGGGTTGTGCGTGTCTCCGAACCTCCGCACATATTCGTCGCGGTGAAGGTGTAGGTTACGTTCTCGTCTACAGGCCCGTTGACACTCTGCCTTGGCACCGGGTTCACCTGTCGGTCACCCTTAGTGCTCACAGTACCGATTGCGTCAATCGATGCGGAATCTGCATTCGAAAAAGTCCAATTCAGGTTGGCGGGAGTGTGTTCGATTACTCGGTCCCCAATGCGGTGATAGCGAACCTCGGCGGGTGAGACTCCCAGATCAGCCTGTACCGCCGTATTCACTTCGGTCTTCGCACTGGATGTGACGACGCCACCCGGGCCCGAGGTCTGAAACTGATAAGTAGTCGTCTGCCTCGGTTGCTCAGCGCGTTCTCCGCTAACAGGCACTTCGCCCATACTCACAGAGTTCGCAGTGATGGTCGTGTCCACTGCTTCCTGGGTGGTCCAAGTCAGACGCGTGGTGTCTCCGCAGTTGATACGTGTGGGCGCAACAACGTGCGCTGCGGTAACCGGAGCCACAACAACCCTGGCGCTGGCAGTGCCAGCAGTAAAACGGGGCAACGAAGAAATGTTGGCTCCCTGGGACCAATCCTTCACCTTAATCTTGTTTCTTCCGGCGTCGATGATCACACGCTTGTTGGCCGGAACCTCCACATCACCCGACCAAAATTCGCGATCGCGGGTCATGATAGTCACGTGCTGTTTCCCGGTAGGCACAATCAACTCCTGGTGCCAGATGATGTCATTGTTGAACATGTCGACATGCCCCACCAGATAGCCCGGCGTGCTGCCGTTCAAAAGCACGGCCGCCTGACCGGGCGCGTTCTCAACCTGAATTCTTCCCCAAGGCCCGGAAACTGGCTCGCCTGAGTGCTGCAGGGTGAACTCGATGCTCGGGTTCTCGCCTTCATTCAATGAGACTTCGCGCGTCTGCGAAACAAAACCGTAATTGGCCACAATCACCATGTGCGTCCCGGGTGTGGTATTGATTGTCTTGGCCGGACCGTTGCCGAAAGTCTTAGCATCAACAAAAATCTGCGCCTCCGGGGGATATACTTTGATCCGAACCTTGGCCTCTTGCGCTACCGACATCGAAACGCCCGCCACGATGACGGCGAGCAGAAATATCCGTGAAACTTGTGCGCATTTCATTGGCTTCCTCCGATAGCCCGCGGCTTATGTTGCCATGTGCTGCCGGGCAATCCATTCATCGCGCCCTTATACGATATTCTCGAGAGATAACTGCAGATCATCAGCCTATTCCGAAGGACGCTTGGCTGCATCTTCTTTCTAGCTTCTTGTGCAGAAAGCTGCTACTGGCAGAATTACCGGCGAAAGCGCAGCAATTCCTTGGATTGACACCGGCCAACCTGCCTTGAGTTCGACGAGAATGTATCCCAGCTTGAGACCCAAATCCGCGTCAAATCACCCGCCACAAATGCCGGGTGGCCACTCAAGCCTGACAGCCGTCCTGTGTGCTCTTCTTTGGCTTCACTCATGCGACCGAATAAGCGAGCGAGTTACTTAATACTTATAGACCAAACACAGTTTTGGTAGCCCACTGTTACTTGTAGCAGTGCATTTGTTTGCACTGCACATCTAACATCAATTGCGCCCAGTCGCGATCTCGATTTGCTTCAGAAAAAGGAATCACAGACGAATAAGTTTGTGCACACTCTACTCAGCATCAAACAACGAGTATGGCCCCGATGGGCCCTATTTGTTCCCCTGCTGATGGCATCATCCAGCATAGGAGTATTGACCGGATTGACCTTGGTATATTCGGCTGACCTTCCACAAATCAACGCCCTCGACCACTATCGCCCGATTTCAAACACCGTGCTGTACGACGACGAAGGCCGTCCATTTGGATCGTTCGCCCTGCAGCGTCGTATGATCGCGCAGTATGAAGATTATCCAAGAGTACTCTACGATGCTGTTCTCTCAATCGAAGATAAAAACTTTGAGAAGCATTCTGGATTTGAAGTCTGGCGCATGCTGGTCGCTGCCTGTCACAATTTCCGGCCTCGTGGAAACGTTCAGGGCGCTTCTACTTTGACAATGCAACTGGCGCGCAACTTATTTCTCTCACCAGAAAAAACTTTTAAGCGCAAATTCCGCGAAATCATGTTGGCCGTCCAGATTGAACACCACTTCACAAAAGCTCAGATTTTTACCCTTTACGCAAATCAGATTTATCTGGGCCATGGAGTGTATGGATTCGCCACTGGCGCCGAGTATTACTTCGGGAAAAGGGTAAGGGATCTGACTGTTGAGGAAGCGGCTATGCTTGCCGCGTTACCCAAGGCGCCAAACAACTACTCCCCGATCAGATACCCGGGACGAGCGTTACGCAGGCGTAATCTGGTCATCGATGCCATGATATCGGACGGCAAAATCAGCATGAGTGAGGGTGCTGCAGCCAAGAAGATCCCAATACGACTACACTTACACGACGATCCAAACTCGCTGGCGCCGTATTTTGTCGAAGAGATCAGGCAGTATTTGGAGAAGAAATACGGCACCGAGGAAGTTCATGAAGCCGGCCTGAGAGTTTATACCACTCTCAATGTGGACCTGCAAAAGGCCGCGAATGCCGCACTGCTTGATGGACTTGCCGATTACGAACGACGTCATGGATGGCGTGCTCGTCTGCAAAGCAAGTCTAGCGGCGCAAGCACGGATCCCTACAGTAGCCTCGAACCGAGCGAGGCCATCGCACCCGGCAACTATGTTCATGCCGAGGTGATGTCGGTGTCTCCCGCATCGGCCTTGTTAAGAATTGGTCAGTACACGGCGAGCATCGGAGCCAGCGATGTTTCCTGGACTGGCCGCACTCTTCCGCAACTGCTATCAGTAGGTGATCTTGCCTACGTAAAGATTTTTTCCGTCGGTTCCGACTTCAAAGCGCGGGTTGGCTTCGAAGAAGACTCCGGGGTCCAGGGTGCATTGTTCGCGATTGACAATGCGAGCGGAGAAGTTAAGGCCATGGTTGGAGGTCGTGACTTTAACCAATCCAAATTCAACCGCGCGACACAAGCGCTGCGCCAGGTCGGATCTTCTTTCAAGCCTTACGTCTACACCGCTGCCATTGATCAAGGTGCGACGCCTGAGGACACAATATTGGATGCCCCGGCGACGTTTATGACAGCTTCCGGTCCTTACAGCCCTCACAATTACGATGGGAAATTTGAGGGCGAAATTACCCTGAGACATGCATTAGCAGAGTCCAGGAACATTCCAGCTGTGAAGCTGGCACAGCATTTGGGCATCAAGACGGTAATTGGGTACACGCGCCGCTTCGGTATCGGCGAACGCATACCGGCTTATCTGCCCATCGCCTTGGGAGCTGCTGAATTGACTTTGCTGGAACACACGTCCGCGTTCAGTTCGTTCCCGAATGATGGTATACGAGCGATCCCGCATTACATTGTGAAGGTGACCGATTACGATGGCCGCATACTTGAGCAGAATTATCCTGCCGTTCAGGAGGCGATCAGCTTGCGCACCGCTCGCATCATGACATCAATGCTCCGCGAGGTCGTATTGCACGGCACCGGAGTTGCGGCTGCTCGCTTGAAGTATCCCGTGGCGGGCAAGACAGGTACCACGAACAATTTCACGGACGCCTGGTTCATCGGCTTTTCACCTTCCATAACGTGTGGTGTGTGGGTGGGGTTTGATGAGAAGAAAACCTTAGGCAACAAAGAAACAGGGGCCAGAGCTGCTCTGCCAATCTGGATGAACTTTATGGCAACAGCACTGCCCCGAGAGAGGTTCGGTCGTGATTTCCTCCCCATTCCCGAAGAGACGAATCAGGAGTTGGCGCGGACAAGTAAATGATGTTTCGCCTCGCGCAGGGAAAGGAAAACCCCGATGAGTGTGCAGATGAGAGTCCATGCGGCGGACTCAATAACTGAGTGAGCGCGCCCGGCTCGAGTTTTCGCAAGCGACGCTGATATTCTTGACAGTTGCTGTCCCTTCAGAACTCTTTAATCCTCACTACACCGCCGCACCAGGTGATCCATGATCTCACTCATATGAGGGCAGGCCCATCGCCGCGAGTTCATCAACCGATGAGGGGTCCTGCCGCAAGTGTCGGACTAAATTCTGCTCTGGGGTCTGCAGCGAACCGCTGCGACCCGAAATGTCTTGCAAATGCGTGTTCTCATTAGGTCTGACTGGCTCTGATATGAATGCCTTTTGCCAGGTCGAACTCGGTCCCGTTCCGGTTCGAACCGCACTTCTGGTAGGCGAAGATGCTGAGGTCGAGGAACAGTTGCGCGGAATTCTAGAACCCGGCCTATGGGTTCTGGGGAATGTATCCGACAACGCCGCGGCGCTGGTTGTCGCCCGCAAAAGAAATTTTGATCTGATCTTGACCGGCGCGAAGACCTCAGGCAGAGAAGACGTGGAACTGCTTCGCAAGCTGCGATGCGCGCGGCCGCACACACGCTTGATCATTTTGGCTGAGGAAAGTACGCCTGCAGATGTGATTACGTCGATGCGCGAGCACGCCTTCAGTTATTTTTCCAAGCCATTCTCGCCAGACGCTCTGGCGGTAATGATTCGTCACGCGATAAAGGAACCTTGCTGGGACGATGGCATCGACGTGGTCTCGGCGACACCGGAATGGATTCGTATCAACGCCCGCTGCGACATAAAAACGGCCGATCGAGTGCTCCAGTTTTTCGACGAAATCGCCGAGTTGCCGAATCCGGAGCGAAGTGCGGTGGGAATGGCATTCCGTGAAATGTTGATGAATGCGATCGAACATGGCGGACGTCTCGATCCCGACCAGCAAGTTGAGATTTCTTATCTACGGGTCCGCCATATGGTGACGTGCCGGATTGGCGATCCGGGAGAAGGTTTCACGCTGGATGAGATTCCACATGCCGCGATAGCCAATCCAGTGGACGATCCGTTACACCACCTCGAATATCGCGAGGTGAAAGGCATGCGCCCAGGCGGGTTTGGCGTTTTACTTACCCAGAAACTTGTTGATGAACTGGTATACAACGAGCAAGGCAACGAGGTGGTGCTCGTCAAATATCTCGATCTTGAGCCGCGGATGTCACGAAGTGCGAACCCGTTTCCCGAAACCGATGACGGATCGTCGGCTTCCCGCTGAAAGTCGTACCTTGGCAAACCATCAATCGCGGTTTGCGGGCAAGCGCTCATCATCGACGTGAACTGGACTCGCTCCTTCCACTTTTAACGCGCGTAGTCGCGCGTAGTCCTTCACCGAACCGGTTAAACTACGCGGCTCTCTCTGCTGATGCACGACGCCGCTGAATCTCCTGGCAGAGCTGCCAGAATTTCTGGGTTTCAGTGTGGTTCAGCACCTCTGCACGAGCGTCCGCGAGCACTTGAGCCATCGCCTGTTCCAACTGCTCATCCGTGCAGGTGTCCAGCTTTGCAATTGGGTCTGTCATTTGCTCCCTCCAAGGCGGCATCGAACTCATAGATCACAAGAATTTTGAAGCCGCATCTCCAGGCAAGGATCAGTGCACTTCGATATGCTTCTCAAAAGACGCTCCAATCATTCCTTGACCGGCGACACACTTTCACGTCCTAACACCGCGAATCTGCGAGCGTCCGCAGTGCGCTATCACGTCAGGGGAGAATTCTCAGTTGGTTTAAATACAACTAGAAGGTGCACTACACTCGCCGACGCCAAAACTGTCAGTTCTTACAGTCGACTGCTAACGAAATCGGCGAAGAATCTGGGATGGCCGATGAGTTGTTCGGGAACGTCTCCAGCGGCCAACCCAGAAAAGTAATAATCGAGGAAGAGATACTTTAAAATGCGCGAGGCGGTTGACGGTAGGGTCACCCGTCTGCGAGAGTTAAGGTCCCCGAGAACTGGCTTCCGGCGCGGCGTCCCCCGAAAACCTTAAGTTTGTAACACTTATGAATTACGGTGCGTTCGGTCTGTGATCGAGTCGTGTTGTCGCCTGGGAGCTCGCCTTCGCTTTCGTTGGATCTTTCTCGAGTCAAAGTGTGAGCTCAGTCGGGCAGTGGGCTGTTTTGAACTCCAAGCCGCTTTGTGCACGCTTCAGTTATGACACACGAGTCAATGATTCTCCAACACGCAATCGGTATTCCACCGTATACCAGAATACGACCTTTGTTCGATACCATCCGCACCATGTGGTGGTGGGGTCATAGCGTGGAGATGATAGCGGTGCGTCCCCATTTCACCGATTGCGTGCTGGATCGAGCCTACGAACCGGCATTTCCTAAACCTCGACGAACGAGTCTGGCACGGGAATATGAGCAGATCAACGAGTTTTGTTACGAAAACCGAACAATCACTACCACAGCGTCGTTTGCCATTCTGAGGGGGATAGAATTGGCGAGAGGAGGAACAATCACAATGGCTAAAGTGCCAGCGTTCAACTCCAAGAACCAACCCCACTACCCACCATGTCGCCCCACACGGACAAGCGAATCAAGGAACTGCGTTCGCAAACCATCGCAGCCAAGACTCAGGAAGATGCAGAGCGAGTCTTGCGTGAGCTCCGCCTAGCTTGCAGTTTACCGTTGTATTCGGACAAGTCAGTATATAAACTTGCGCTAATGTTTACCCCGGAACGATAGATTTGAAGATTCCGCAAGGAATTTGACGCTCTGTTTCCGCGATTAGGGCCTGAACCGCCTACAATGTGCTTTTCGAGATCGGGGGTCTCTATGAGATCTGGCCACCCCGTCCTGACAGTACGTCACAGCCCGAAAGTCCTGCGACTAAAGCCAGTTCCAATTCGCACCACACGCTCAATGTCGCGAGCGTGTCCGTGCAAGACGCTTTAACCTTCTGGAGTCGCCATGTCGTCGCAACCGTTGCCAGCACCGGCTAACCAACTATTCCGCTATCTTTTCGAGCAAGCTTCCCTGGGAATCGCAGTGGAGGATCTCGAGGGAAAGATCTTGCTTGCCAATCCAGCGCTCTGCTCCATGCTGGGGTATACGGAGCAGGAACTGCACACTATGAGCTGTTCCCAATTCGCTAATCCCGAGGATTCGCAGGACGATTGGGCTCTCTTTCAACAGCTTCGCGCAGGCGTCATTGACCACTACTCTCTGGAAAAACGCTACATAAAAAAAGATGGCGCTCGGATTTGGGGACATCTGAATGCCTCCCTCTTGAAGGGAGGCGATGGAGGATCCCCGCTGGTTTTTGCCTTTGTCGAGGAGATCACGGAGCGCAAGCTCGCAGAACAAGAGCTAGCACGAAGCAACGAGCGGTTTCGTCTCGCGGCTAAGGCAGGAAAAATGTACGCATACGATTGGGACCCCAGAAGCGATGTGGTCACGCGATCCGAGGAGTACGTCAGCATCTTTGGCCTCACCGACCCGGCGGCACAGCCTACTCGTCAGCAAATAGCGGCTACAGTCCATCCAGACGACCGCGCACGATTTGTTGGCTCGGTTGACCACCTTACTCCGGAAAACCCGACAACCCAGATTAGCTATCGCCTGTTGCGTTCCGATGGCGCTGTCGCTTGGTTGGAAAAGAGCGGTCGTGCATTCTTTGACAAGCAAGGCAGGCTCTTGCGCGTGATGGGAATGGTCGCGGACATCACCGAGCGCAAGCGGGCGGAAGAAGCCCTGAGTCGGAAAGACAAGGAACTTGGTGAAGCTCAGCGTTTGGCGGGAATAGGGAGCTGGGTGTGGGACGCTCGCACGGATGAATTGACCTGGTCGAAGGAGGTTGATCTCCGCGTCGGACGTGATCCCGGCTTGCCGGCACCCCGACTCAGGGAGCAAGCGAACCTCTTCACTGCTGAAAGTTGGGACCGGCTCCAGCGCGCAGTCGAAAAAGCCGTGCAGGCTGGAACGCCATACGAACTGGATCTGGAAATGGTCAGCCCAAAGTCAACGGTAAGATGGGCAACCACCCGAGGCGAACCCGTGCGCGACGCGGGCGGCCAAATCATCGGGCTCCGCGGCACGGTTCAGGACATTACCGCGCGCAAGCGGGCGGAAGAAGCACTTCACGAGAGCGAAGAACGCTTTCGTTTGGCGGCTCAGGCTGGAAAGATGTTCGCCTATGAGTGGGATGCTGCCACCGACAAGATTGTGCGCTCGGAAGGGGTCCGGCAGATTCTTGGGGTAGATGCGGGGGCACACACTACTAGTCAGGAGATATTGACTATGGTGCCCCCCGAAGACCGAGCAAGACTGATTGCTGCGATTGCCCAGTTGAGTCCTGAGGAGCCGCACCTTCGAATTAGCTATCGCATGGTACGTTCCGACGGTAGCGTGATTTGGGTCGAGAGGACGAGTCGCGCGTACTTCGACGAACATAGCAGGATGCTGCGGATGGTGGGCATGATAGCGGACATCACCGAGCGCAAGCGGGCAGAAGAAGCGCTGGAGAAGTCAGAGGAAAAATTTTCCAAAGCCTTTCGGGAGAGTCCTATGTCCCTCACGCTGACCAGCGCGATAGATCATCGCTACCTTGATGTTAACGAGACTTTTGAGCAGATGAGCGGCTGGCACCGTGACGAGGTGATTGGGCGCACTCCGTTCGACATCGGGATCTGGGCAGATCCCAACCAAAGGCTGGAGTTTGCAAAACGAATTTTGGCCGAAGGCGCCATTCGCGGCTGGGAGGTTCAGTTTCGCTCCAAGGACGGTACCCTGAGGGTGGGATTAGGCGCGGGGGAGCTGATTCAAATTGGAAACGAACTGTGCATCCTTTCCGTTATAGCGGACATCACCGAGCGCAAACTGGCGGAAGCGGCCCTGCGTGAGACCGAGGACAAACTCCGACTTCTTCTCGATTCTATTGCCGAAGCCATCTATGGCATTGATCTCGAACACCGATGCACGTTTTGCAACCCCGCCTGCCTCCGCATGTTGGGATATGAGCGCGTTGACGATATGCTCGGGAAGAATATGCATGATCTGATTCATCACACTCGTGCGGACGGGTCATTGTTTCCCGTGGAAGAGTGCCGGGTTCACGGGGTAATCCAAACTGGGGAAGGAGTCCACGCAGAGGACGAGGTGTTTTGGAGGGCGAATGGAACAAGTTTCCACGCCGAGTACTGGTCACATCCGCAACGGAGCTGGCAAGAAACTGTAGGCGCTGTGGTAGCTTTTGTCGACATCACCGAGCGCAAACTGGCGGAAGCCGCGCTTGCAAACGTGAGCCGCAAGTTGATTGAGGCACAGGAACAGGAACGTATGCGGATTGGCAGAGAGCTTCACGACGACATCGGTCAACGCCTCGCCCTGTTGGCCGTGGAGCTACAACAACTGCGCAAACACCCTCTCACTTTGCCGCGAGTCCGCAGTCGTGTGGGCGAACTCCAGAAGCAGGTTTCGGAGATAGCCCGTGATACTCAATCTTTATCACACGAATTGCATTCGGCAAAACTGCAATATTTGGGTCTCGCCGCGGCCATGAGAGGTTTCTGTCGAGAGTTTGGCGAGCAGCAGAAAGTAGAGGTTGACTTCAAAGCCCACGATCTGCCCAGCGCCTTGTCGCCGGACATTTCTCTGTGCCTCTTCAGAGTTTTGCAAGAAGCCCTCCACAATTCGGCGAAACACAGCGGAGTACGGCACTTCGAAGTGCGCTTGTGGGGAACGTCGGATGAGATTCATCTCACGGTTAAGGATTCCGGCATGGGCTTTGACCGCCAAGCGGCAAAGGAGAGCCGTGGTATTGGTCTCATCAGCATGGGAGAGCGACTGAAGCTGGTGAAGGGAACGCTTTCAATCGAATCGCGACTCAACCGTGGCACCACCATTCACGCTCGCGCTCCTCTGGGTTCTGCAAGCGATTCCGTCCGCGCTGCGGGGTAACAACCCTCGACAGGATGATTTAGTCTCCTGCCTCCGGTCGCGGTAGGACTACCTCATCGCGAAGAGGTAACGGAGAGCCTAGATCATGGACAAGGGGCACAACGTGAACGGGTGACCCTTCCTGCTTGTGACCCTCCTCGCTGGTGTGGCTGCTTGGGATCTCCCCTTTTCTCGGTGGCAGGACATCCCCCTCATCAGTCAAAGAGTCGGGGCCTTGCGCTGCCGCATCGCCACTGAAAGCAAGACCCGACAATCCTGCACTGATGAATCGTTTCCCCTGCCGAACCGCTTCCACTGCGGCTAACAATTCGCTTCCGGCATATGCTTTCACCACGTAGCCCGCTGACCCCACACTGAGAGCTTCTTCCACGACATCAGCGGATGATTCTTGGCTGACAAAAAGGATTTTGGATTGGGGAGCGACCTTGCGGATTCGTCGGGCGGCTTCGATTCCATTCAACGTGGGAAGCCCGAGGTCAAGCACAATCAGGTCCGGTTGCAGTTCTTCGGCTTTGCCAACCGCTTCCAGCCCGTCTGCAATCTCCGCGACGATCTGTAATTCGAGATTCTTTCTCAGCGTCGAACCAAAGAAACTCCGAAAAGGGGCGTAATCGTCCACAACAACAACCCGCACGGATGTCATTCAGTCACCAGCCTTTCCTCGTTCGAACTGCACTTTCGCGTGGCGCGGGTCAATATTAGGGAATCATCATCCTTCCTCCGGACGTTGTCAATTCCACAAAACTGGTGCATCTCAACACAACAACAGGCGAGTGTTTCGTCCCCCGCGAGAGCCGAGGCGCCGATAAAACTGTCTTTCCTCACAGCGTTCCACCTCTTGTGTCCTACTGGCATTTCTCACAGTGGCATTGCTCGTCGTTTGCGGTAATCATTTTGTGCGTTGGCAAAATCCAAACATCGCCAGTCTCGCCGAGAAGCAACAAAGGCATTGCAGATGGCTAGCAATGCCGATTCAAAAACTCTGGGCAACTTCGGCTTTCGAACACGAACCTTTATGCATTAGGTACCTAAGCAGGAGTTATCTCGTGAAGGTGTTAAGGATCCTCTCCGCTCTATGCGCCCTATTACTGTCGTCGGCTTTCGCTCAGACCGTGGAGGTCTCAGCGAAGCCCATAACCGACGCCGATATCCAATTGCTGCGCTCGGATGTGCAGGCACAAAAAAACCAAATCATCGCTCACAACATGCAATTTACCGACTCGGAATCGGCCGCCTTCTGGCCGGTTTACCGGGACTATTCGCGCGACCAGAGCGCGATCGGTGACGAACGCGTGCAATTGATCAAGGACTATGCTCAACACTACGATACCCTCGACGACACCAAGGCAGACAACATGACCCGAAGATTGCTCAACATCGAGGCCAAGGTCGTCAATGTGCGCCAGGAGTACTGGCCGAAGTTCGAGAAGGCTCTGGGCGCAAAACGCGCGGCAAAGTTCTTTCAGGTGGACAATCGCCTTACGCTTATTGTGAATTTGCGACTGGTCTCGGAAATTCCTCTCGTGCCGTAACCGCATCTTCAGAATGCTAGATGGTCGCCACTGTGCACATGAGGCCAGGCGTTCATTACAACGCCGGCGCGCCTTGGTCAGGATGATCGGCACACGCGTACCCAGAACGATGCATGACGTATCTGCTTCCGCGAGAAACGACAACCTCTTCGTCATATTCGCCGCTTCGAGGTCGGGTACGACGAGGATGTCGGCCTGCCCGCCACTGGCGAGTCGATCTTCGACCACCGCACTCATCACTTCGTCGGAATGCAAGCTGCCTTCACTAACATTTCGGCCTTAGTTCTATTGCAAATCTCGCAAAGATTGTATTGATTGAGATGGCCAAAGCTTTGATCCCACAAAGGGGTAGGGCCACTCAAGGGCTCCGTCGAGCGCAAGCACCGCTCTGTTGGGGGTGAGTTTTTCGTTGCGCGAAACAAAAAGGCGCACTCACGTGCGCCGATTTTGATTGTTTGCGAAGGCTTTTTGGTCAGGTTATGCGAATGCAGGGACGGGTCGAAGCCCGTCCCTGCTCGCGTTGATTAGTTTTGGAGCAAGGTGTAGAACAGCCCCAACTGCACGTTGTCGGTCTCAACACCGAACGCGCGATTGGAGTCAATAACGTAGAGGTCGAACGTGTCGGAGGTTGGTGTGCCGGAAGCGTCGCTATCTGCGCCGAGGCCGGTGATCGTCACCGAGCCACTGCTGCCCATTCCCGAGAGAGTGACGTCGGCTGTTGGGAGTTGTGATGGTTTTAAATAGTTGGAGTCGGTGATACCGCTTCCGCTGGTGGAAACTTGGCCGACGGCGCTCCAGGCGTCAGCGGTCGTAGCCGAGATTCCGAAAGCGTTCAAGGCATAGTTACCGGCCAGAGACGAGCCAGTGGTCTGCTGGAACGCAGGACCAGCGAACGAGTCGGACGTATCCATCGAGGCGGTAACGGCGTCACCGGTTCCGTCAAGATAGAGCTGAAGGGTTATAGGTCCATATACCTTGGACGTGGTCGTATCCTTTACGAGCAATCCTGTGAGAGTGACGCGGCCGGTTGGATCGACGGTATAGCTGCTGCTGGGAGAAGCTGCAGTGCCGGAGAACTGGCTGACAATGTCGTTGAAGTCAGCCGTGCCCGACGTTGAGCCGTCGGTGTTAAAAGTGAGAGCGGCGGCGAAGGTCAGTGAATTATGGGCGTTGCTACCTTGGCCAGCGACTACATAGCTGTCACCCGTTAAAGACGCACTGGAAAAGCCTCCAGTCAGGGTGCCCTGGGCGAAAGCAGTTCCGCCGGTATTGCCGCCCAGTTCGTCGGCAGTTTCGACCAGAACGATCTTGCTCGAGCTAACAACGTAACCGGCGTAATTGACCTCGAGGGAATGCGGGTTGAAGTTGACAAGGACACGTCCCAGCGAATCGGGGCCAGTGAAGGTACTGCCCGGGAGAAGTATTAGATTCTGGCTAACTTTGCCGCATATATTTGTGTCGATGACGCTGCCGGCGCCTGAGATGTCCCCTGGTCCCGGCTTGTTGTCGACGTTAATAATGCCTCCGAACGCGGCTGCGCAGCCATTAATAGCACCGCCAGAAGCGACGAAGGCATACCCGCCGCCCGGAGCGGATTTCGCGGATGCTGCATTCTGAAGGCTGAGTTGTCCGCTGCCTGTGGCGAAGGCATCGAACCAGTTCACCAAGCCGCCGGTTGTAAGCGTCCCGCTGCTGATAGAGGTTACTGCGAGATTAAGGGTCTCAAGGCCGTTATCGCCAACCCCGATGTGGGAGCTTTTGGTGTTGAGAATAATCTGCAGGTTGCCGTCTGGGGTAGCGGTAATGGTGCTGGCGCTAGTAATGGTGACATCCGCGAGGACGAAGAGCGGGTCAGTGAAATCCTGTTCCCCGCCCGTGATTGCGCCACTCGCAACCGTAAACACACCAGCGGTGTTAAAGGTGCCGTTTATGTCCTGGCCAGACAACTGGAAGACATAGTTGCCGTCGGGCAATGCGATCGCGGATGGGGCACCAACAGTGAAACTGGCGGCGGCAGACTTGGTGACGTCGTCGACAGAGGTTGCAGTGAGGGTGACGGTGCCTGTCAAAACGCTAACTGGAGCCTGATAGGTCACGGTATGAGTCGCTGGGCTCACTAAGGTTCCACACTGGGGAGTCGGATTGCTGGACGTGCTACAAGACAGCTTCCAGGTGACACCTCTCGAGCCGTTTGCGACGGTGACGGTGAAGTTGGCGGTGCCAGCCGCGCTGACCGAAGTAGCGGGTGACATAAAGGCCACGGAAACGGGGTGGGACGAACTACTGCCACAAGCGGTCAAGAAGGCGAAGGCCGCGGCAGCGATTAGCAAGAAGAATAGGCGTATTTTCATCGCACACCTCCGTTTGCAGCGGTGCCTTGGTGTACTTCAGGGTGAGAACCCGTGCCGACGAGGAATCCACGCTCGTTGCGGACCGTAACCTGGCGGCCACCATAGATCAACTGCCGGGCGAGTAAAACGTTCTTACCGTGGACGTTCTCGCGAACGCCAACGACCTGGACCAACTCGCCAACCTGCAGAGTCTCCTGAATCTGTTTGGAGAGCAGGGGACCGATGTGGGCATCGACGGTTTTGCCGGAGGTGGAGATCAGTACGTGCAGCCCCACCGGACTTCCCACGACGCGTTGGGTGACGAACTCCTGGACGGTGCCGACGAGAGTGACCTCGTGGGTGGGGTCATAAACGAAGCCGAATCCTCGACCGACTGAGGAGGGTTCTTCGGAGGCGGAGGCATGTGCGGATAAAACGGCAAGGAACATGCACGCCGCCACACAAGCAAGCGCACGAGCAGTTCTGTGGGTGGTACGAGTCATGGTGGCACTCCTTTTGTTGATGGATTTTGGTGAGTGGAAGGTGGAGTCACGCGCACTGATGCATCGCCTTCTCGCGGGAAGAGACGGAGATGTGCTCTCTTCAAACACAAAACGCAATAGGTGGATGATCATCGGGAGAAATGTAAGGCTGAAGAATATAGATAGGAACTGTCAATTGTTACGGGTAGGGTGCCGCCGCCAACGGGACGCAACTGGCGATGGAACAATGTTTTTCTTTATGACATCACTTGCAACTCATTGATCTAATTCGCATCGCCTACGGGATTTGAACCCGCGCTGCGATATGCAAGCGCGATCGTTAAGGTAATTTGAAATCAAAACTCGAGTGCGACGGATCTGGAACCCGCAGCCTTCTGCGTGACAGGCGGGCGTTCTGACCAGCAGATCCAAAAGGCAGAACGCGGCAGCGGTGACGACGTTCACCTGAAAGATCGTGAAATCCGGCGACAAACTTGTCCTCACGGACATCAGCAACAAGACCACCTATCAGCTCGACGACCAACAAGAAGCCGAAGACTTCCTGAACAGGAGTGTGAGGGTAGCCGGAGTTCTGGATGCCTCCACCGGAACCATTCGCGTCAGCGCGATCGAGCCAGCCTGATCCTCCTCAAAGAAGGGCGGCCATGAGTGCGCCCTAGGGCCGGGAGTGGTGCAGGGCCGCCCCCTTTCCCATCTTATTTTGTGGGAACTTGCTATATCTCTTGTTGACCGACGTTTGCACCTAACGAACAATTCGCTTGAGCGCCTTGCTTCGTCTCGATGGCTCCAGGGTCAAGTTTCCGGGAGGAGGAATATGCATGCGATTGTTGAGTGTTCGCCTCATTGTTTCTCTTATACTCGGCATCACCGGGGTTTCCGCCGGGTTTTCCTATTACGAAGTGCTGGGTGAAAAGCGCGCGCCTCGCAATGATGTGGAGCATCGCGCCGAGATGCTTGGTAAAAGTCTCGTCGGCAACGTCGAGCGTTCCGGGAACACGGGCTCGGACATAGTCGCAGGCAACGTCCCTAACAACGTTCCGAACAAGCAACTGCAGCGACTGGTGCAGCGCTTCGGAAACCGGGAGCACCTGCTCGGCGTCGTCATCTACGATCGGCAGGGCGCACTGGTGGCCATGACTCCGGAACTCACGAGAACACTCACCGTAAGTCCACCGCCAGGAACCAACGCCATCGCGTAGGGTCACGAAGAGAGTTCGTTCACTCGCCTGGGAAGTGTGCCGGTTCACATTCTCGCGCTGCCGATTCGCCGTTCTGATGAAGTAATGGGCGGGTTGGCGGTTGTGCACGACATCAGCTACATCCGTGCGCAGATCCTTCTTGTCTGGCGTCGGACATTCTTCCGTGTTCTGGCTCAAGTCTTTCTCATCGTGATGATTACGTTGCTGATTGTCCGCTGGAGCATCACGGGCCCAATCGCGCGGGCGGCCCAGTGGATGCGCGCGCTCCGCACAGGAAAGACTTCTTTCCGCCAGGAAGTGCCGGATCTCGACATGTTCCGTCCGCTGGCGCGCGAAGTTGCCACCATGGCCGAGAGCCTCAGCCACGCCCGCAGTGCGGCCGAAAACGAAGCCCGCCTGCGCGAAGCGGGAGAATCCATGTGGACGGGGGGATCGTCTCTCGGTACAGCTCCGTACACGTCTGGAGGACGGCCACCTGTTCGTCGTCTCGAATCGTGAACCTTACATGCATCAACGCGACGGCAAAGCGCTAGATGTGGTGGTCCCGCCGAGCGGCCTGGTTACCGCCCTCGAACCCGTGCTCAATGCATGTGACGGAACCTGGATCGCGCACGGCAGCGGTAATGCCGACGCCGAAGTCGTCGATGCTCAAGACCGGCTGCGCGTTCCTCCCGAGGACCCCCGCTACAGCTTGCGTCGCGTCTGGTTGACCAAAGAAGAAGAGGAGGGTTACTACTACTGCTTTGCCAACGAAGGGCTCTGGCCGCTTTGCCACATTGCGCACACTCGCCCGCTTTTTCGGGCGGACGACTGGCAGTACTACCAGGTTGTGAACCGCAAGTTCATGGCTGCCGTACTCAAGGAAATCCACAGTGTAGTGAAACCGGTGGTGCTCGTCCAGGACTATCACTTCGCGTTATTGCCGCGCCTGATCAAGGAAAAACGGCCCGAGGCGCGGGTGGCCATCTTCTGGCATATTCCGTGGCCCAATCCGGAAGCTTTCGGCATTTGCCCCTGGCAGCGCCAGTTGGTGGATGGCTTACTCGGCGCCGACCTGATCGGATTTCACATCCAGTCGCACTGTAACAACTTTCTGGAGACCGTGGACCGCGTGGTGGAGTCGCGCGTGGACAGGGAACTTTTCTCCGTACTCCGCCAGGATCACCGCACCATGGTGCGGCCTTTTCCGATCAGCGTTGCTTTCACCGAAGACGATGCCGCCGAAAACAACAATCATGGCTTCAATTACCTCGAACGTACAGCTCTGATGCGGAGTCTGGGTGTGGAGGCGGCTTTCATGGGGATCGGCGTCGATCGCGTCGACTACACCAAGGGAATTCTCGAACGCTTTCTAGCCATCGAGCGGTTCCTCGATAAGTATCCAAGCTATCAGGAGAAATTCACGTTCGTGCAGATCGGCGCGCCGAGCCGCACTCACATCAAGCGCTATCACGACTTGCTCGCGGAAGTAGAAGCTGAGGCCGAGCGCATCAATTGGCGTTTCCAGAGCGGCAAATGGAAACCCATCGTGTTGCTAAAACGTCAGCACAGCCATCAGGAGATCGAGCCCTATTACCGGGCCGCCGATCTCTGCCTGGTGACTTCGCTGCACGATGGCATGAACCTTGTCGCCAAGGAATTTCTCGCCGCACGCCAGGACGAAAGGGGCGTACTCATCCTCAGCCAGTTCACCGGAGCGGCCCGCGAGCTGCGCGACGCGCTGCTGGTCAATCCTTACGACATCGATCAGACAGCCGAAGCTATCCACGCAGCCTTGGAGATGGAGCCGGAGGACAAGCAGTTGCGCATGCAGCGTATGCGCAAGGTAATCAAGGAGCACAACATTTACCGCTGGGCCGGAAACCTGATCACCGAACTCTGTGAAGTGCGTTTGGACGCGCCCGAGGATGCGCAGGAGAAATTTCGTGCCAGCGTGTCCGTGGCGTGATTCCGTGGCGGCGAACCGTCAAGACACGAGCGGCCAAGAAAGGAGCACCGTTTGAGGTCAGAAGTGCAATCCGAGATCACGCCGTTTCTGCGAAGTGTTGCGCACGCATCTCAGGCGGGGCTACTCCTTGATTACGACGGAACGCTGACAGTCCTTCGACACCAACCGCGATCAGGCGTACCCATATCCCGGAGTTTCGCTCCTCCTGCAAGAGATTGTGCGCAATGGCAGGACGCGATTGGTTGTCATCTCCGGGCGAGATGCCACTGACATTCTTCCTCTTCTCAACATTCACCCGCGGCCGGAAGTTTGGGGAATTCACGGATTGCAAGGCCTGAGGACTGACGGAAGCACTGAAATGCCGCGCCTCGATGACCGCACGCTCCAGGGCTTGTCCGACGCCGACCGCTGGCTGGGCTATCAGCGACTGCGCCACACCGCGGAATTCAAGGCTGGCAGCATAGACGTCCATTGGCGCGGGCTGAGTGAAAGTGGTGCGAATGTTCCTCGTGCACGCGTCTTGCTCGGCTGGCGTCCGTTCGATGGTGGTATCGAAATGCGTACCCCGACGCCGACAAGGGCGATGCGGTTGTACCGTTCTCAGTGAAATCGGTCGAGACGCGCCCGTGGCTTATCTGGGCGACGACAACACCAGGCGAATCGGCTTTCCACACGATGCAAGGCCGCGGCCTGAGTGTGCTAGTTCGTTCCGAGTGGCGGCAGACGGCGGCGCAGCTATGGCTGAAACCTCCCGATGAAGTCCTCGATTTTCTCGGGCTATGGCTGAAGGCCATAGCGAAGGTTGTAACGCGGGTAGTGGCGCGGCCGCAGCGGTGAACCGATGACAACTACAGCGCAGTTGATTCTTCCACGGACGCCGGTGAAGCCCTTTTACTTTAATACGTCGGCGCATCTCTTGCGCATCACCACGCAGAAAGCCAGTACGCTGGCGGAGTTTCTGGCTGCGCTACGCGTTTGTCCGGACGATTCCATCTTTGAACACACCTTTCGCACTTTGCAGGAACATCACTTCATTCGCGAGGGATTCTCCAACGACTTTGCGCACTGGGCGCTGACTGCCTGTAACGAGCCCGGTCTGGCGGAACAGTTGGCAAGCGTGGACGTGCGAGAGTTCACTTCTCTTGGCGAGTTACGGATCGATTCATCCAAATTGTCGAGAAGCACCCCCAACTCAATCCCCTGGACGGCGGGAGGATTGCGGAAGAGACCACCAGACCTCTTTTTCGGGGCGGGATTCTTGACGATGCGTTTGTCCTTGGGTGAACGGCCAGTTTTCTCTCCCGAGTACCCGACAAGAGCACCATTCGCTGCAATCGTGGCCTCTTTCTCATAACGTATCGCATGTTCGTACAAGACAATTGGTGGGAGATTGCGGTGGATTTCCTTCACATCTAATTCATGCTGACTCAGATCGAATGAGTTCATAAGCCGTCCTTCCTTCTCTTCACCACCTTCAACATTGCGGCGAGCGAAACAACTGGGGAGTCACGGTCACGACAGTCCTTCCGCGACCCATTTTGTGGGAGAGACTGCCAGAAGGAGTTCGGTCCTACAGAATTCGCGGTTCTACGCGGCTACTGCCTTCGCCCCTTGCTGCACCATCTCCGATTCTGCCTGCAGCCAATCATCTAGTTCATGCCCGTCCCCTCTTCCGCGCTGTTCATATATTTCGTATGCACGGCAACGGACTTGCTCCTGAAACTCAACGCCGGATTCAGTTGTCTGCGACGCCGTGGGTGGATTAGGCATCGTAGATATACGCTTCATTGATGCGCTCCCTTTCCGCAATCGCCAGTCTGTGGCCACCGAGGTACGACTAGATTGTTTCTTCTGGGCGGCAAATTGGATTCTGCAACGGCCACCATGTGAACCCTCCCACAGATCAGCTGTGCGTTTCGCACCCTCTCACAGTTGCGTCTTTCAGCGAACTGCATCTATTGACAGTATTCTGCTGTGCGAACAACCGCACAAATGCATCGGCATTTGCCGATGGTCAATACGATCAGACCGGAATTCCGATGCACGATCTCGATGGGAGCGACTCAAGAGCACTGTCACATGGACCAGGTGTGAATTCTGTCCTCCAATGGGTAACTGACGGAGCATCCCGTCTATGCCGTTTTCTTGCTCACCACATCGATGCCGCCTATCTCGTCAGTGGCGCGTAGCCCAGTCATCGAATCAATGTAAATGCGGAAAAAGAGCGGTTCAATCAACTTGTCGCCCATTTCAACAGGCGCTCAGCAAACGTGTTTCAGCCAGGAGCGACTTTTTTTCCCCAACAGTTGGCGCGCATGCTCACGCTCTGTGGCGTATTAGAGTTCAGGCAACTCCTCATAGCGACCACTGACAATCATGCTCACCCATTGAGACTGATCTGCGATTTCATCAATTTGTATACAGACCTTAGGATTAGCTCGCATCCACTTAATCTTCTTCCCGAACGTGGAGAAGACATAGATGCAATCAGACTCATATGCAAGGCAAACCGGCACGATGTATGGCTGATTATCCAGCGAGCACACAAGCCTTCCGAACCAGGCACGTTCCAGAAAGTCGTGGCACTCAAAGAGGAATTGGGAGAGGATCGTCCTGAGAGAATTTTCTTCGCGCGTTCTCTTCCTCTCTTCCTCGCCAGGTTTGGGACAAGCCCTGGATGTCGCCCATTGAGCGAGTTGTTCTGGTTCATCGCCTGCGCGAGGTAGTAGCGCAGGCCGCATTCACGCGTTTTGAGTCGGCCGCACCCGACACAGAGGGTGAGCTGGATATCGGAGTGCGCAGGGCTTCACTTGCTCGTGAGATTACCTGGCTTCCGGCGTTTGAAAATAGAGGCGAGGGAATTTTTCTTCAGTTTCGAACGAAGGCGATGCAAGACTGGCTCCAGATACAACCAGTTCAGCAGCGGATGCTGGAGTTGGCACAGGGATTTCAGGCCTGGCGTAGCGAGCAGGACTGGAACAAGCCGCCAATTATCTGGCGCGTCCATATGCCACCAAGCTCGTAGTACAGCTTAAGACCCTGGTTTAGCGCCCAGAGGCCATAGGCAATTGCGAGGAGCACCCAGAACGGACGGCTCCCAAGTGTTTGCCGTATTCCGTTGCGGATGGCGAAACC
>Ga0187819_10000287_pt1 | contig 24705 bp, 19 predicted proteins | sample NC_wetland_sal_i_15_FD_132411 | JGI IMG/M metagenome (GOLD analysis project Ga0187819, IMG submission 132411) | Wetland sediment microbial communities from Neuse River Estuary, North Carolina, USA - SO4_4 | ecosystem: Environmental > Aquatic > Freshwater > Wetlands > Sediment | place: USA...
ATTCGCTCAGGGCGTCAGCGCTCGCGACGCAGGACTATCAGCAGGGAAGGTGGTAGTCATGCGTCAGGTTCTCACGGGTTATAGGATAGGTGGCGCAGATAGCGCAATGCGCGCGAACCCCCTGAATCAGGGGCGTTCCAGAAGCACGAAGCTGAACGGGTATTCGTCTTTCGGCCCTGGCCCATGCCTCTCCCGGGAGACCTCGCGCCAATCCTTGAGGCTGAAGTCGAGGAGCCAGGTGTCGGCATGGGGCCGTGCGTGAACCTCCGTGAGGTAGATGCGCTTCGCCAGCGGCATGACCGCCCGGAAGACGTCGTCGCCGCCGATCACCATAATCTCATCGACGCCGGCGTCCTGTGCGGCGCGGCGGGCGCGCTCCAGCCCCTCCTCGAGACTGGCCGCCACGATGGCGCCAGGCGCCACGAGACCGGGATCGCGGGAGAGCACGATGTTGACGCGGTGGTCGAGCGCACGGCCGAGGGACCGGAAGGTGCGGCGCCCCATGATGACGGGCTTGCCCAGCGTCACTTTGCGGAACTGCTTGAGGTCGGTCGACAGCCGCCAGGGAAGATCGCCACCAACGCCGATGGCGCCGTTTTCTCCCCGCGCCACCACAAGGGCAATGATGGGATCCTGCGGCGCGACCTTCGCTTTGCCGCTCACACGGCCACCTCGGCATGAATGGCCGGGTGCGGGTTGTAGCCGATAAGCTTGAAGTCCTCATAGACGAAATCGAACAGCGAGCTCACCTCGGGATTGAGCTCCATGCCCGGCAAACCCAGCGGCTTCCGGCTCAATTGCTCGTCGGCCTGATCGAGATGGTTGAGATAGAGATGCACGTCGCCGAAGCTATGGACGAACTCGCCAGGGGCCAATCCCACGATTTGCGCCACCATCAGCGTCAGAAGCGCGTAGGAGGCGATGTTGAAGGGCACGCCCAGGAAGATGTCGGCCGAGCGCTGATAGAGCTGGCAGGAGAGCCTCCCCTCCGCCACGTAGAATTGGAACAGGCAGTGGCAGGGCGGCAGCGCCATTTGGTCGAGCTCGCCGACGTTCCAGGCTGAGACCACATGGCGGCGGGAATCCGGATCGCGCTTGAGCCGCTCGACCAATTGCGCCATCTGGTCGATGTGGCGTCCGTCGGGCGTCGGCCAGGAGCGCCACTGACCGCCATAGACCGGGCCGAGGTCGCCCGAATCGTCAGCCCACTCGTCCCAAATGGTAACGCCATGCTCGTTGAGATAGCGCACATTGGTCGAGCCTTGCAGAAACCAGAGCAGCTCGTGGATGACCGACTTCACGTGCAGCTTCTTGGTGGTGACGAGCGGAAACCCTTGGGCGAGGTCGAAGCGCATCTGCTGGCCGAACAGGCTCAACGCGCCGGTGCCAGTACGGTCCTTTTTGCGAATTCCTGTATCGCGGATGAGCGCGAGCAAGTCGAGATATTGGCGCAAAGCCACGTCCTTTTCAGGCCTCCCGGCTAGCCCGGGCTAGGCACGTCCCAGCCACCGATATAGGCTCGCTTGAGCTGTCCATCACCCCTAAACTTCGCAGAGGGGCTCTGTCATGCGTCGATTCTTGTGGATCGTCATCCTCGCGCTTTCAGCCTTGTTGCTGCCGGCCGCGGCGGGCGACAAGCACCTCACGGAAGGCCGAGGGCCGGGACGCGAGCGGCCATAAGATCGAAATGGAGGCGAACGCGGCAAGCGGCGAGATCGTGAAGATCAAGCCCCACTGAGCGCGCCGAGCGCCGTCGGCATCAGCGCCAAGTTTATCCCCACCCAGTTACGCCCTGACCATGAACCTTTTTTTTGCCGCCATAGCGGCTTATATAGAAACTGCCGGTGCAAGCCGGATATGGCGATAAACAGCCTTCGTAATAAACCATTCGGACCCGGGGGCAGTACCCGGCGCCTCCACCATCAGAAGCAGAAAGCCAGAACCCAGAAACCAGAATCAAAAAAGGGCGAAAGGCCTGCAGTGTTCGAGTCCAATTCTGGTTTCTGATTTCTGGCTTCTGAAAAGGGGGCGAAACAGGATCGACGAGGGTGTAAAGGTCGCGCTTTCGCTCGGCATGGTACCGCCGTTATCGGACCAACCAAATAGTTGCAAACGACAACTATGCGGAGGCTCGTCTCGCTGCGTAAGCGGCGCGATAGCCTAAACATCAAGTCCCAGTCCCTTCGCAGGGGCTAGGCGCGGTTTCGGAGGGCACCGGGCAACAGAAGCCCTCCACTTTAACGGGGCCCTACCTCAGGTCGCGGAGGGGCGACGAGGTCCATGGCAGGCGACGAAATCCGATACGACCTTCTCACGCAGGACGCGTTGCGCGGCGTGATCAGGAGAGTGCTGACCCTCGTGCAGAGAAGCGGCCTTCCTGGGCAACACCACCTCTACATCGCCTTCGACACGGGGGTGGAGGGGGTCTCGGTATCGAAGCGGCTCAAGGAGCAATATCCCGAGGAGATGACCATCGTCCTGCAGTACCAGTTCTGGGATCTGCAAGTGACCAACGACCGGTTCGAGGTCAAGCTCTCCTTTGGCAGCCTGCCGGAGCGGCTCGTGGTGCCCTTCCAAGCGGTGAAGGCGTTCTACGATCCGTCCGCCCAGTTCGGCCTGCAATTTGGCAAACCTGGCGCCGCCAACGATCTTGCCCGCCAGCATATGGCCGCGGCACTGCCAGACCTCGTGGCCGATGCAGATGAGGCTGCCCCCCAGCGTCCAACCCAAACCGAGCCTCGCCCTGAGCCCGCGCCGGCAGCCGCCGAAGAGACCGCGCGGACCGAGAGAGCCCGCTCTGGCGCCGAGGTCGTACAGCTCGACCGGTTCCGCAAAAAGTAGGCCGCTTGCGGGGGCCGCCCGCAGCTGCCTAAGCTCAATTCATTCGCAAGGCTGCTCAAAACTTGGGCGTGCGCTGCTCAAAGGTTTTGATAAGGTCCGCCGGGGTTTGTCAAACCGACATGGGGGGCCCTTCTTGGACCAGACGACTGGCTCGACGCGTATGACGGGAGAAGCAAGCACCGCTTCGCCCGCTCCCATTGAAGACTTTCTTATCGAGCCGCACCAACGCGTTTCGCGCATGAGCGGCGGCAGGGTCGCCGACTATATCCCCGAGCTCGGCAAGGCCGATCCCGCCACCTTCGGCATCGCGCTCGCCACGGTCGACGGCGAGATGTACGCCACCGGCGACGACGAGCACCTTTTCACTATCCAATCGGTGTCGAAGCCCTTCATGTATGGCTGCGCGCTTCAGCACTATGGGCGCGACTATGTGTTGCGCCATGTCGGCGTCGAGCCCACGGGAGAAGCCTTCAATTCGATCGTGCTCGACGAGGTCGCCAACCGGCCGTTCAACCCCATGGTCAATGCCGGCGCCATCGCCGTGGCCGCGCTCATGCCGGGCAACACGCCCGAGGAACGCATCGGCACCATGCTCGATCTCTTTTCCGACCTTGCCGGCCGCAGGCTCAAGATCGACGAGTCGGTGTTCAAATCGGAGCTTGCCACCGGCCACCGCAACCGGGCCATCGTCTACATGATGCTGAACACCGGCATGATCGAGCGCGATCCCATCGAGGGCGCTCGACCTTTACTTCCGGCAATGCTCCATCACCGTCAGCTGCCGAGACCTCGCCATGATGGCGGCGACGCTTGCCAATGACGGGGTCAACCCGCTCACCGGTGTGTCGGTGTTCGATCCGCATTTTGTGCGCGACGTGCTGTCGGTGATGAACTCTTGCGGCATGTACAACTATGCCGGCCAATGGTCCTACGAGGTCGGCATGCCGGCGAAGAGCGGCGTTTCGGGGTGCATCATGGTGGTCATCCCCGGGCAGCTCGGCATCGGCGTCTACTCGCCGCCGCTCGATGCGCAAGGCAACAGCGTGCGCGGCATCAAGGTCTGCCAGGACATTTCCAATGAGTTCGAGCTGCACGCCTTCAACAACCGCACCAATGTGCGGAGCGTGATCCGCCGCGTCTATCGCGGCGACCGAGTCCGTTCAAGCCGGTTGCGCACCGCGCAGGAACGCGACCTGCTCGAGGTCGAAGGCTTCAAGATCGCCGTGATCGAGGCGCAAGGGCCGCTGTTCTTCGGCTCCACCGAGCAGCTGTTGCGGCGCATCGCGGAGCTCAGTGAGACCGCCCGCTACGTCATCGTCGATTTCAAGCGCGTGCATCTTGCCGATACGTCGGCCTGCAAGCTGATCCTCAGGCTTGCTCATTCCATGCGCGAGGGCGAGACCGAGCTGCGCTTCGCCGAGATCGCCAATGATGGGCCGCTCGCCCGTATTTCGCGCGAGCTCGCCGAGCATGAGACCGGCCGGCTCTTGCGCGTCTTCCGCGACGTCGATGTTGCGCTCGAATGGTGCGAGGATCAGCTTCTCGCAAACATGCTGAAACACGACGCGGAGCCGAAATTCGCGCTGTCCGAGCTCGATGTGTTCAAGGGCTTGAGCGCCGAGGAATACCGGCTGGTACAGACCATCGTGCGCCCCTCCTTTTCGACAAGGGAGAAGTGATCATCCGCGAGGGCGACCAGGCGAAGCTCGTTTTCGTGCTCGCGCGGGGGAGCGTGAGCGTGCAGATCAGGGTGCCGACCCAGGCGGGCGAGAAACGGCGGCGTGTCGCGTGCTTGGGCCCCGGGCTCACCTTCGGCGAGATTGCCCTGTTCGGCGGGGGCGCGCGCTCCGCCGACGTCATCGCCGACGAGAAGGTCATCTGCTACGGGCTTGCGGTCGAACAGCTCAACGAGCTTGCTGCCGCGCACCCCAACATCATGGTGACGATTCTTTCCAATCTGACGCGCGATTTCTCGGAGCGCCTGCGTCACGCCAACGAAGCGATCCGCTCGCTGGAGTGACTAGATGGAATCGGCCGACGCCGGCACCGATTCGGCCCGGTGTCCCTGGCAGGTTCGAGCGGCACGTTCAGCTCGACATAGAGGCCCGTCGCCCTGAAATCGACCTTGGTTTCACCGCCGAGATTGTGGCGGATACCCTTGTCGATCAGCTGCATGCCGAACCCATTGCTCCGCTTGAGCGCGACACCGGCGCCCCGTTCCTCCCAGGTGAGCAGCAGCCGGTTTCCGCGCGCCGTCCTCCAGGAGACGCCGAGCTGGCCGGCGCTCGACGACAAGGCCCCATACTTCACGGCGTTGGTGGCGAGCTCGTGCAAGGTCATGGCGAGGATCGAGGTGCATTGCGGGGGGAGTAGAACGTCCGGCCCCTTGATCAGGATCCTCGGGCCACCTTCGCGCTGATAGGGCTCGAGTTCGCGCTCGACCATGGCCTTAAGGCTTGCACCAGACCATTGCGCCTCAAGCAGGAGGTCATGGGCGCGATGGAGTGCGCGGAGTCTCTCCGACAAGGTCTGGGCCATAGCCTGGGCGGGCCGGTTGGTGGCTTGGCGCAGGCTTGCCTGCACCAGCGACTGCACGATGGCGAGCACGTTCTTGACCCGGTGATTGAGCTCGCCGACCAGCATGGTCTGGCGTTGCGCGGCGCGGCGGCGCTCGGTCACATCGCGGAAAATCAACACGGCGCCGGCAAGCGAGCCGTCGAAGCTGAGAATGGGAGCGCCCGAGTCCTCGATTGGCAGCTCCTTATCATCACGGGTGACAAGCAGGGCGCCGGATTCAAGCCGGGTCGTGGCGCGCTCGCGCAAGGCCCTGAGCGCTGGATCGTCGAGCGGCTTACGGCTTGCCTCGTCGATGACGCGGAAAACCTCCCAGATCGGCTTGCCGCGTGCGTCCGCGAGCGGCCAGCCCGTCAGCTGCTCGGCGACCTTGTTGAGCAGAAGCACGCTGCCGGAAGGGTCGGTGGCGATCACCCCCTCGCCGATACTGCCGACGGTGGTGCTCAACCATTCCCGCTGTCCCCTAAGCTCGATCAGCGCCTCGTTGCGGGCGCGATCGGCGCGCCGCACCGCGTCGATCGTCGTCCAGCTGAAGGCCGCGAGCACGATGATGCTCGACACGGCGAAGATGGCAAGCGTCGCCGCGCTATCGTAGTAGTTGCCGATTTCCGCTTGATGGGCGAACCAGCCGATGACGAGCGGCAGCACGATGATGCCCGGAAGGAGCCGGCGCAGCATCTCACCAGCCGGCGACTTATCGATGATCGCGGCGGCGAGTCCCTCCTCTGGCGATGCGGCAAGCAGACCTATCGCGAGCAAGAGCGAGCTCACCAAGCCGTAGGGAGACATCGAGGTAAAGGGGAAGGGGAAATTGACGGAGGCGACGCCATAAGCATAGCCGGTGAGCACGATCAGGACCTGCGCCAGCATGGCGATGGTCAAGACCTGGCTGATGGCGGAACCGAGCCGGTCGCCCTTTGCGCAGAGCAGGGCGAGCCCGAACAGAATGAGCGATCCCGCGACGCCGGGAGCCATGCGGAGGGATAGCGTTTCCCCGGAGGCGTCGGGAGGCAGCGCTACATTGCCAAGCAGAGCCCGGTCGATACCAAGGTCGAAACCGTACAACTCCTGGGCGACGCTCGTCGCGCCGAGCACGACGAGCCCGATGCCGATGAGCCAAGCAAGAGGCCGGAGCCCCTTGAAGGTGACGCAGAAGAGGCCGATGCCCGCGGCGAACACACCGGCTGCGGCGTTCGGGGCAATGCTGTGGAGCTCAGGCAAAAGGGGGGCAAGCGCCGAAAGATCGAAACGCCAGCTGGCAAGCACGAGCGCCCCGATGGCGCAAGCCACCAGGGCACACAGGCGCGCCAATGCCAACGCGATGCGCACGGCCCGCGGCACCGGCAATACCAGCTTCACCGGAACCTCAATCACTCGCCTTCCTCACCCAATCTCACGGGGTCCAAGCCCGGGCAGCCTTGGGCGCTCCTCGGCAGAAGGCCTAAAAATCAGCAGCAATGAACGCGTTCTCCCACCCTGTTGCGATGTTATAGCCTAGCCAAGGTCGAGCCGATAGGTCATGCAGGCGTTCTGACCCTTGGTTTGTTCGAATTGACCGAAACGGAGACCTAAGTATGGCCGCGAGCAAGGACACTCGTCGTAGTCCACAGGCTGCAACCTTAACGCGCGTGGAAACCGATTCCTTCGGGCCCATCGACGTGGCCGCCGACCGGTATTGGGGCGCGCAGACCGAGCGCTCGCGCCGGAACTTCAAGATCGGCGAGGAGATTATGCCTAAGCCGCTGGTCAGGGCGCTCGCGATGGTCAAGAAGGCCGCGGCTCAGGCCAATCTCGAGCTTGGCCTGATCGACGAGCATCTCGCCAAGGCCATCGTGATGGCGGCCGATGAGGTGATCGAAGGCAAGCATGACTCGCATTTTCCGCTGCTCGTCTGGCAGACGGGTTCCGGCACGCAATCGAACATGAATTTGAATGAGGTGATTGCCAACCGGGCAAGCGAGCTCCTTGGCGGCACCTTGGGGGCCAAGCACCCGGTTCATCCCAACGATCACGTCAATCTCGGCCAATCTTCCAATGATACTTTCCCCACTGCCATGCACATCGCGGCTGCGCTCGAGCTCGCCTATCGGCTGAATCCGGCGCTCGCCCGACTCGATAAGGCGCTGAAGGACAAGGCCGAGGCCTTCCAAGACATCCTCAAGATCGGCCGTACCCATTTGCAGGACGCCACGCCGCTAACTCTCGGTCAGGAATTCGGCGGCTATGCGGTGCAGATCGCTCATGGCATGGAGCGGATTAAGCAGGGGCTGTATGGGCTCTACCAACTCGCCCAAGGCGGCACCGCGGTTGGCACCGGCCTCAATACAAGTCCTGAGTTTCCCGAGCTGTTCGCCACCAAGATCGCGGCGATGACGAAGCTGCCCTTCGTCACCGCGCCGAACAAATTCGAGGCGCTTGCGACCCACGATGCCTATGTGTTTGCCCATGGGGCGCTGAACGCTGTCGCCGTTTCATTGTTCAAGATCGCCAACGACATCAGGTTGCTCGGTTCAGGCCCACGTTCGGGCTTCGGCGAACTCCTGCTGCCCGAAAACGAGCCTGGTTCCTCGATCATGCCGGGCAAGGTGAATCCGACCCAATGCGAGGCGGTGACCATGGTGGCGGCCCAAGTCATGGGCAATCACGCCACTATCACCTTTGCCGGCAGCCAGGGCCAATTGGAGCTGAACGTATTCAAGCCGCTGATGGCCTACGCCATGCTCCAGTCGATCCGGCTGCTCGCCGATGTGTCCGAGAGCTTCACCGACAATTGCGTTATTGGCATCGAGGCCAACCGGCCGCGCATCAAGGAACATCTCGACCGCTCGCTGATGCTCGTCACCGCGCTTGCGCCCCATATCGGCTACGACAAGGCGGCGGAGATCGCCAAGGCCGCTCATAAGCGTGGGACCACCTTGCGGGCGGAGGCGGTTCGGCTCGGTGCCATCAGCGAAGCGGACTTCGATCGGCTGGTGCGGCCGGAGGACATGGTGGGACACAAGCGGTGACCTACGGTGCCATGGTCAAATCGCACCATAAGCGCTCTATAACGATTGCCCGGCACCGCACCAGCATCTCGCTGGAAGATGCGTTTTGGGAGGCTCTTGGCAAGCTGGCCGAGGCCGACGGCAGATCGGTGGCCGAGCTTGTCAGCGAGATCGACCGGCGGCGCGGCGGGTCCGGTCGTGCCGGGGTGAAACTCTCCGAGACGGTGCTCCCAGAGACGAGTCTCTCCGCCGCCATCCGGCTTTACGTGTTGGAGCGGCTACAGGTCCGCGACGCCTAACCGCCACCAAAAATGCTGATGCCCTTCTTCCAGTCGTCTCGTGCCGGAGGCGGGCGGTTCGGCCTCTTTCGCGGTGCCACTGGGGCTGGAGCGGGGAGCGCGTCATCGGCGGCGGCGGCCGGCGTTGTTTGCGCATCAGCCGCCGGAGTGGCTGGCTGAGACGCCTGGTCGGCGCCCGTGGGGGTTTGACTCCATGGCAGCTGTTCTGGCTCCTGCCGGGCAGATGGCACGGCGCCAGGCGCGCCACTATTTGCCTCAACCCCCGGAGCCGCCGATGCCGGAACTTGCGGCGTCGCGGCGGCAGCCTTCTCCGCGGCGGCCTTGTCCGCAGCTGCTTTCTCCGCGGCAGCTTGCTCGGCAGCGGCCTTTTCGGCAGCGCGCTTCTCCGCGGCGGCCTGCTCCGCAGCAGCCTTCTCCGCGGCAGCTTTTTCTGCAGCAGCCGGCTCCGCAGCAACCTTCTCCGCTGCACGTTTTTCGGCTGCAGCCTGCTCAGCGGCAGCTTTTTCGGCAGCGGCTTTCTCTTTGGCCGCCTTCTCTGCCGCGCGTTTTTCGGCTGCGGCCTGTTCTGCGGCTGCTTTCTCCGCCGCGCGTTTTTCCGCAGCGGCCTTTTTGGCGGCGGCCTTCTCAGCGGCAGCCTGCTCGGCAGCGGCCTTCTGCGCGGCGGCCTTCTCAGCAGCCGCCTTGTCCGCAGCTGCCTTCTCGGCTGAACGCTTTTCGGCGGCGGCCTTGTCCGCCGCAGCCTTTTCGGCAGCAAGCTTTTCTTTGGCGGCCTTGTCGGCCGCGCGCTTCTCCGCGGCCGCCTTGTCAGCCGCCCGCTTCTCGTCTGCTGCCTGTTGTGCGGGCAAGCGCTTCGCCTCGGCTGCTCTGTCTGCCGCGCGCTGCTCCACCGCCGCCTTTAGCGCGGAAAGCTTCTCCGGGGCGGCCGGTTGTTGGGCGAACGGCTCAGCGGTCTGATCCGAGACGTCCGCGGAGTCTTGCGCGGCTGGATCATCGGCCTGCGGTTGAGTCCGCCCGCTCACATCGAGCGTCTCCAGCCGCTCCACATCGGCTTGCATGCGGCTTACGGTGAGGAAGCTCTCCATCGGCGCCGTGTCGATCTGAGGCGTTATGGCGCCAGCGTCGCGAAGCGATCCGGCGAGGACGAGGTTCACTGAAGGCATGTCGGTGGTGTCCTGGTTGTTGCCGTCGAGGCGCATCGCCCACTCGCTGTCGAGCCTCAGGCTCGCAAGCTCCACGTAGCCGTTGATCGTCGCCTCGGCGCCCTTGCCGGCAAGCGCGCCTGGCGCGAATTTGAGCGTGCCGTTCTTCACCTCGAAGGGCAGCGCGGTTGCCGCATATGCGTAGGTCCCTTTGGTGAGCGTGTCCTGCAACGTGCGCATCCGCGCGGCGATCTGGTCCTTATCGAGCTTGAGCTTCTTTGACTGGCCGGCCTCGGACGCCACGCGCTTCAACGGCTCCGACGACAAGGCTTGCAAGGCGCCAGGATCGAGAAACAGCGTGCCATCGCCGCTCAGCCCGGCGACGAGGCCGGGGGGACTGAGCCCTTCGCCAGTGACATCGAACACAAAAGTGAACTGCCCTTTCGCGAACACGCGTCCGGCAAGCGCTTGCGAGGCCCGGTCGAGCCTGCCGGTGGCAAGCTCGGCGTGGAGCTTCAAGTCCGCGCCGGTGCCCTTCGGTGCAAGGGTTCCCGACGCGTCGAACGAGCCGCCGAACAGGTCCCCCTGCAAGTCAGTGATGGAGAGCCCCTGCTGATCGACATGGGCGGTCAGCAGGGCGTCATCGAGCTCGATCGACGCGCCGAGGTTGAGCGTCTTCGCCTCGATCTTGATCTCGCCGTTGGCCTTGCCAAGGGGTTCGAGCGCGAAGCCGCGCGCGGGCCAAACTTCCGAGGCGCTCTGGTTGAGCGAGCCGAGCAACACTTCAGTCGCCGGGGTTCGCTGCCAGGCAACGAGTGAGCCAAGCAGCGACGGCAAGGAGACCGACGCCGCCTTCGCCGTGGCGGTAAAGCGAGGCTGCTCACCGCTCATGTCGATATGCACGCTTCCCTGCACGGGAGCGCCGGCTATCTCGCCTGAGATGGATTTGAAATCGATGCGCGTGACGGTCTTCGCTACGTCGGCGCGAAGGTCGAGCGGCACGTCGGCGCTCGGTGAAGCATTAAGGCCGAGCAGCGCAAGCGCCACACCGGCATTGCCGCTCTTGGCGGAAACTTGGCCGGCCAACGCCGCGCCGTCAGCCGTCGACGAGCCCTGGCCGTCAAAGACGAGTTGCAAGCCGGCGGTCGAAAGTTCAGCGCGTCCGGCGACGCCTTTATTCGGGACACCTTGCGCCTTCAGGGTGAATTTGCCGCGGTCGGCGCCGGCAATGGCGAGCCGCTCCGGCGCAAGGCCAGGCACCAAGAGAGCGAGGAGCGCCTGGGGCCGATCACCGTCGACACCGCCGTCGATTTCGATCGCTGCGTCGGCAAGCTTGGCAGGATCACCAGTGACCTTGGCAAGGATTGAGACGTCGGTGCCGCGGGCCTTGCCTTTTACCTCAATTGCGGCTTTGGTGGCGTTGCCGTCTCGCACCGCGTTGAGGCCCATATGCAGGTGGAGGGGGGCGAGGCTTGCGAGCTGCTTCGACTTTGTCACGCCCTCACCAAGGCCGAGAAGCTCGCTCGTTACCTTCAGCCCATCAGCGGTCATGGCTTGCAAAGAGAGATCGACTTGGCCCGCTGGCGCGTCGCTCAGGCGCTCGATGCGGCCATTGCCGTTGAGCGCGATTACGTCGGGTGCGGCAAAGTCGAGGCGCTCGACGTCGAGGATATCCTTGGCGAGGCTGAATTTCGCATCGAATCGCCCGGCGGGAATGTTGGGCAGCAGAAGCTCGCCGACGCGGAGCGTGGCGTGCACCTCGTCGTCACGCAGCGCGCCGAGCAGAGTTTGATCCGATCCGGGCGCAACGCTCGGCAGCCTCGCATCAGAGTCTGGCAGCCAGTTCCGCCATGCAGCGCTTTCGCCCATCACCTCGCGCAGATCGAGGCGGTCGCTGTCGAGGGTGAGCTCGACCATGCGCTGCTCGCCGCCGTGATAATGCAGCGCGCCGCTGAATTTCGTGCCGCTCAGCTCGCCGCTTGCGTCGTCAAGCCTGAGATCACCGCCGCCTATTGCCGCCTTGGCGGAGAGCGTAAATGCGCCGACCGTGGCCTGGCCTGACATCTCCCGATCGCCGGCGGCCCAGCGGGCGAGCGTTCTGAGCTTGGAGCCTTCGAGCTTGATGGGGCCTTCGAACACCGGCCCCCCCTCGCCTCGTGCGAGGCGCCCCGAAGCCTCGACGCGGTTCTCGCCCGGAAGCTCAGCCGTGAGGCGGTCGATGGTCACCGCGCCGTCCTTCGCCGCCACGGCGAGGTCGATCCCGCCGACGAGGTCGCCGCCGATGCTTGCCTGATCGAGCTTGATTGATAGCGTGCCGTCTTCGATGGACGCAGCTTGATCGAGCGCTTTTTCGGCGACGGCGTTCAAGGCCCCCGCCGCCGATGGCTGGGCGTCGGCCTTCGCCGGTGCCGCCGCGGCAAGCAGCGTGTCGACATCGATCCAGCTCGCCGCCAGCTCGCCCGCCGCCTTGGTGTGGGCGCCAAAATCGAACGCGAGCTTGCCCTTCATCATCTGCGAGCGGCCTTTGGAAGGTATGGCAATCTCGAAGGCCGGCAGCTCGGCATGGTCCGAGGTGGCGGTGAGCTTGCCCTTCAGCTCGAAGGCCGAGAGATGCGCGTCGGCGTCGGGCACTTGGTCACCCGGCTGCGGCGGCGCGTCCGCCGCCTGCTGCCCTGGCGCTTGCGCTCCGGCCTCGGTGCCGTTGGGCAGGCTTGTTGCAATACGCATGATGATGGCGCCGTCATAGCTCGGCTTCGCGCGGAAGCCGGTCACGTCGCCCTCAAGCAGAATGGTGGTGTTGCGCTCCGGATCGCGCAGCGCAGATTTGAGGCGGAACACGCCATTGGCATCGCTGGCGCTGGTGGAGAAGCGAAGCTCCTGTGGGCGCCCGGCAAAGCTGTAGGTCGCCGAAACCTTGTAGGGCCCCGAGAGCGACGCGGCGCTGCCGACACCGTCCACGTCCTCTAGCACGAGGGGCCGGAGGCCCGGACGGTTCATCTCGATCCGGCCGCCGCCGACGCTCACCTCGTCGAGCAGCACCTCCTTGGCAACGAAGGGCAGAGCCTGTCCGGCCCTCCCCACATCACTCCAATTGCCGGTGCCGTCGTCTCTGAGCGCGAGGCGGAGCACAGGCTCGGAGATGGCGATCTTGCGCGCCTCGATGGCGCCCCGCATGAGCGCGCCGATATTGAGCCAGGCTTCGATCGACCTCGCCTCCAGCAAGGGCTGGTCGAAGCTCCCGTGCTCACCGGCCACCTTCACAGCGTCGAAGCGGAGCTCGGGTGCCGGCAGAAGCACCAGATGCACCTTGCCGCCGACCTTGACGTCGCGGCCGAGAAGCTTGCTCGCCTGGTTTTCAAAGACCGGCCGATAGTCATTCCAGTCAATAAACAGCGGCGCCGCGAAGAGCGCGCTCAGCACCAAAATCAGCACTGCCGTAAAGGCGAGCAGAAACGAGTTCACGGAAGTCTATGCCTTAGGCTCGATCGCGAGCTTTCGCGAGGGGGTGTGGCAAAGCCAGGGACTATTCGGTCCAGTCCGCCCGCAAGTTCGGTCATGGTAACGCAAAGATCTTACCAGGATTAAGGATATTCAACGGATCTAGCGCCTTTTTTATGGCAAGCATCACCTCGACGCCCGCCCCATGCTCCTGGGCGGGATAGCGAATCTTGCCTTGGCCGACGCCGTGTTCACCTGAGCAGGTGCCATCCATGCGCAGCGCGCGGTCGACCAGGCGGTCGAGGAAGCCCTGCACCGCGCGCCGCTCCTGAAGGCTGCCGGCATCGAAAAGCGGCATGACGTGGAAATTGCCGTCGCCCACATGGCCGAAGATGGGGGCGAGCAGGCCCGTGCTCTCGATATCGGCGTGGGTCTCGCCCACGCAAGCGGCAAGCGTGGAGATCGGCACGCAGACGTCGGTGGTGACCACATCGGCGCCCAGGCGCAAGCCACGTGCCGCCCAATAGGCGCCATGGCGCGCCTGCCATAGTTTGGTGTGTTCTTCCGGACGCTCCGCCCAGCGGAAGTCCCCACCGCCCTCGCTTCGTCTCGGCGAAGCTTTCGACCTGCTCGCGCGTGCTCGCCGCCGTGCCGTGAAATTCCAGAAACAACGTCGGCTGCTCGCCAAGCGTCAAGTGCGAATAGGCATTGCAGGCCCTGATCTGCACCTCGTCGGCAAGCTCGATGCGAGCGAGCGGCAGGCCTATCTGCATAGCGGCAATGGTGGCGTTGCAGGCGCCTTCGATGGTGGCGAAGGGACAGACGGCGGAGAGGATGGTCTCGGGGATGCCGTGCAGCTTCAAGGTAAGCTCGGTGATGATGCCGAGCGTTCCCTCCGAGCCGATCAGGAGGCGGGTGAGATCGTAGCCGCTCGACGATTTGCGGGCGCGATTCCCCGTCTTGAGCAATGCGCCGTCGGCCATCACTGCGCCGAGGCTCAACACGTTATCGCGCATGGTGCCGTAGCGCACGGCATTGGTGCCGGAGGCGCGGGTCGCCGCCATGCCGCCAAGGCTCGCGTCTGCACCTGGGTCGATGGAGAAAAACAGGCCGAGGTCGCGCAGATGGTCGTTGAGCGCCTTCCGCGTGACACCCGGCTCGACCACGCAGTCGAAATCCTCCGCATGCACGGCGAGGATGCGGTTCATGCGGGAAAGGTCGAGCGAGATGCCGCCAAAGGGCGCGTTGACCTGACCTTCGAGCGAGGTGCCAGTGCCGAAAGGAATCACCGGCACGCGCGCCTCGGCGCACAGCCTCACCACCTCGATCACCTCCGGCGTCGACTCAGCGAAGACCACTGCGTCGGGAGGCTCGCATTTGATCCAAGTCAGCGTGTTGGCGTGCTGCTCGCGCAGCGCCGTGCCAGTCGAGAAGCGATTGGCGAACCGGGCCGAAAGCTTCGCGAGTAAGGCCCGCTTCGCCTCACCCGAAGGCCGCTCGACCGCGTCTGCCATGAATGCGCTCATGGCGGCACTCTACCACCCTCTCGATTCACGAAAAGTGAAGCCTTAGGCGAAGCCTTGGGCGAGCGCGGCTCAGGAGCCGACGATGTCAACCACGGCGGCGAAGTGAACGCCCGCCGCAACCAGCACGAAACCGTGCCAGATGGCGTTCTGGAATGGCAGGCGCTCCCAGAGATGAAACACCACGCCGACGGTGTAGAGCACGCCGCCGAGCATGAGCAGAAACGCGACGCGCTCCGGCACGGAAGACACCAAAGGATGCCAGGCCACGATCACCGCCCAGCCCTGCACGAGATAGAGCGCAGTGGTGACGCCTTCGAGATAGCGAGGAGCAAACAGCTTGATGGCGATGCCGAGCGCCGCCATGGTCCAAACCACCGCGAGCAGAGTAAAGCCCCACTCAGCGTCCATCTTCATCAGCGCGAACGGCGTGTAGGTGCCGGCGATCATGAGGAAGATGGCGGCGTGGTCGAGACGGCGGAACACCGACTTCACTTTCGGCCGCACGAAGAGGTTATAGCCCGCCGAGCAGGTGAACATTGCCACAAGCGCCAGGCCATAGATCGAGAGACTGACGATCCATAACGTGGCCTGCGCCTGGACGCCCAGGATGAGAAGCGCGGTCAGCGCCATCACGCTCGCGGTGACGCCGACGACGTGAATGCAGCCGTCCGCGGTTCGCTCGCGCGCCGTGTATTGCGGAAGCATCACACTACTCATGATCCAGACCCGGCCTCAGCGCCTATCATTTCAAAGAGAGCTTACCACATGTTGTGGCAAGTGTGAGGCGTAACGGCCTTACGATGCGGAGAGACTCCGCGCCGCCGGTTAACAACCGTAATCGTTGGGTCTCAGTTCCAGGCGCGATTGCGGCCTAGTTGCCGCAGACCTTCGAACCTGACGTGCAGACGTAAGGAACCACCACTCCGGTGAAGCAGGTCGTGTAGGTCTTCGCCGTGACGAAAGTTCCGTAGATCACATCCTTGGGCACCACCGGCCGCACCGTCTTCCAGAACGGATCGGGCTTCACCTTGTAGGCGCTCATGCTGATCGACTTCCAGCCCCTGGATCGGCGCAGGTCGTTGGCGCTCTCAGCCGCCAAAGCGCGCGACATTGCCAAAGCCTCGCTTTTGGTGTCGGCGCTATGGGTTGCCGAGATAACGTCGCAACCCGCCGCCGCAGGCTGGAGCCCCGAAAGCGCCAATGCAAGGATGCCAAGCACAACAATCTTCGCAGCTCGAAGCATGCTTTTCCCCCAATGATGGATCAGGCCCCGCGATAGGGCTTGTTTTGCCAGTCCGGCACGGCTCTGGCAACCCAACTCGTCGACCAACCTGTGGCGAATCGACCGGCGATGCAGCGAAGCCACACCTCGACTGGCCGCAAGCTCTTGCCCTTTTTCGTGCAAGCCCGATGTATAGTTTCAGACCAATGTCAAAGATTCGCGTCAATGCCGCCGAGGCCGAGCCCACCTCGCCCGAGCCCGGGCAGCTTCCCATTTCCATGCGGGCCATGGGCCTCAAGCCCATGCGCTATCTCGATGCGCTCAACCCAGAGCAGCGCGAAGCGGTGGAGACCCTTGACGGGCCGCTGCTGGTGCTGGCCGGCGCCGGTACCGGCAAGACGCGCGTGCTCACCACCCGCATTGCCCATATTTTGAGCTTAGGCCGGGCACGCCCCTCCCAGATCCTCGCCGTGACCTTCACCAACAAGGCGGCGCTTGAAATGAAGGCTCGCGTTGGCGAGCTGATCGGCGGCGTGGTAGAGGGCATGCCGTGGCTCGGCACGTTCCATGCCATAGGGGTGAAGATCCTGCGCCGCCACGCAGAACTCGTTGACCTCAAACCCTCCTTCACGGTGCTCGACACCGACGATCAGATCAGGCTGCTCAAGCAGCTGTTGGAGGCGGAAAACATCGACGAGAAGCGATGGCCAGCACGCATGCTTGCCGCCATGATCGATGGCTGGAAGAACCGCGGGCTTGTTCCGAAACGCGTGCCGGAGGGAGAATCCTTCGCCTTCGCCAATGGCAAAGGACGTGATCTTTATGCGCTTTATCAGCACCGGCTGAAGGAGCTGAACGCCGCGGATTTCGGCGATCTGCTGCTTGAGAATCTGAGGCTGTTCCAGGAACACCCTGATGTGCTTGCGCAATATCAGCAGCGGTTCCACTTCATGCTGGTCGACGAATATCAGGACACCAACGTCGCCCAATATTTGTGGCTCAGGCTCTTGGCGCAGGGGAGCCGCAACATCTGCTGCGTCGGCGACGACGACCAGTCGATCTATGGCTGGCGCGGCGCCGAGGTCGACAACATCCTCCGCTTCGAGACCGACTTTCCGGGCGCCAAGATCATCAGGCTCGAGCGCAACTATCGCTCCACCGCCAATATTCTCGGCGCCGCCTCTGGCCTCATCGCCCACAATCAGGGGCGGCTCGGCAAGACTCTCCGCACCGATGGCAGCGCCGGCGAGAAGGTCGAGGTGCAAGGCTGCTGGGACGACGAGGAGGAAGCGCGGATCATCGGCGAGGACATCGAGCAATTCCAGCGGCAGGGCCAGAATTTGAGCGAGATCGCCATTCTCGTCCGGGCGAGCTTCCAGATGCGCGCCTTCGAGGACCGCTTCATCACGCTCGGCCTCCCCTATCGGGTCGTTGGCGGACCGCGCTTCTATGAGCGCCAGGAGATCAGGGACGCGACGGCCTATTTCGACGTCACGCTCAATCCAGCCAACGATTTGAAATTCGAGCGCATCATCAATGTGCCGCGGCGAGGCTTGGGCGAATCGAGCCTCAAATCGCTGCACCAGGTGGCGCGTGCGCACAACGTGCCGCTGATGCAGGCGGCGCGGCTGATCGTCGAGACCGAGGAGCTGAAGCCGAAGTCGCGCAAAGCGCTCGCCGACCTCATCGCCGCCTTCGACCGCTGGCGCTCGCTGATCGAGACCATGCGCCATACCGAGCTTGCCGAGTTGATCCTCGATGAGTCGGGCTACACCGCCATGTGGCAGGCGGACAAGTCCCCGCAGGCACAATCAAAGCTCGAAAATTTGAAAGAGCTGATCAGATTCATGGAGGAGTTCGACACTCTGGCCGGCTTCCTCGAGCATGTCAGTCTGGTGATGGATGCGGAGACCGAAGAGGCCACCGAGCGCGTCAATCTGATGACGCTGCACAGCGCCAAGGGACTCGAATTCGACGTGGTGTTCCTTCCCGGCTGGGACGAAGGGTTGCTGCCGCATCAGCGGAGCTTGGATGAATCGGGGCGCTCGGGCCTGGAAGAAGAGCGCAGGCTCGCCCATGTGGGACTCACCAGGGCGAGGCTGCGGGCCAAGATCACCTTCGCCCAGAATCGCCGAACCCACGGCATGTGGCAGCAGGCGATTCCCTCGCGCTTCATCGACGAGTTGCCCGTCGCCCATGTGGAGGTCGCCGAGGATCGCGGCTTCCATGGCAGCTACGGGCAGAGCCGCTTCGACACCGCGGAGAATCTGTTCGCGAGCGGATTTTACGAGACGCCGGGTTGGCAGCGGGCGCAGCGCAACCGGCCACCGGGAAGCACGCCATCTAGCCCACGGGCGCGGGAGCCGATCACCATCGACGGCACGCTGGTGGCGGCAAGCACGGTGGAGGGCGCCGGCCTCTCCGTGGGCATGCGCGTGTTCCACCAGAAATTCGGCTATGGCCGCATCGCGCAAGTCGACGGCAACAAGCTCACCGTGGATTTCGACAAGGCCGGGCGCAAGAAGGTGGTGGATAGCTTCGTTGAGCGGAGCTAGACCGCTATTGCGAATGAGCCTTGAGGTGGTCGTCTATGGCCTGTTGCCAACGGGCCAAAAGTAAGACCTCTGGTCGATGCGTTCTGACCATTTGAACAGTGACGCGGTCACCTATGTTGCGACCATCCAGGCCCCAGTTCCCAGCGCGGAGGCGTTCGCCGCGAGTCTTGAGTCTGCCGAGTCCCCCCTGGCAATGGCGGTGTCGCTGTTCGAGCGCGGCCAGCATCGTGCGGAGGTCTCGGCGTATTATGCCGAAAAGCCGGGGCGCGAGCTGCTGATCCAACTGATCAAGCGCACGACCGGCAACGAAGACCTTGGCGATCTTCGTATCGAGCCGCTTCCTCCTAAGAATTGGGTGGCGGAAGCCGAGAGCTTACGCAGCCCGGTGCGCGCCGGGCGATTCCTGGTGCACGGCGCACACGACCGCGGCAAGGTGCCGGCGCGGCGCTTCACGCTCGAGATCGACGCGGGCTTTGCCTTCGGCACAGCCCATCACGCTACGACGCGAGGCTGCCTGCTCGCGCTCGACCGCCTGCTCAAGCGGGGCGGTCGCTTCCGCTTCGTCGACATCGGCGTCGGTACCGGCATCCTCGCTATCGCCGCCGCTAGGGCGCTCAAAACACGCGGCACGGCAAGCGATATGGATCCGATTGCCGTCGCCGTCGCGTCGGAAAATACGAGGAAGAACGGTGTTCAGTCCAGCGTCAGGGTGGTGCATGCAGAGGGGCTCGCGCATCCGGCATTGCGGCGTGCGAAGTTTGATTTGCTATTCGCCAACATTCTGCTCCGTCCCCTGCTCGAGCTTGCTCCCGCCTTTGCCCGCGCGCTTCGCCCAGGCGGGATATGCGTGCTGTCCGGCCTTCTCGAGCCCCAAGCGCGGCAGGTCGAAGCACGGTTTCGCGCCCTCGGCTTTACGCTCGATTCGCGAATCCTTCTCGATGGTTGGACCACACTGCTCTTGCGGCGTCGCAGCCTGCGGCGCGGTCCTGCGGATTGATTGCAACGAGGGCCGGCCTTACAAGGCGGGGCCATGTTTCAAAGCTTCGAAGAGATCAGCTCGCCTGGCGCCGTGCCGGAGCGGGTAAGGGCGCTCAGGCGCGAGCTCAAATCGCGCAAGCTCAAGGGCTTTCTCGTCCCCCATAGCGACGAACACCAGGACGAGTTTCTGCCGCCATCCGCCGAGCGGCTGCGCTGGCTTAGCGGCTTCACCGGATCGGCGGGCGCCGCGATCGTGCTGGAGAACGCCGCGGTGCTGTTCGTGGATGGCCGCTACACCTTGCAGGCCCGCGCGCAGACCGACACCACGCTGTTCGAAGTGCTGCAGACGCCTGAGGCCAAGGCCTCAAAATGGCTCACCGCGAAGCTCCCCAAGGGCGGCGCGCTCGGCTACGACCCAAATCTGCACACCATTAAGGAGATCGAGCGCCTGACGCAGAGTTTGGGCAAGGCCGGCATTCGCTTGGAGCCGCAGGCAAGCAATCCGATCGATCTCTTGTGGCAGGACCGCCCTGCCCCGTCCTCCTCGCCGGTCGTGCCGCATGGTCCTGGATTTGCCGGGCGGAGCGCCGCTGAAAAGATCGGCCAGGTGCAGGAGACACTGAAGCGCGACAAGGCCGAGGCGGTCCTGCTGACCCTACTCGATTCTATCGCCTGGCTGTTCAACATCCGCGGCGCCGACATCAGCCACTCGCCGCTCGCGCTCGCCTTTGCTTTGGTGCCCGCGCACGGCAAGCCCTCGCTCTTCATCGATCCTGCCAAGGTGAACGACAATGTACGTGGTCATCTCAAAGAGGCTGTCGAGCTTCTTTCGCCGGACGCCCTCGACGCACGGCTGAAGACCCTTGGGCAGAAGGGCGCGCGGGTCCGCCTCGATCCGGAGACGACGCCTGTGCGCTTCAAGCAAATCCTGGAAGCCGCCGGCGCGAAGATCGTCGCCGGCGACGACCCTTGCATTCTGCCCAAGGCGATCAAGAACGCCGCCGAGATCGAAGGCGCGCGGGCCGCGCATCTTCGCGATGGTACGGCGGTCGCTCGCTTCCTCGCGTGGCTCGACGAAAATTCCCCCTCAGGCCGGGTCGACGAGATCGGCGCGGCGACGACGCTCGAAGAGTTCCGGCGCGAGACCGGAAAACTCAAGGACATCAGCTTCGACAGCATCTCCGCTGCCGGCCCGCACGGCGCCGTCGTCCACTACCGCCCCACCATCGCTAGCAATCTGAAGCTTTGCCCGCGCTCGCTCTACCTCATCGATTCCGGTGGTCAATATGCCGACGGCACGACCGACATCACGCGGACCATAGCCATCGGCACGCCAAGAGCAGATATGCGGCGGCACTATACGCTCGTGCTCAAGGCCCATATCGCCATCGCCTCGGCGCGATTCCCGAAGGGAACGCGTGGACAAGACATCGACCCGTTCGCGCGCAGGCCACTATGGGAGGCCGGGCTCGACTTCGACCACGGAACTGGCCACGGCGTTGGCAGCTACCTCTCCGTACATGAGCCGCCGCAGCGTATCTCGCGGCACGGCACCGTGGAGCTGCAGCCCGGCATGATCTTGTCCAACGAGCCAGGGCTTTATCGCGAGGGCGAATATGGCATCAGGCTGGAAAATCTCGTGCTGGTGACGCCGCCGGCAGCGATCAAAGGCGGCACGCGCGAGATGCTCGGTTTCGAGACGCTGACGCTCGTACCGTTCGACCGCCGGCTGATTGCACCCGATCTCCTCACCGCGCCGGAGCTTGCCTGGCTCAACGGCTATCACGCCGACGTCAAGCGCAAGATCGAGCCGCTGCTGAAGGGCGCCGACCGCTCTTGGCTGCGCGAGACCACGGCCACGCTAGGCTGATCCTTCATCTCGCTGCGAAAGCGCCAAGAACAGGCGAGGACAATCCGCATGCTGCAACTTCGGCCAAACTGCGAGTACTGTGACAAGGATCTTCCACCGCATGCGACGGACGCGTGGATATGCACGTACGAGTGCACCTTTTGCGCCGATTGTGTGGATGGCATCCTGTTCAATGTCTGCCCGAATTGCGGTGGAGGATTCAGCCCGCGTCCGATTCGGCCCGTGACCGAGAGACGCGAGGGTCTTAGCCTCGTCAAGCGGCCGGCATCGACCGAACGCGTCCATCTTGCCTGGGATCGCCAGGAGGTCGCTAGGTTCGCCGAGGCTGTTCGCGACATATCGCCGGAGCGCCGCTAGTGAAGCCGGAGATCGGTGCGGAGCTCGTAGAAAGGGTTGCCATGGAGCTTGTCGTTTCCGCCCTTGCGGCCACGCTGACGACTGCGGCCTTTGTGCCCCAGGCGCTGCATATCATCCGCCACAAGGACACCAAGGGCATCTCCCTCGTCATGTACGTGGCGTTCGCGAGCGGCGTCGCGCTCTGGTTCGTGTTCGGCGTGCTGATCAGCAACTGGCCGGTCATGATCTCCAACGCCATCACGCTCATGCTGACCCTCGCCATCGTGGGGATGAAGCTCCGCTACGGGTAGGGGTTCAGCGTCCAGGCCGAATCAGTCTATTGTGGCTGAATGGCAAAGACGATCGCACAGGCCCTCGCCCAAGTGGCCACCAAGTCGAGATGCCCCGCTTGCGGGCATGAGGTTCATTCCACCCTCGGTGAAGTGAAGCGGAAGCCGCAATTCGCCTGCCCATCCTGCGGCGGCGATTGCGATGTGCGCGAGGCCGTGGCCTGGGTCGAGGTGCACGCCCGCCGGACTTGGCTCAAGCGCATCGCGTAACGTCACGGACCGATCAGCGCCAGCCACTCATCCTCGGTCAGCACCTTCAGCCCCAAGCGCTCGGCATCTTTCAGCTTTGAGCCGGCGCCGGGCCCCGCCACCACATAATCCGTTTTTTTGGAGACCGAGCCGGCCACCTTGGCGCCGAGGCGTTCCGCCCGCGCCTTGGCCTCAGGGCGGGTCATCTTCTCGAGGGTCCCGGTGAACACCACCGTCTTGCCGGAGATCGGCGAGGCATGGTCGATGGCTTCGAGCGGCTCAGGGCGGACCTGCCGCAGTAACTCATCGACCACTTCCACATTGTGCGGCTCGGCGAAGAAATCGGCGATGGCCTCGGCCACGGTCGGGCCGATGCCTTCGATATTGTCGAGCTCAGCATAGGCCTCGCTGGCGCGGTCGCGGGCGGCAGTCAGCATGGCGTCGCGGAACGCCTCGACGCTGCCATAGGCGCGCGCCAAGAGCCGTCCCGTGATCTCGCCCACATGGGGGATGCCGAGCGCATAGATGAAGCGGTCGAGCCGCACGGCGCGGCGCGCTTCAATGGCGGCGAAGAGCTTCGCTGCAGAGGTTTCGCCCCAGCCCTCCCGCGCGTCAAGTTTCGTGCCCGAACGGCGGTCCCGCTCGGCAACGGTGAAAATGTCCTGGGGCGATTGGATCAGCCCGTCGTTATAGAAGGCCTTGATGTGCTTTTCGCCCAAACCCTCGATATCGAAGGCGTTGCGCGATACGAAATGCTTGAGCCGCTCGACCCGCTGCGCCGGACAGATCAGCCCGCCGGTGCACCGCCTGACTGCGTCCTCCTTGCCGCTGACGGGATTGACCTCGCGCACGGCATGACTGCCGCAGGCTGGACAGACAGTCGGAAAGCTGAATCGTTTCGTGCCCTTCGGACGCTTCGCGTCAACTACCCCGAGAATCTGCGGGATCACGTCGCCGGCGCGCTGGACGATCACCGTGTCGCCGATGCGCACATCCTTCCGCGCGATCTCATCCTCATTGTGCAGCGTGGCGTTCTGCACCACCACGCCGCCGACGGTCACCGGTTCGAGCTTGGCGACCGGCGTGAGCGCTCCGGTGCGCCCGACCTGGATCTCGATGTCGCGCAAGAGTGTGGTCGCCTTCTCGGCGGGGAATTTGTGGGCGACGGCATAACGCGGTGAGCGCGAGACGAAGCCCAAGCGTTGCTGCAGGTCGAGCCGGTCGAGTTTATAGACGACGCCGTCGATATCGTAGTCGAGGCCGGCGCGCCCGCTTTCGATATCACGATACGTCTCGAGCATCTCCTCGACGCTTTGCGTGAGCCGCATCAGTGGATTAACCGGGAAGCCCCAGCCAAGCAGCGCCTGGTACACGCCCCATTGGGTGTCGGCGGGCAGCTTCGGCGCTTCACCCCAGCCATAGGCAAAGAACTGCAAGGGCCGCGACGCGGTGATGGCGGAGTCGAGCTGGCGCAAGGATCCCGCCGCAGCGTTGCGCGGATTGGCGAAGGTGCGTTCGCCGCGCTCGGCTTGCCCTTCGTTGAGGCGCTGGAAGGCCGCGCGGCTCATGTAAACTTCGCCGCGCACTTCGAAGGAATCGGGAAAGGTCTTGGCCCTGATCGTCTTAGGGATGTCGGCGATGGTGCGGACATTGGCCGTGACGTTCTCGCCCTGATAGCCGTCGCCGCGGGTGGCCCCTTGCGTGAGCCTGCCCTTCTCGTAACGAAGGGTGATGGACAGTCCGTCGATCTTGGGCTCGGCGGTGAAGGTCAGCCCCTCGATGGTGTCGAGACCTAGGAAGCGCCGGATGCGCTCCAAGAAATCACGCACACCCTCGTCATCGAACACGTTGCCGAGGGAGAGCATGGGGACGCGGTGCATGACCTTGCCGAAGACCTCGACGGGCGCAGCGCCCACGCGCGCGGATGGGCTGTCCTCGCGGATGAGATGGGGAAAGCGGCCCTCGATCGCGGCATTGCGCTCGCGGAGCGCGTCATACTCCGCGTCAGAAATCTCGGGTTGATCCTCCCGGTAGTACAGCGCGTCGTGGTGGGCGATCTCCCGAGCTAGGCGCTCGAGCTCGGCAGCGGCTTCGTCCTCGCTCAAGCGGCTGACCGGCTTCAGCTCGGAGTTCGCTGTTCGCTTGCCCTTACTCTTGGCCTTGCTCATGCCGATCTGCTCATCAGCCGCTCGGCCGCCGCGCGGGCCTCGTCGGTGATGGTTTGGCCGGCGAGCATGCGTGCGATCTCCTCGCGCCGGCGCTCGCCGTCGAGCACGAGCACGCGTGTTGCCATGGTCTCGCCTTCGGGCCCATGCACGGCCTCCTTGGCAATAAGCATATGCTCATCGGCGAGCGCCGCCACTTGCGGCGCATGGGTCACGGCGAGGACCTGGACATTGGC
>Ga0187819_10000289_pt1 | contig 24635 bp, 22 predicted proteins | sample NC_wetland_sal_i_15_FD_132411 | JGI IMG/M metagenome (GOLD analysis project Ga0187819, IMG submission 132411) | Wetland sediment microbial communities from Neuse River Estuary, North Carolina, USA - SO4_4 | ecosystem: Environmental > Aquatic > Freshwater > Wetlands > Sediment | place: USA...
CACGTCTCTCCCCCTTAACAAGTTTCGGAACCTCCTCCGTGTGGAGTGGGCTCCGGTTTACCACGTTAAGGGGTGGGGAAAATTCAACCGGCACTATGGGGATTTTTGCACCGGCGCTGACAGAAGGAGAGTAAGTCGAGGAGCGGAGGGGAAGCGGAGAGCTGGGATGTGAGCAGGAAGGCAGGCGGGTTGGAGTCTGAGCTTCACGGCTTATGATAGCACGGAATATATGTCATGTCAATATCTTAACTGTATTGGTACTGGTTCGAATGGCGAGGGTGGTACTTTCGAAGTGGGGGATAGTTGCAAGGAAAAGAAAACAGGGACTTAACGCAGAGATCGAAGAGAAGAGACATTGCGTACTCCTCGGTGTTTGGGGGCAGCGGTGCTGCGCCCCTACAAGGGAGCGGCGGCCACGTAGAGCGCCGAGGCGTTCGCAAACGCTGGAGAAGGGGCAAGCCCACCGCATGGAACGGAGCAGGGTAATAGCCCGGCTAGACGCCGAGCGGGTTTCGATTGCTGCAAGATGATGTGGACAGGGAGGGCGAAACGTGCGAGAAGGGTGTTAATACAAGGTCCCTTTCATCGGTGAGGTCGTGCAGTGCGGAGGTTGTATGCGACTACTCAACGCTGCGAAAGGTCTCTTTCGAGGATTGAAGAGCGGCTCGAAGCAACCGGAAGCGCCGTCCATATTCGACTCTGGCATTGGAGATTGGGTTCTTGACCTAGCGGTCCTGGCGTTAATCGCGCTGGTCCTCGGGCACGTGATGCGGTGGGCTTACGTCGCGATCTTCCACAAGTAGGCGCTCTTAGATCGGACGAAGAGGAGTAACGGGTTAAGGTTCGCTGGAATGCTCTTTGACGACTTTGCGCGGGTCTTTGTCGTTGTGCAGGCTGACAGAACATGAATATCTGAGATGGCTTGTTTTAGATCCTTCCCGGAATCGAGTAAATTCAAAAACCCCACGCGCAAAACCGGCGTGTGAGGTACCCAAGATCCAACTCGAGGATTGATCCCAGGCCACCCGTCCGCAGCCAATCTAGCGCACTTAACTGAGGCGCACAGCCAGAAATGGCTGTGCCACACACCATCTACCGTGCTTTTTCTATCTTGCCTGCCTCTGGATCACGCTTAGGAAATGTTCTTGACAGAGCTCTACAAAACAGAGTACTCTACAACTGCGAGGCACCCTGGAATCCTTTCCTCGCTTTTTTGCTTCTTCGCCAAGGAGATTCGCCCCAATGAAAACTGCCATTTCCACCTTCACTCTTCCGCCCTTTCTTTCCACGACGTTGCTCGCAGCAGCATTCATGATTTCGTTCAGTCTCTCGCTTGCCGCCCAGCAGCCCGTTTCGAACAGCGTCGACGCGCAGCGCGAGGCCATGCGCAAGCTTTCGTTTCTGGCCGGTCACTGGTCGGGGCCTGTCACCATCGTTCGCGGACCGGGCGAAGCACTTCATCTCACCCAGACGGAAGATGTCGAGTACAAGCTTGACGGCCTCGTCCTGCTCATCGAGGGCAAAAGCACCAGCGCCGACGGTAAAGTACTGTTCAGCGCCCTGGCCACGATTGCGTACGACGATGCCTCCCGTACCTATCGCTTCCGCGCCTACAATGACGGCCACTACCTCGACACGGAGCTTTCGGTGCCCGCTAACGGCTTTTCGTGGAGCTTTACGGCCGGGCCGGCGCACATTGTGAACACTATGCAGCTGACCGGCAAAGGCGAGTGGGACGAAGTCACCGAGGTGACCGTTGGCAGCAATCCTCCGCATCGCAGCGTGGACATGCTGCTTCAACATCAGCCGTGAAGCGACGTGCCCGAGCTGCCGTGGGAGCAAAGCGAGGGAATATGCGCTAATTCGAGCTTCGTCAAAGGAGAACTGCCATGCAGGACCACACCACCGAGCAGGAACTGAAGGATAGGTTGAGCCTCATCGAGAGCATGATCGCCGAGGGGCGCCGGAACACAGAGAGCTGGGGATGGACGTTCGTTCTGTGGGGCGTTGCTTACTATCTCGCCATCGCCTGGTCCGCGTGGGGTCACAGCGTGTGGGCTTGGCCGGCCACTATCTTGATCGCGGTCATTGTTACCGTTGTCGTTGCTTCCTTGAAGGCCGGCAATCATCCGGAGACCACCCTGGGCCGGGCAATCGGTTCCATCTGGATTGCTTTGGGAATTTCGATGTTTCTGCTCTTTCTAGCCCTCGGCCTGAGTGGAAGACTGACCGATCAGCATCTCTTTGTGGCCGCGATATCGGCCATACTTGGCATGGCCAACGGAGCCTCAGCCCTGATTCTTCGCTGGAAGGTTCAGTTTGCGAGCGCAGTCGTGTGGTGGGTGGCGGCTGTGGCTACGTGCTTTGGCACCGATGCCCAGAGCACGATCGTGTTTCTGGTCGCCATCTTCCTCTGCCAGATCGTGTTCGGCATCTACGGCGTGATCGCCGAAGCACAGGAGCGCAAACCGCGCGGTCCAATCCATGCCTGATTTGCCCGAGCTCAATCCCGTGGTTCACGGCAGGCTGCGCCTGGCCCTGCTTTCGCTGCTCAGCGGCGTGGAAGAGGCTGAGTTTACATGGCTCCGCGCCAAGACTGACGCCACAGACGGCAACCTGGGCGCGCAACTGCTCAAGCTCGAAGAAGCCGGGTACGTGGCTGTCGAAAAGAAGTTCGTGCTGCGCAAGCCGCAAACCCTCTATTGCATCACCGAAACCGGCCGCCAAGCCCTCACCGAATACGTCCAGGCATTGAAACAATTGCTTGGCCCAGCCATCGATGCGTAGAGCGTGCTTCATAATTGGCCTTCGTGAGCCGCAAAGTTCCTGGGCTCCGGCTAATTGCCGCATCCCACACGAGTCCTGGCCATCTTCGGGGTATTGGAGAGCGCCGAGTGGGGCAGGCGATGATCGAACGCGGCAACGGGATGCCGGATTGGCGACCGTAGAGGCGGGTTAGACGTCGCGATAGTCGCGAGGCACTTTGGAGAGTTTCCTCCACTTCCACCAGTTCTTCAGAACAATGCGCAGGATGATGAGCCCGAAAGAAAGAAGCGCAGCGCCGCCAATTGTCCTTGCCGATTGGGATACGTCGCTAGTGGAAACGCCTTCATACAGGAGCACGGAACCGGTAGTGAGAAGAATGAGAGCAAGAAAAATGCCTAGGTCGTCGCGCATAAAGGTTTCCTGGTCATCTCGGAGCGGGCCGCGGCTAATTCCTGTTGATCTTTGAGATGGCGAAGATTTCTATGTCTGAATTCAATTCCCGCAGGCGGCTTCGCATAGGGTTTCTTCATTTGCGCACCGCAGCCACATCTGGGGTTTTGCGCGAGCATCTGGAGAAGTCCGAAGTACTTTGATTTCGCAGGCACAGTTCTCACAGCGGTAAAGCTGCCCCTCGGTCATGGACAATGGCCCCTCCCGATAGAATGACGCAAGATTCAACGCTTGCCAGTGTTTATCGGTTTCGTCTCTTACCAGCAGGCGTCTTACTCTCCTGTGAAAATAACTTGATCTAACAATACCGGTACTAAACCAAGGCGTGCCGGGGAAAATTCGTGTCATCCGCGTGAATGAAGGGCCTATTTAACCGAACGGCCGAACAATGCGGGGGCGTTTTCCGTTCTCATTGCTCCCCTTCCGATCTTACCTGTGTGCGTGCGCCTTCCTTGGTGCGTGGAGGTTCGTGATGGAACGATTCATAGAAAAATTGGACAGCGATCGGCGATTGTCGCAGCGCCACAATCTGAGAACCGGGCTACGGGTGCGCGTGCGACGGTCGGAAGCGGGGGAGAGGAGAGCAGAGTCGGAGAATCTGTCGCAGCGGGGAGTGTTCTTCGCAACGGATATGGTGTTGAGCAAAGGAGCAGCGCTGGATCTACTGGTCGAGATGCCGGAGGAGGCGACGGGAGTGCCAGCGGCGCGGTGGTTGTGCACGGGGCACGTGGTGCGAGTAGTGGACCTGCATTCACCGCGAGGGGCGCACGGAGTGGGCGTGCGGTTCGACTTCTACGAAGTGTCACGTCCCGTGCGGCCGCGGTGGGCCATGGGGGTGGGGCTGCGTGGACCAGTGGCTCCACAAATCAACCGGTGAGAAGCGCCGATCGAGGATGAGGAACCGGCAGGTTGCGAACTGAGAGAGAAAGCGATCAATCATGGCCGATACACAGGATGAGACGTGGTGGCTAGATAGAAAGGGCGCCACATGAAGCGCTCGAAGAAGTTTGAGCTTGGCCTCGGGGTAGGGCATGGCTTTGCGGTCCACCCCAAGCGGTTCGTTTTTTTTGACAGAAAGACGGGGACACGGCGTTTCGAGGTCAAGGCTAGCGAAGACGGCAGCACGCCGATGGACCAGGCGGTGAGCCTGCTGGCGATCCATTGCGTGGCGCGACAACAGATGCCGCGTGATTTCAGCGTGATGGTCGCAGTTGGCGAGGACCTGGTTGACGGGTTGGTGGGACGCGCGACGCAACTTATCGGGAGCTGCTCCGATAGGAAGGCGCCGGTGCCGCTAAGCCGGCGGCAATATGAAGTGCTCAGCGCGGTGGCGCAGAACCTCAGCAACAAGGAAATCGCCGGAAGGTTGAATGTTTCGGTGCGCACGGTGAAGTTCCACGTGTCCGCTCTGTTGGGAAAATTTGAGGTGCGCGGGCGGGTGGACCTGATGCTGGAAGCAGGCGACCTGTTGTCACCCGAAGCTGTACACCAGAGGGAAGCAGACTCGGCGGGTGGGGCGAAGCCGGAGGTCAACTTAGCTCCAATACTATTTGGCGCCAATGGAAGATCACGGCAGATGATCCCATTGGACAGGAGATCAGGAGGACGCTGATCTCGACTGGCAGCACCGGGACCGTGAAGATCAGAAAGCGAGCGTCCTCATGCAAAAGCGAGCCCTTATCGTGGACGACGAACTGGCAACCTGCGAGTTGATCGAGAAGGTCCTGGGTTCGGTGGGGATCGAGTCGCTGGTGTTGACCAAGAGCACGGAGGCGGCTTGTGTTGAGACAGGGCAAGTTCGCGATCGTGTTCCTGGATTTCCGGATGACGTTTCCGGATGGAGCGGAGCTGACGCGGCAGATGCGCGATTCGGGCTTCAACCGCATGACACCGGTGGTGTTGATCAGCGACGACCAGCGGCCGGACGCGATGTCGAAGGGGTTTGAAGCCGGAGCGAGTTTTTTCCTGTACAAGCCGGTTGACAAAGAACGGCTGCTGAGGCTGGTCCGCGCCACGCAAGGAGCGATCGAACACGAGCGGAGAAGGACAAGGCGGGTGCCGCTGCGATCGCGAGTGCGGTTGCGCATCGGCGGGCGAGAAATCGAAGGTGAGACCGTGGACGTGAGCATGGAGGGCGTGCTGGTGAAGGCGTCCCGGTCGGTGCCGATCGGTTCCTCGGTGGATGTGAGCTTGCATCTGACCAAGGAGATGAAGCCGGTCGAAGGGGCGGGGTGCGTTGTAAGGCTGCCGGGCGGGAACCAAGTGGGCATTCACCTGGGCCGCTTAGTTCCGGCGGAAAGCCAAAGGCTGCAGGAGTTTCTGTTGTCCTTGGTTCCGGTTCCCGTGTAACCGAGCGGATCAGTTTTTCGTTGCGGCGGGTGTGCGGGCGCCGGAGCCTTCTTTCAGAGTGTGGATGGAGTCTACGGCGAGATTGTCGAATCTTTCGAGGAGGCCGCTGGGCCAGCGGACTTCGACCCAATCCATTTTTGTGGCGGAGCCGAGACCGAAATGGACGCGCATATCGTTGTTGGAGATGAAGCTGGAGCCGCTGCGGACTTCGTCGATGAAGATGCGGGTGCCGGCTTTGACGCGGATGCGGGCGCCGATGGCGTCGCGGTTTGATTTTGTCGCGCGCGACGGAGAATCGGGGAACGCACCGATGGGGCGGAAAGCGACCCAGTGATTGGCCGTGTGAACTTGGTTTACGAGGAGGCTCGGCGGGGCATTCATGTTGCTGACGACGGCGGAGAGGTGGCCGTCGTTCCACAGATCGCCGATGGCCAGACCGCGGGAAGAAATCGGCGTGGTGATACCCGGACCGGCAGTGGCGGATATATCGGTGAAGGTGCCGTTGCCGTTGTTGTGGTAGAGGATGCGGGGCTCCTGAAAGCTGCTGCCGAGATGCTGGCTGTCCACTTCGGGATAGACGTGGCCATTGACCAAGAGGAGATCAGGCCAGCCGTCGTTGTCGAAATCGAAAAACATGGTGCCCCAGCCGAGATATTGGGTGTGTAGACCCAGGCCTGCGGGGTAGGTCACGTCGTCGAAGGTGCCGTCGCCGTTGTTGCGGTAGAGCGTGGAGGTGTCGTCGGAGAAATTTGTTTTGAAGATGTCGAGGCGGCCGTCGCCGTTGTAGTCGGCGACCGTGGAACCCATTCCGGCCTGGGCACGGCCGTCTTCATTGAAGGCGGCGCCGGAAGTGACGGCGACGTCCGTGAAGGTGCCGTCGCGATTATTGTGGTAAAGGATGCTGGGGGTCGAATCACAAGCGACGAAGATGTCGGGCCAACCGTCGTCGTCGTAATCGAACGTGGTGACGCTGAAGGCGTAGTGGCCGTCGGTTTGATCGATGTGGGATTTATTGGTGACGTCCTCAAAGGTTCCGTTGCCGCGATTGTGGTAGAGAATATTTTTTGCACCGGGCAGACCCTGGGGGCCGCACATTACAGGAACTCCTTTCCAAAGGCAGTTGGGGCGGTCTCCAGGAGCGGGTGCGGTAGACAGGTCGAAGTCGACATAGTTGGCGACCATGAGATCGAGATAGCCGTCACGGTCGTAGTCGACGAAGGCGCAGCCGGTGCCCCAGGCTTTGCCAGAGCCGGAAACGCCCGCTTGTTCGCTGACGTCGGTGAAGGTGCCGTCACCGTTGTTGTGGTAGAGGACGTTTTTGCCGTAGTAGGTGACGTAGAGATCTTCGAAGCCGTCGTTGTCGTAATCGCCGACGCAGACGCCTTGGCCCCAGCCGGTGTGAGCGAGGCCGGCGTGTTGCGTGATGTCGGTGAAGGTTCCATCGTGATTGTTGTGATAGAGATGATTGGTGGGGGCTTCCCGAGCGGGAAAACCTTCGAGGGTAGTTCCGTTGACGATGAAAATGTCCGGCCAGCCATCGTTGTCGGCGTCGAAGATGGCTACGCCGGTGCCGGTGGTTTCGATGATGTATTTTTTGGTGGCTATGCCGCCGAAGGTGTTGGTCATGGTGAGGCCGGCTTGTTTGGCGATGTCTGTGAAGTAGGCGAGCGGCTTGGGGGCTTTGCTTTGGGGATCATCGATGGCAAGCAGAAGAGAAAAGGGGAGCATGACTGCGAAAGAAATTCGCAGCGCCGCGAAGAGCAGGCGTCGATGGCGGGAATTTCGGAAAATCATGGCCTATTGGATAGTAGGGTGCGGGTGGAGGTGGGTCAAGGTTTGGCGGGTGCCCGGCGCGGGTTGATGCCGCAAGGGCGCTGAGCGTTTCGCCACGACGAGGAAAAGCCGGCGCGCTCGACGGCGTGCTACGATTTCGATTGTGCGTGCCTATTCTTTCCAGTTTGAAATGATGCGGTGCGTCAGGGCGAGCGTGTTGATTTTTTGCTGCGCGTTGGCGGGTTTCCTGTGTGAGCAGGACGCCAGCGCGCAGAGTGCCAGCAGTTCCTCGCCGGCGGACGCGGTCTACGGGCAAGGAATCGCGGCGCTGCAGAGAAGGGATTTGCCGGCGGCGCGGGAAGCCTTCGAGAAGGCAGTGCGCATGGCGCCGCGAAGTCCCGAGGCTCACAATTCGCTGGGATGGGTCCTTTTGGTGCAGCAGCAGCTGGATGCGGCGATCGCGCAGTTTCGAGCGGCGCTGGACTTGCGGCCCGATTTCTTCCAGGCGTACACAAATCTATCGAATGCCCTCCTCCAGAAAGGCGACACCAAGGACGCGGTGCGGGCGGCACGTGAGGCGGTGAGGTTTGCGCCCACGGATTCGGAGGCGTATCGAACTCTGGCGCGGGCGTTGGATGTTTCCGGCGATGTGGCGGCTGCTACGAAGCAGATGCGGCGCGCGTTAGAGCTGGATCCGGGCCGCGCAGATTTGCACGACGAGTTGGGTACGCTGCTGGTGCAGGAGTCACCGGGTGCGGTCGGTGCCGCCGCCAGCGATGGAGCAAAGCTGAGCGAAGCGGAAAAAGAGTTTTCGGAGGCTTTGCGACTGCAACCCGACTTTGCGCAGGCACACCTGCATCTTGGTGTCCTGAGGTTTCAGGAGAAGTCGCTGGACGAGGCGATCGCGCAGCTCAGGGATGCCGTGCGTTTGGATGCAACGAGCGCGCAGGCGCACTTCTACCTGGGACAGGCTCTGCATGAGAAAGGCGAGCAGGACGGCGCGATCCGGGAGTTGCACGCGGCGGTGAAATTGCAGCCCGAACTGGCCGAGGCGCAGAGCCTTTTAGGGTTGCTGCTCCAGCGCGCTGGAAACGCGGACGAGGCGATGACGGCGTTCCGCGAAGTTGTTCGGGTGCAGCCCAAGAACTCCGATGCGCACAACAATCTGGGGCTGGCCCTGTTGCAGATTGGAGATGCTAATACGGCGATCGCGGAGTTTCAGGCGGCGCTGCGTTTACGGCCGCAAGACGTGGGATATCAAACGAATCTGGGTGTTGCGTACCTGCAAAAGACGGACTTCGATTCCGCTATCGCTCAGTTTGAGGCGGCACTTCAGGCGTCTCCGCGCGAGGCCACGCTACATTACGATCTGGGGCTGGCGCTCAAGCTGAAAGACAAGCTGATGGAGGCGACGGCGGAGTTCCGAAGAGCGGAGGAATTGGATTCGCAGCAAGCCGACGTGCACTACACGTTGGGTGTGACCCTGTGGCAGCAAGGTGATTTTCCCGCGGCGGCAGATGAGCTTCGTGCCGCAATTCAAGCGAAGCCTGACTATGCGGAGGCGTATTACACGCTGGGGACCGTTCTGAAGCAGCAGGGGAAGCCGGAAGAGGCAGCTACTGCGCTGCGCGAGGCGATCCGCTTGCAACCTGATTTTGCCGGAGCGCACACCACGTTGGCCGCGGTGTTGCGGCAACTCGGCGACAACGAAGGGGCTGCGACGGAGTCGAAACTGGGAGCGGAGATCGGGAAGCGAAGCACGAATCAGCAAATGGCTCTTTTTGCGACGAACTCCGGCCGGCGGCTATTCAACGCGGGAGATTTGGACGGCGCGATCTCTCAGTTTCGATCGGCGATCAACGCGGCGCCAGGATATGCTCCTGCGCATTTTCAGCTTGGGCTGGCATTACGACGAAAGGGAGACAAAGAAGAGGCTATAAAGGAATTTCAGAAGGCAGCCGAGCTTGACCCGCAACTGACTCCGCCGTCTCCGTGAGGAGCGCAGCGGTCTTTCTAAGAAGTGCTGCTGCGCAGGGCGACGAGTTCCGTACTCACGGGTACGCCGCGAGTAACCTTGACGCGGAGAACAGCCTCGAAAGGCTTGATGTGCCCGTCTTCCGAGACAGGAAGGCGGAGGAGGAGTGCCTCGACGGAATTTTGGTGACACACGAACTCCACAGCCGCTTGCGTCCCCAAGGTGGTACTGCCGGCGAGGATCAACACGGACTGCCCCGGATTTAGTCCTCGAACGAGTCCGATGACGGCGTAATCTTCAGACAACGTCACATTCCCGGGTGTACCGAGAAATTCCTTTTGCTCGCCCGGCTGAGGGTGGACGTTGACAATCATGGCGTCGCCTTTGCGCGGGCCAGTAAGAGCTCGCCTGAAAACAAACTCCTGCGTGCCGGGGATTTCCAAGAGCGACAGGTTCTCCAATGGAGAGCCGACAAAGATCAGATTGTTGTTCTTGGCATCGTCTAGCTCAAACAGGCTACCCCGCTTGACCCGGATCTGGCGGTGGAGCAAAGAGAAGACACGATCCAACTCGTGGACGGCCAGTACTTCGCCGACGCCGGTATAGTGATCAAGAATGAAGCTGCCTTTATCCCGGTTGGCGTCGAAGTAGCGCATGCCGCTTTCTGGCCTGCCGACGAAGGCTGCATTGCTGAAGATCACCCAGGGTTCTTCCTGACCAGAGACGAAGCTGCTCCAGAAGATACGAAATGGCGCGGGGGCCGTGTCGGCATCGTGGGCTATCCCTGCCTGGGCTGGGTTGCGATTTGAGACCAGGCTCAAGATCACGGCAGCCGAGGCGGCCAGTAGGATAGCCAGGGAAACGGTGGCGATGATCCAGTTGCGATAGGTGTGCCCGGCCGCCGCTCCGTCCCGCTCGCTTTCGACGGGTGGCGTGGAGTGCAGCTTTGGTGATTCAGCCGCCCGGTGGTGGAATGACAGGACATAGGTTCCCCGGGGAAGCTCGACTACGACGGGATCCGCTTCCCCGTCCGAATAGTAGTATTCGGCGAGCTTTCCGCGAAGGCGGCCGGCCTGGACCCGGACCATGGAGTCCAATTGAGGATCGAAGTCGTCGGAGCGCCCGAAAACCTCGGTCGCAATTTGATACTCCTTGATAGGGGATCCTGGATGATCCAACGCATGTCGGGCCAAGTAGCGAAGGAGTTTGCAGAGCGACTCTGACCCGTGCAAGGCATGGCTGTTCACCAGCTTGTCTATCTCCGCGAGATATTGCTCTCGATCGATCAACCTGGCCCCCGTGATACCTGTTTAACGGGAGTGTAACAACCTGCGCATCTATCTGCAAGACTGGGCTTTACGGGGCGTAACAGTATCAGACGCTCTGAGACTTCAATCTAACACGCGAAAAAAACTAATACTAGTCATCGTTTTTTCCGTTCGGCCTGTCGAGGCCCGATCCCGTAGGGTTGCGGTTGCCCACTGCGGGGTCGCGGACGGCAACACACGGAAACTGTGCTTGGGGTGTAGTCCCGCGTCGAGGTGTGGTTCGGCGTCTCGGGGGTGAGTTGTGGCCAGACAGAAACAGGACTCTTACCGGCGTGGTGTCGCTGGATTCTTCCCTAGACGTCCTAACCGTATTCTTGATCGAACAACATAGGTGAGTTTCAGGTCTAAGGCCTGAAACCGACTACAGGTGACCAATGCCAGTCCACAGCTGGAAAGTGAGCCGGTGGGGTTGCGAAGGAGGAATCAAATGGTGAGGCGATCGATTTGGGTGGGATTCGTTGTCGTGTGTTTGCTATTTGGGGTGAAGGGGCAAGTAGCGCTCGGCCAAGCCGTGTTTGGAAATATCTTTGGCACGGTGACCGATCAGCAGGGCGCCGGTGTCGTGGGCGCCAAGATTACCGTTACATCCGCGGCCAAAGGCACGACCGAAGAGACGACCACCAACGAAAGCGGCAATTATACGGTGACGCACTTGATTCCCGACGTTTACAACGTCCGCATCGAAGCAACTGGCTTCAAGGTTTTTGAGGTCAAGAATGTTCAAGTGTCGGCTGACGCTTCGAGTCGCGAGGACGCCCAGCTTTCCGTGGGCGACGTGACGCAGACGGTGGAGGTCAGCGGCGAAATCGAGCAGCTCAAGACGGACCGCGCGGACGTGGCTATCGAATTCAACGCAAAATACGTCGAGGATTTGCCCATTCTGAACCGCAACTTCACGAACTTCGAGCTATTGTCCCCGGGAACGCAGAAGCTGGTCGGCTGGAGCCACGCGGCCACGGAAAACCCGCAAGGCGGGCAGCAGATTTTCGTGAACGGCCAGCACTTCAGCGGCACCGCATTTGAACTGGACGGAACCGATAACCAAGATCCGATCCTAGGGATTATTGTTGTTAATCCTAACCTTGAAGCCATCCAAGAATCGAAGATCTCTATGCAGAACTACGACGCGGAGTTCGGGAAAGCCGTGGCCGGTGTCATCACGGTTCAGACGAAATCAGGGACCAACGAGTTCCACGGGGGCGGTTTTTATAGCTATTACGGCGATGGCGAGCAGGCACGTGACCCCTTCACGCAACCCGCCAGCAAAGGCCTTCCGAATGCCAGCAATAAGGCGTTTGGCGGCACGTTGGGCGGACCGGTCCTCAAGGATAAGCTGTTTTTCTTCGGGGACTATCAGGGGACTCGAACGTCTGCCGGTATTTCGAACCAGTTGACGGTTCCCTCGGCGCTGGTGCAGAGCACCTGCAATCCGGCGACGAATGCGACGAGCGCGACCCCGGGCTTTTGCAATTTGAGCCAGTATCTGGGGACCGTGAACGGCGGCGGCCAAATCTACAATCCGGCTTCGAGCGCGGCGGTCGACGGGTCTGGCCGGACGGCTTTTGCGGGGAACCTGATTCCGATCAATATGATTTCTTCGCAAGCGGCTGCGATTTTGGCGGCTCTGCCAGCACCGCAAACCGGCGCGTTGTCCAACAACTTTGTGGGCTCTGGCTCGGGAAGTTACACGCAGAACGCGATGGACGTGCGCATAGACTACAATGCTCCTCACGCTTATCAAGTCTTTGGCCGGTTCAGCTTGGATTATTTCAATCTGTCCGGCAAAGGAGCACTCGGTGGCCTGGGGGGCCCGGGTTTTGGACCCGGAGGACTGAACGGACAATCCACGGTACACAACTACAGCTTGGCCTCAGGGTTCAATAAGGCGATTGGCACCACGCTCCTGACGGATTTTCGGTTCGGGTATTTTAAGTACAATCCTCAGACGGCGTACTCGGATGCCAGCGCCAATCCAATGACAGCGTTCGGCGTCCCAGGATTGAACATGGGTACGTCAACGACCGGGGGTCTGGCTTCGTTCTTCACGGAGAGGAACGGAAACCAGGACAACAACCAAGGGCTGCCTTCGGCGTTCGGCGACGGCCTGAACGTAGGGCGGTGCAACTGCCCCCTTACGGAAAGCGAACAGCAGTTCCAGTTCGTTAACAACTGGACGAAAATCAAGGGCAATCATCAGATCAAGTTCGGTGCGGACATTCGCTATGCCATGAATCTGCGGGTGCCGAGCGACGCGAACCGCACCGGGCAACTGCACTACGACGCGAACGGCACGGCGAACGCCGGCAATGGAGGCCTCAGCCTTGCAACTTTTCTGCTGGGTGACGTGACCCAGTTCGAGCGATTCGTGAGCACCAGCTTGACGGCAGCTGAACGACAGAAGCGCACGTTCTTTTATGGCCAAGACACCTGGCGCGTCTCGTCGAAGCTCACGTTCAACTACGGACTCCGCTGGGAAATCTACTTCCCAGAGAACGTGAACGGAAAAGGTAACGGAGGTTTCGCAAACCTCGACCAAGGCGTAATCCGGGTGGCGGGTTACGGCCCCATCGGCCTAAACGGCAACGTCGACAACACTTATAAGGCGTTTGCGCCACGAATCGGGTTCGCCTACCAGTTTGATCCGAAGACGGTGGTTCGCCTCGGATACGGGCGCAGCTTTGATATCGGCGTGTTCGGCTCGAATTTCGGCCACGTTGTGACACAGAACCTTCCGGTTTTGGCGCAACAGTCGATCCGGGACTCTACGCTTAACCCACTCGCTACGGACCAGCGGACTGCAATTTTCACGCTGGCTCAAGGGCCACCCGCGTTTGACTTCTCACCGATTCTGTCCGACATTTCCTCGGGGGGCACGCTGCCTTTGCTGGGTCCCCAGGGCAACGTGATCCCCAGGGTCCGGCCTACGGTTCAGCGCTTGCCCACGCTTGACGCGTGGAACGCCACCGTCCAAAGGCAGGTCACGCCCACCATGTCCCTGGAAGTGGCCTACATCGGAAATAAGGGCACGCACGTTTTCGCAGGTACCGGGCCGTCTTACGATCCGAACGAACCGGCGATCGGTTCGGGCACGAATCTCGTTACATGTCCGACACCTGCGACTTGCGCCCCGGGTGGATTCAAGCCGTTCGTGCCACAAGCGGATCGTCGCCGGTTGTTCCTAAACGGTGTGCCTGCTCTGCCGTTCGGTTGCTGCGCGGTAGGTGGAATCGGATACTTCGGTAACGACAGTAGCAACAACTACGAAGCACTGCAGGTGAAGCTAGAGAAGCGTTTCTCGCAGGGCCTGCAGTTCCTGGGTCACTATACCTTCTCGCATGCGAACGCTTTCGACAGCAGTTACTACTCGGTTGACCCGAGATTTGCATATGGGCCCGATCCTTTTAGCCGCAACCACGTGTTCGTACTCAGCACTGTTTATGAGCTGCCCTTCGGCAGAGGCAAGAGGTACATGAGCGGTGTCGGCCGAGCGGAAGATTTGTTGATCGGCGGCTGGCAATTATCCAACACCCTCAACTATAGTGGCGGCCTGCCGTGGACGCCGAGCATCGGTGAATGCGGCCAAATCTCCGACTCGGGGCCGTGCCGTCCAGACCTATTGCCTGGCCAGTCCTTCAGCGTTGGACCAAAGAAGGTCAATGGTCAGTGGTACGAGTTCGTGCCGGTTGCGCCGCTCGCCTATTCGCTAGCAGCGGCCGATGCGGGTCTGGACTCCTGTACGCTGGCGCGGCCGACTTCCGGCCCGTTCGCGCTTCCTGCTTGCGGGCACATTGGCAATGCGAAGTTCGATTCATTCCGCGGGCCTCGAGCGTTCTTCTCAGACATGTCGCTGTCCAAGAATTTCACGATCACTGAGCGGGTCAAGGCGCAATTCCGCTTTGATGCCTTCAACGTGTTCAACCACGTCGTACTCGGCTTTAATTCTAACCAGGGTAATACCTGCATCGACTGCACGGGTAACGCGGGACAAATCACCGACATTGAAGGTGATTCATCGCCAGGGTCGCCCACCGGCATGCGCCAACTGCAGTTCGGTGTCCGGGTGACTTTCTAACCCACAACAACCACCCCAAAGCAGACGGGGAGCCCTCACGGGCTCCCCGTTTTTTATGCTCTAATCGTTTCTGCGTTCTCGGGAAATCTCCGATGCCAAGTGTCCGTTGGGCTCATATCACTTTATGGAGCGGCTTAGCCTTCAGCGGCTCGGCGGCGCTGGGCCAGGCGCCGCTGCCGGAGCAGAACGCCCCGTCTTCTGAATCGTTACAGACGGCTACGACACAGCCGGCTGCGGCGGATTTCGATGAGTCGCGGCGTCTGTTGCAACAAGGCAAGTATGATGATGCGCTCGCGGCGCTCCTCGACATCCAGGAGAAGCATCCCGGGCTGCGCGGACTCTCGCACGAGTTTGGAGTCGCGTACTACAGGAAGGGCGACTATCTAAACGCCATCGCCTCGCTGAAGAAGGCTCAGGAAGAGAATTCAGGCGATAGCGAAGCCTTGCAGCTGCTGGGGCTGTCTTATTACCTGGCTGGGCGGCCCGCAGAGGCGATTCCGCCTCTGGAAAAGGTGCAGACGTGGTTCCCCAGCGCCAACGTCGACGCCGCGTACATCCTGGGGATCTGCTATATCCAGACGAAGGACTATCCCCACGCACGTACCGCTTTCGCAAAGATGTTCGGTGTTCCGGCGGAGTCGGCAGCTAGTTATCTCTTTACAGCTCGGATGCTGCTGCGGCAGGATTTTGGGCCGGTGGCGGAGGATTACGCGCAGAAAGCGGTTTCGCTCGATCCAAAGCTGCCCTTGGCGCATTACCTGCTGGGAGAGCTGAACCTTTATCATTCCAAGATCCCGGAAGCGATCGCAGAATTTCAGAAAGAGTTGGAGTTGAATCCGGGTTACGCCGCCGCATACTACAAACTTGCCGACGCATATTCGCGGGTCCAGAAATTTGATGAGGCGGAGAAGCTGCTGCAGCGGTCCATCTGGCTGGATGCCACGTCCACGGGTCCTTATATTCTGATGGGAAAGGTGCTGGAGAAGAAGGGCGAAACGCAGTTGGCCGTGCGCGCACTGCAGCGAGCCTTGGCGATGGACCCGAATAATCCCATCCCGCATCATCTGCTCGGACAGGCGTACCGCGACATGGGGCGAAGTGAAGACGCCGAGCGCGAACTGAAAGCGGCGGGGCAGTTGGAAGAGCAGCAGAACTCGAAGCCGTGATCGGGTGATCCAAGCGCAGGAGAACTCCGAAGAGATTTCTTCGCGCGCCGTTGGGCCGCTCGGTTCACAGTGAAGCGACTGCTCTTGAAGGTGACAGCTTGCCGAGAAAACGTGATGCGTCCATGAAACGATTCACCGTGGTGGGAGTCGGAGAACTCCTGTGGGATCTGTTTCCTGAAGGCAAACAGCTGGGCGGTGCGCCAGCGAACTTCGCCTATATGACGAGTCTGTTAGGCGATGAGGGGCTCGTCGCGAGCCGCGTTGGCAACGACGCGCTTGGACGCAGTGCCGCGCGACGCTTGCAGCGCTTGGGCCTGAAGAGTTCCTACCTGCAGGTGGATTCGAGCCATCCCACGGGAACGGTAAGAGTTTCAGTGGATCCTGCCGGGCAGCCCACCTTTGAGATCGCGGAGTCCGTTGCATGGGACTTCTTTCAATGGACGACGGAATGGCACGATTTAGCCGAGCAGGCGGACGCTGTTTGCTTCGGTTCTCTGGCGCAACGGTCTCCGAGATCTCGCGCGACCATCCGCGCCTTCCTTGGAGCAGTCGGCCAGCGCGCAGTGAGGGTCTTCGACGTGAATCTTCGGCAAACGTTCTATTCTGCGGAAACGCTGCATGAATCTTTGCGACTCACGGACATCGTGAAACTGAATCAAGATGAGCTCCCGGCAGTGGTGAAACTTTTGGGCCATCCTTTTGAGGATGAGGAGACGTCGGCGCGGTGGCTTCGCGGCAGCTACAAACTAAAGCTCATTTGCGTCACGCGCGGCGCCATGGGCAGTCTGCTAGTCAGCGAAAAAGAGAAAAGCAAACATGCGGGCTGCAAGGTTCGAGTGGTGGATACGGTAGGATCGGGAGATGCATTTACTGCGGCGCTCATCTATCACTACCTTCGCCGAGCTTCCCTCTCGACATTGAACGAAGCGGCAAACCGTATGGGTGCGTGGGTCGCCAGCCAGACAGGGGCGACTCCAGCCCGGGACAATCGACGTCTCGAGGGAATTCGTTCGGCGGTCGGAGGAGAGGACTAAAGCTTCAGCGTCCCGCGCCGGGAGCGGGCTTCTGTTCTTCGGCCAGACGCCCGACGGCGTTCTGGGGCAGTTCGTGCAATAGTTCTAAAAAGACTCCGTTGGTCCAGCCAAAGCCAACGATGTTCATATGATAGCCGGCGGTGACCTGAGTCTCTGAAGACCGCGTCACGGCGTTGTATTTTTCACGAATGGTACCGTCGCGGCGGAAATTTTCCGCAACGGTGGACAGGAACTCGTAAGAAATTCTATCCGCGTCGTCTTTGAACCCATACTGCCGGATGCCTTCGTCGGCGAGCAATTGATTGGGCGCCCAAGCGTAGGGATAATCCCATTGCCCGCCCGTTTCGTGCGGGCTCATGACCAAGCCGCCGGGCTTCTCGAACACCGCAAGATTCTGCATGATGGCGCGCGCTTGCTCGGGTGTTGCGATGCCGGCCCACATGGGCAGGAACGTTGTTACGTACTCATACGACGACTGCACCTGATTCTCGAAATCGTAGTCGAAATAGAGACCCCGCTTGGCGTCCCAAAGATAGTTTTGAATGCGGTCCTTGCGGTCATCGGCGCGTTTCCGCCATTCCTCCGCATCCTTCTTGCGACCCAGCACGGAGCTCATCTCCGCCAAGTCTTTCTCGGTCTTGTAAAGCAGGCTGTTCAGACAGACAGGGGCGTAGTGATGCGTAGCGGCACCATAGGGGCCGAAACGAAAAGAGATGTCGTAGCCCGACTCTCGCATGGCGCGGTCGCCTTCGTAGTAGTCGGCGCTGAGAGCTACACTACCCGCAGGCACGCAATCAGAACGCGCCATTGTCGACGTTGTATCGCAGACTTGCAGAGCAAAGAGCGGCCCGACAAGTGATTGAGATGTCTCGCCAGGTTTTCTCCGAACCAAGATGCCCCGACCCATACCTGGTTGAGCGAGGAAAAATGCTGCAACCTGGCCGTAGTGGCCAGTTTCGTCTTTCAAACTCTCTGGAGCAGGACCGGTGCCGAAATCGTAGTAACGCGCCAGACCTGTCGAACCGGCGAGATGCGGCTCGCGCGTCCACAGTCCGTAGTCTCTTGCCGCATAGTCGTAAGCTTTCTCCAACCACGCGCGACTTTCGTGGCCCGCGGCCTTTTGCGCGTCGTAGACTGCGAGAATCATGGAGGTCAGAAAAGGAGGCTGCGAGCGGGTCAGGTAGTAGGTTCGATTGGCATTCAGCACCGCGCCGTAATGTTCGATCTCAAAGAAAAAGTTCTCCACCATTCCTTGCGCAAGATCAATTCGGTTGTCTCGCACGAGACCCCGGATAATGAAGTAGCTGTCCCAGCCGTACATTTCATTGAATCTTCCGCCCGGGACAACGTACTTGTTCTGGAGGTAAAGCAATCCGGCCGGATCGATCTTTCCAGGATCAAGTTCGCCGAGCTTGTGAATAACCGCCGGCAAGTGCTGCACCTGAACGCTGCACTGTTTTTGAAGCTGCTGCACCGCGGCGGGAACTTCGAAGTCCGCTGGGATGTATAGCACGGAGGCTGCGGCCAACTTCGGATCAACGATCGTCTTGCAATCGGTCGGCGAGCGTGTGAGTGAATCCCATCCAGAAGCGATGTAGCTGCGGATTTGATCGAGGCCGTGCTCGGAGGACGCGGAAAGCTGGTCCGCGGTGCTTGCCGGGGTGCACGCCACAAGAAAAACAAGGACGGCGGCAGTGAATCTCTGGCAGCCTCGCAAACCACGAATTGTGCGGAAAAAGTCGCGCGCAGTTCCAGGTTGCATCGTCTGTTCAAGCATATTCCTTTACCCCGGGTTCGGGCAATATCTCTTTTGTATAGAATAGCATAGCCTGGGTGCGGCATCGAGATGAATGGTCTATCCTGACCCGCGAACACATCGAAAGGACTACCAGCCACTCCCTTCGAGGCGAGCCATCTGCATGGTTCTCGGAGGCACGAAAGGTGCCGGAACGCGAAAAGCGTGTCGAAAAATGGAACGCCCTTGCGAGAGGGCGCCGAGTGGCACGTTTGGGACCGCCCGGTTGGCGTCGCCGTTGCTCCAGATGGCTCGCTCCTGGTTACCGATGACGGGTCGAAGTCCGTCTGGCGGATTAGCTACACGGGAAAATAAGCGCTGCGTGTCACAGTTCCCGGCTACTTAGCTATGCGGAGCATCACTACGCCGTGGGCCGGCACCGTCACCGAGTATTGCGCGCCATCCAGTTTCAAGTCGCTGTGGGCCCAGAGATCTCTCGCGCGCGTAGGCACGGACCTCGGCCCTAAGTCCGACCACTTGACGGTGATCTCTGCGGGCGCGCCGCCGCGGTTAAACAATCCAATCGCCTGCCCACCATCGAATAGCGGCCTGGCCCAGACTTCCTGTTCCCCCAACTTCGTGATGCGCCGGCCCTGCTTGCCGTCCTTGTCCTGATTGACGGCGATCACTTCTCGGTTGGTGAGAATCTCCCGGATGGCGGGCGCCATGCTGCGTAAATCATTTCCGGCAAGCAGCGGCGCGGCGAGAATCGACCACAAGCTCATATGCGTTCTGTATTCGTCGTCGTTCATGCCGCCGTTGCCGATTTCGAGCATGTCCGGATCGTTCCAGTGTCCAGGCGTCGCCCATGGAGCCAATTCGCCCTGAGAAAAGCCAATGGTGGTCATCGAGTCCCAAGTGTCTCGGATGTCGCCCGTCGTGCGCCAGGCATTGCCGCCTACATCGGCGCCCCACTTCCACACCTCGGCGCGACCATACTGGCAGAGGCTGTACAGGATGGGACGCCCGGTCTTGAGAAGATCATCGCCCATCACTTGGTAAAGTGCACGCATCTCTTGGTCGCTGTAAAGGGTGCGCGCGCCGCACCAGTCGTACTTAAGATAGTCAATGCCCCAGGCGGCATAGGTTTGCGCATCCTGCTCCTCATGGCCGTAGCTGCCTTCGTATCCCGCGCAGGTATTGGGACCCGGTGAAGAGTAGATGCCGATCTTGAGGCCTTTGCTGTGCACGTAATCGGCCAGCGCTTTCATGTCGGGAAACTTCTTATTGGTCGTGATATTCCCCCGTGCGTCGCGGCTTCCCTGCCAGGTGTCGTCAATATTGATGTATTGATAGCCGACCTCTTTCATCCCGTTGTTGGCCATGGCATCGGCCATTTCGCGGACAGAGGCGTCATCCACCCGCCCTGCAAATTTGTTCCAACTGTTCCAGCCCATCGGAGGTGTTTTGGCAAGTCCGTTGTCGGCCACCTTGTGAATCGCTGGCAGCGGAAGGCGTGCGGGGAGCGCACCTTCGCCGGGTGGCGCGCGGTGCGCGACCATCTCGATGAGCTCGGCTTCGGGGCGCTGCCTGGTCGCCACGTGCAACTCGTCGCCCACCAACTTGCCCTGGTATTTCACGCGGCGCTCATTGGTCCCGTCCATCATGCTGCCGGCGAGCGTGAAGCCATCGGGCCCACCCGTGCTCTCGACAATCCTGAAATAAAACTGACTGACTCGGATCGTTCCGGTTATGCGAGAGCCTTCCTGGTGGAGAACTAGATAGGTGTTCCGGAAAGTGCCGTCCGGCAGCGGGTCGCGGACCACCCAGTTTCCGGTTAAGTCCGCGGCAAAACACGGGACCCCCAACAGTAGGATGAGTAGAATCCCGCGGAGAAGTTTCATTTCGGTCGGAGACTACCTCAAACAAGACGGCAGTTCAAAGTGTTTTGCGTCTTGCTAGTCCTACGCGCAGTTCGATCCATCTTTGTCTTATCGGACCGATAGAAAATGACCACATTGGTTCGCCAGAGGTCGCAGGAGCGGTTGTACGCCCCTACAGAGACTCCAACCGACACCACTACCGATATCGGAGTGCTTTCTCAGCCTGCGATAAAGGCGGTGGTGTTGCAGTAAGTGCTTGTGTTCGTTAGATTTGTAGTGCCAGCGCCCGGGTGGCGGAATGGCAGACGCTGAGGACTTAAAATCCTCCGGGGATTTTTCCTCATGTGGGTTCGACTCCCACCCCGGGCACCATTCTTTCCTGTTGAATCTGAATGAGTTCCTGAATCGTCGTTCGCAATGTACCCCTCGCGTACCTCGCCATTTGAAAGTACAAGTGGGTCCCGACTCCACGCACGCGCCAAATCCGTCTCCAATTGTTCCTGTCGCGAGCGGACCCACGGCGCGTAATGCTTCTCTGTAATTCGCACACTTTGGTGACCCAACAGGATTGAAACTCTTTCAATGGGCACGCCAGCTAGAAGTAACTCAACCGCAAATGTGTCGCGAAACCTATGCGCGTGGCCGTCGGGTACGTCTGCGAGCTTGAAGAGTCTGCGCAAGCGCGTCTGCCAACTTCGTACAATGCTTTCTAACTTCCCGCTGCCAGTCCAAAAATAGAGGTTTTCGTTAACCTTTGGTGTTGCCGCAAGAGCAGATACAACAAAGTCAGGTAGGACCGTATTTACGGCCACCCCCGTCTTTTGCGTGTAGAGAAAGACGCGATTTCCTTCGAGCCTCTCTGTATTGAAATTGACACCGTCTCCGATCCGCATTCCGGTGTATCTCAGCAGCAATACTAGACCACGAATCCTTTCACCGTTAGCAGCACCATGGCGCGGCATTTCCTCTTTGTATTTTTTGTTGCGAGCAGAATTCGACGCATCTCTTCATTGTTGAACGGCAGCGTCGGACAAACTGTCACTTTGGGCGCCTTAAGAGCGGTTGCAGGGTTATCACCAATCCAATTCCGACTTTGTGCGAATCGGAAAAATGCGCGTAACCGCTCCAGCTTCTTGGCGCTTTGAACGTGGTCCATCGGTCCATCCGGCGCGAAACTTACCGAGTGTTGACAAATCAAGTTCGTCGAGGAAATGCAGCCCTCGGTTCTCAGCGAACTCCGTCATCAGACGTTTCAGTAGTTTGTATTTCCTGACAGTTGATTCGTGCAGCTTGCGCGCTTCAATATCAACAAGAAAGTCGCCCCAGCATTCGGAAAGGGGCTTCCGCATTTGTCGCGTACCACGGCGGTCTTCGATCTCCCACTCTCGAATTATCTCCTGCGCTCTTTGCCAATTGCGCACTTTGAGGGACTCACGTATTTCCTGGCCAGACAGAAAGCCATCGACCCAGATGGGACACTGGCAGTGGCGATGCTTTCTGCCCTTGGTCCGATGCTTGCAGGTCTTCCGATGACGACGATAAATCGTAAGCATTCAAAGCTCCCTAGAGGCGTGTAGGCTTAGCCGCAAGGCGGTTGTGCACTCGCTGCAGGACCGTCTGTGGGATGCGCAGCGTGAGATAGCGCCTCTTGTGGCGTGGGTTCCGGTCTCCGATCACAAGCACACCAGGCTCATGTTCAAAGAGCTCGCGCACCTTATCTGGGCTGAGGTTCCACAACTCCGCGACTTCGACAACCGCGTAGTGACGCTCGGCGGGTACGACGTTTTCCTGCTGTTCTATAACTCCCATGGTTCGTTCCTTTACTCATGAAGTGTGGGGACAGAAGATCTGTAAGATTGTGTCATTTGCTCGCTGCTCTTTGAGGTGCGTCATCGAACATTGTCCGCACGTCTGGTTTTGCTTGTGCGGGCTCTCGTCCGGACCGGGCAGGCTCACCCAGGATGGCGTGAGGCAAACCCTGGGTGGCGGGAGTTGCGTTGATCGTGAACACACCAGATGCAAGTTGGGGAAGAGTATGGCCAATCTTCGTGGCGCACAGAGATTTTGGGCCGGGAAATAATCGAATCTCTCTCTTACGGGCGGACGGGAGCCCTGAACTTCACAAGGAATCTTACCGAGCAAGAGTTGGGAGAACTCTACGTCTGGATGGTTGAGAACTATCCGATCACGGAACGAAACGCCTTCGGGGCCATGAGCTCCGTTGACACCGCGACCATGTTCCGTGACAGCCTTCTAGTCTAGAGTCATTGAAGAAGAGGAGCAGTTTTGCCGCTTGCGACGCGATTGGCCGAATTATGGAGCGTTTTCCCGAATACAGATGGCTTGACAGACAATTGGAGGAAGCGAAGATGCTTGCACGCGCGGCGACCTGGAGGCCGATTTCTCCCGCGCAGTTCTTGGAGGTGGCGCGCGATACCAATCGGAGGTTCGTGGAGACTCCGGAGCAATTGATGGAAGCGATTCTTGGGTCACTCGTTCGGCTCCAGGCCCGCCTGCGGGATGAACTTCCGGCGGTAAAGGATTTGTGGAACGAGGCAAAGGGCGTTTTCTGGCCGAAAGACGAACAGGTCCTGTCGACCTACGTGGCGCGGCATCTGCGTGACGATTTGAGCAGCCGGGGGATCATCGTAAATCGGGAGGTGCAAATTCGTCCCGGTACAGGGAACAGAACCGGTCAACTGACAGACCTTCATGTAGATGCAACGATCCCCGGTAGGTCGGCAGATAGTTATGAGCGCACATCCATCGTGATCGAAGCAAAAGGAAACTGGCATCCGGAATTGTTGACAGCGATGCAAACGCAATTGCGGGACCGGTACTTGAAGGACAACCCATGTAAGAACGGCATATATCTCGTCGGTTGGTATTCGTGCGACGCGTGGAATAAGCAGGACGACTCACGAAAGGGACGTTGTCCGAAGATGACACTTGAAGAGGCTAGGGAAGAATTTCAAAGACAAGGCGCAGCGCTGTCGAAGGACGGGTACTTGATTCGAGCAACCGTTCTCGATTTGTCGCTTTTGTAAGCGAAAGATATCACTTGTTAAGCGAGCGGACGTGATTTGGAGCGAAAGCAGGTGCTACGCTTTGTTCAAAAAGGGAAGCGCCGAACCAACTTTAAGGGTGGAAGTCGAGTGACACCACCGCTCCAGCTAACGATTGTCTTGTCGACCTTTTTTAGATGCCTTGCCCAAGCGAGCGCCCGCGCAGGATTTGCTTCCCAGAAATAGGCGCCAGAGCCCAGCCAATCGTAGTCATTTTCACTGAGGCGAAATGTCTTATTGTTGAGGAGGCGCTCGGCAACGGAACGATCACAACCGTGATAAGCGAGAATAAAGGAGGAGGATAGCTCGTGCACCTTAAGTTCACGGTTTTGCGGGACGATAGCGGGCCGTCAGTTTGCCAGAGCGAGTGAGAACACCCTCTTCGCGCAAGAATTTCCGTGCCGTCTTTCGACTGACTGCGTGCTGCTTTCTCACGCGCTCGATCGACTTGAGGAACGCTTTGAGTTGCTTCTCGCTCATGAAATCACCGTAAACTTACCCTCTAAGTTTATTCGAAAAATGCCGCGCTCACAAGTGGAGGAGTGCAAAAGACATCCTCTGTCGCGCAAAGCGCGAGGGAAACGAAGAGAGAATTTCATGCTTCAAACGAAGCAATCGAGATTCTGTGGAGTACGCGCCAGAATGTCATTTCTCGCGACGCGCTCAAAGCCAATGGAAATGTACCCGGCGTGTACCTCGGTTAAGCTGATTTGCGTATTTTCCTGCTTTTGCGGATTCGAAAAATCAACAACTTAGGTGATTTCAATCGCGCTTTTAGTTCGATCCCCACCACCCCCCTTCATTCTCCCTCTTCTTGATTGTGTGAGTTGGCTGGAGTGCGGCCCCTGCGTCCCTCCCACGGCCCTTCGATGAGAGGCAAATGAGCAGACGTGCACGCGGCTTGGAGCGGGCGAGGTGTCCCGCGCCCTAGGATTTTCTTGGACACCGAATTGTGATGAAGATGAATCAGAGATCACGAGGAGGTGTGTATGAGCAAGGAGAGAGAACCAGCTTCGGGAGCCGCGGAAGGAGCCCGGAG
>Ga0187819_10000290_pt1 | contig 24602 bp, 13 predicted proteins | sample NC_wetland_sal_i_15_FD_132411 | JGI IMG/M metagenome (GOLD analysis project Ga0187819, IMG submission 132411) | Wetland sediment microbial communities from Neuse River Estuary, North Carolina, USA - SO4_4 | ecosystem: Environmental > Aquatic > Freshwater > Wetlands > Sediment | place: USA...
CGCAAGTCGGCGACGTCCTTGGTCAAAGCAAGAATCTCTTCCATACGCGGATTCTTAGTGATGATGTCGTAGTGGCGATACTGCCGGTTCAGCTTTTTCCGCAGAATGGCGTTCTCACTCTGCAGTTTCTTCAGCTTCAGGATGCGCGACACCAGCATCGAGATCTCCTGCGGATTGCAGGGCTTCACGATGTATTCCTGCGCGCCTTCCTTCATGGCCTGGATGGCGGTGTCGACCGTCGCGTAGGCGGTGATGATGATGATCGACGCTTCCGGCCGCACGCGGTGAATCTCCATCATGGTTTCAATGCCATCCATGCCGCCGGGCATTTTCAGATCGACGAAGCAGATGGCGTAGTCCATGCTTTTGGCGAGTTCGACGGCTTTCTTGCCGTCGGGCGCGGTGTCGACGTGATAACCGTCTTCCCGCAACCATGCTCCCATCGATTCGCACATGACGTCTTCGTCGTCCACGACCAGGATCGGCCAATTCTTCTTCATACTGTTGCCTCTTTCGAAGTAAATCTCTGCACCAACTGCATTCCGCAGCGAGCACAGTACTGTTCAGCTTTGGCGTCAACCAATTCAATGTGGGTGGCCAAGCTCATGGCACATGTCGGCTCCGAACAATGGACAAGCCCGAACGTGTGTCCCAATTCATGCAGCACTTCTTTGGCGGTGCGCTCGCGCAGCAGGCTCTCCTCGGGAGGAAGCCCATAGAACTCCTGATGCAGACGGCAAAGCGACACGACAGCAATCGGGCCGTCGAACTGCGCTTGCCCAAACAAGAAACTCAACATCGGGATCGCCAAGTCCACATCGGTTATTCCAAGCACCCGGTCGGCGTCGTTCGGAGCGTGTTGGGCCAGCATTTTCATGATCTCTACTGACTGGTACTGACCTCGCTTGGCATCAAAAGCGCTCTCTGGAATCGGTAAAGGCGGCAACCGTCGTATGGGCAGTGGGAACCATTCGGCGGTCGCATTCTCGACCCAATCCAGGGCTTGCGCCGGCACTTTTCCGATTGCCACGAGATAGAGTCCATTCACACCGCATGTACCTGCACTTCCCGCGATTCTGGAGTGCTGTTCTGCGATTTGAGCGGGAGAGTGACCGTGAAGGTCGTGCCCTCGTTGCGCTGGCTTGTGACCTCGACCTCGCCCTCATGGGCTTTCACGATTCCATACAGCACGGCCAGCCCTAATCCAACTCCCTTGCCTTCCGCTTTCGTCGTGAAAAAAGGATCGAAGATCTTGGAGAGGTTCTCGGGGGCGATGCCCTCACCTGTGTCCGTGACGCAAAGCTCGACAGTCTCGTCCGCCAGTTCGCGAGTGCGGATTGTGAGTTTGCCACCACCGCGTGGCTGCATGGCCTGGGCGCCGTTCAAAACCAGATTCAGAATCACCTGCTGAATTTGGGACGAATCGCATTCCACGAGCGGCAGATTGTCCTGCAGCTCCAGAACGACTTCTGCGCTGATCAGCTTCAGCTTGTGGTCGGCCAAGCCCAGTGTCGTGCGGACAAGCTTGTTCAGGTCCGCGGGGGCGCGCTGCGGCTTGGAACGGCGAGAGAAGGCCAACAGGTCTGAAACAATGCGCCCAACGCGAGCGGTTTCCGTTGAGATCAGGCTGAGGTATTTCCGGAATTCCGCCTCGCGGCCCGGCGGGTATTCTCCTTTGGCCATCAGCCGCTCAAGCAGCATCGACAGATTCAGCACGCCGGAGACGGGATTGTTAATCTCGTGCGCCACGCTGGCCGCAAGCTGACCGAGAGTCGCCAGACGATCGGACTGAATCAGCTTGCGCTGGGCAACCTGCAGCTGCCGAGTGCGCTCGTCGACTTTGCTCTCCAGCGTCTGCTGCATTTCGTTCAGTTCGGCAACTGCGAGTTTCAAGCGCTCGCGCATCCGGTTGAACGAGTCCGCCAGTTCGTCGATTTCCTGGCTGCGGTGGGTGATTTCAAGCGGCTGGTCCAGTTCCATCGCGCTGATGGCCTTGGTCCCACCGATCAGCTGTTGAATCGGAGTCGCGACGAAGCGCTTTGTGAACAGAATGACGAATGCCGCTCCGATCGTCACTTCGAGCGCCGTCCAAACCACGGTTTGAAGCGTGATGGCCCGCGTCTGTTTCTGGACAGGATCCAGACGAAGCGCAACATCGACAACCCCCAGCACCTTTGTCTGGGCGCGGTGCGCATGGCAGCTGGCATTGCTGCACGAAGGCTCGTTGTAGATTGGGGCGACCATGTTGATCGTCTTCACACCATCGGGCGAGGTGGCGTATCTCACGCGAGAATCTTCGGCCGGCCGGTTGCGGATCGGACCCTGCGTGTGGCAACTGGCGCAAACCTCGTTCGACAGGCTGGTCACGCCCGGCTGCTCTCTCGCGTCCGTCGAGAACACCAGCCGTCCCTCGCGGTTGAACATGCGGATGCGGTCGATTCCCTGCTTGTCGGCGATCACCCGCATGATCTCGTACGCGGCCTTGCGGTCGTCGTCGAGCATGGCATGCCAGGTAGCGCCGGTAATGCTGCGCGAGAGTTGATCCGCCCCGAGGATCATGGTCCCTTCAAGCTGTTTCTTCTGGGTGCGGAAATTGAGGTAGCCACTGACTCCGCTGATCGCGACGATCAGGATGGTGAGCGAGAGAATCAGCTTGGGGCCGAGTTTTCGAGGCATGGTTGGACTCGGACTTCCCATGCTTGCTTAGTTGGCCAGCAGGCAGCGGACGGCGAAATCCGCGGGAAATCCCCTATCAAGGCTAGTCATGGTGGCCGCACCGGACAGTGATCGTCACCGCGCTGACCAGTGATCTTGGTCACGTACTCAACCCTTGCCAACCTGCGCAGTTACGGCCGTTTGCCGGCGATCTGGGGCCAGACTTTTCTTGATGGTTGCTATAAGAAATTTGTATTGGACTGAGCGGATAAGCGCATTTATCGTCGGCGGATTGATTCTGGCTAACACGCTGTGCGGGTCGTCGGCGCGGTGCCGGGGGGTGTCCGCGCCGCGGGTCCTAGGCTGTTCCCCACTGGAAATTGTGCAGATTCATATACAGGAGCACGGAAAAATGATGAAGCGAGCAGGGAGGCGCTCTGTGCGCCGGTCGTTGCTGAGAGTCAGCGCCGCGATCGTTTTGTTGGCGGGACTGTTGGTCGCGTTGTCGGCTTCCGGTTTTGCAGACAACGGGCCCAAGCCGGATCCGGCCGGCACGGCAACCGGGGACAAGTCGTCCGCAGTCGATGCCGCCGGAAATCCCTTCGTCCCAATCGAGCCCACCGATAAGACGGCCCCCGACTACGCCCAGAACAAGAAGGCCTTTGACGACTATCAGGCTCAGGCCGCCAAAGAACCTTTAGCGGTAAAGCTGGCCGACAGCGTCGGCCATGTGCGGATCGCGACCAACATGGCGTGGACCTTGAACACGGGGTACCTCGTCCTGTTCATGCAGGCAGGCTTCGCCTTGCTGACCTGCGGGCTGGTGCGAAAGAAAAATGCCGCGCATCTGATGATGCTGAACTTCGCGGCATACGTTTTCGCCTTTCTCGCCTACTACGCGGTCGGATACGCATTCCAGTTTGGAGCAGTCGCGATTAACGCCGCGCCGACAAATTTAGGCGGCGTTCCCACCCTGAATCATTTCCTGATCGGAAGCGGGCAATGGGGGTTTGTCGGAGGCAAGGGATTCTTTCTCGTCGGTCCGGCCTATGACGCCGGCAGCAACTGCCTTACGCTGTTTGAAGTCGTGTTCATGGAGACCGCCGGATACATCATCGTCGGCGCGATCTGCGAACGCATCAGCTTCTGGGCCTTCCTGCTTTGTGAACTCTTCATCGGCGCCATCCTCTACCCGATTTCTGGTTGCTGGGCGTGGGGCGGTGGTTGGCTTTCTCAACTTGGATCGACCCTGAACCTGGGGCACGGCTATGTCGACTTTGCCGGTTCGACCGTAGTTCACGCAGTGGGCGGATTCGCCGCCATGGCACTCGCAATCATTCTGGGACCACGTCTGGGGAAATTTGGCCCCGGCGGGAAGATTCGCGTCTTCCCTGCTCATAACGTCGTCTACGTGGTTACGGGTACTTTCATTCTGCTGTTCGGGTGGATGGGCTTCAATCCCGGCTCGACTCTGGGCGCAACCGACTTTCGGATTTCGGTGGTCGCGGTAAACACGAACCTGGCTGCGGTCGCCGGATCAGCCGCAGCGATGCTGATCTGGTATTTCCTGTTCGGCAAGCCCGACCTCACCATGGCGTGTAACGGGATGCTGGCCGGGTTGGTGGCGATCACCGCTCCGTGTGCCTTTGTGTCTCCCACTTCCTCTGTCATCATCGGCGTGTTAGCCGGATCCCTGGTTTGCGGCGGCGTCTTATTCAACGAACGGGTGCTGAAGATCGATGATCCCTGCGGCGCAGTCTCCGTGCACGGGTTTTGCGGGTGGCTGGGCGCCGTATGCGTTGGAATTTTCGCTGACGGCACCTACGGATCCGGATGGAATGGCGTCGGCGCGGCGAGCTATCTGGGACACGCGGGTCAAGGCGTAACCGGCCTGATTCACGGCGATACGAGGCAGTTCTGGTGCCAGCTCATGGGAGCAACTTTGTACGCGGTCTGGGCATTCGGTGCAACGTTCGTGGTGTTCTGGACTGTGAATAAGGTAAAGAGCATGCGCGTACCACCCGAGTCGGAAGAGGAAGGCCTGGACGTTCCCGAGTTTGGCATGCCAGGCTACCCTGAAGACGCCGTGGTCACGACTCCGTACTAACGCCACGCGTCGGCGAATGCTCGTTTCACCAGGGGGCCTCTATGTCCATTCTTGCCCAGGATCGCCGATCCCTGCCGGTGATCCTGTGCGTAGTCACGCTCATCAGCGTTGGCGTGCTTCTGGTCTGGGATGTCCTTCCGGGGCTATTTCCGTTGAAGGCGCATGATCTCCTCGCGGCTCTTCCGCTCGCGATGATCGCCTGCGTCTGTCTGGTTTATGAGGCGGTCCGGCGACCGTCACGGTCCGAGCTGGTGAAAGCCGTCCTTCTAGCCTGTGCTTTCTTGTTTTGGGCCGCCAACCAGTTTTGGCCAACCCTGCGCCAGGCGACACTGTTCAACGACATCGCCATCGGACTGTTTGTCTTCGACGTCTTCCTGGCAATGATCGGCCGCCCGATTACGATTTCCTGACGGTTCAATCGCAATGGTGCTAGCGAAAGCGCCGGATGAACAGCGTGTGGCGCTCCGATCGGTAGAAGCCTACCCCATAGATTGTCGCTTTTCCTTTCGATGAGTAAATCACCTGGCGAATGCGCAGCACCGGGGCGCCGCGGGTCACGCCCAGCAAGTCGGCAACGTTCGCGTCGGCGGCGGTGGCGTCGACTTCTTCATCCGCGTACGCGAGTTCTACTCCATAGTCATGTTCCAGGGTGGCAAATAAAGATACCCTTCCCAGAGGCGCCTCCACAAGGTCGGCAAAATCGCTAGCCGGCAGGTAGCAAGTCTCCAGGGCAAACGGGTCATCGCCAGTCTGGCGCAGACGCTCGATCTTGACCAGGGCGCTGGTCGCGGGTAGTCCGAGCCGGGCAGCTATTTCGGCCTCTTGCTCAATAATCTTGGCCACCAGCACCCGCGACCGCGGCACCAACCCACGGCTCGACATGTGCTCCGAGTAGCTCATCAGTTTGTTGAAGTGGATCTTGGGGGAGGCTACGAACGTGCCCGCTCCTCGCCGGCGCTCGACCACGCCCTCGCGTTCCAGACCCGCGAGGGCATGGCGTGCGGTCATCAGGCTGACCTTGTGGGTTCTGGCCAGCTCTCGTTCTGAAGCGACGAGGTCGCCGGGTTTCAACTCCGAAGAGTCGATCCGTTTGCGAATGGCGTTCTGAATGCGTTTGTAAACCGGCGTTCCGTTGCGATGGTTTCCCGACATGAGGTAACTTTCCGGCCGAATTATTGCATTGCGCGACCAACGATCCTATCTGGCAATACGTTGAAAATATACGCCCTTCCTTGTGCTATATAGCTTAATTGCATCTCGATGTAAAGCCGAAAGTGCGTGGAGCGCCCCCGACTCCTCCTCAGATATGCGCTTTTGCTATAGAGCGGATCAATTTCTTTGATTCAGCGGCATCCACGAACCATGCACCAGGAACCGGATTTGTGAGCCTAATCACAAGTTTTTCCCAGGCGAAATGTCCAATCGTTGAGACTGCGCTGCGATGACGTTCCGGACAGTTCGTTGAGGTGATATAGAGCGCATTGGGAATCAATTTTGCGGGAAATTGAGAAATTGTGCATTTTCTTCTTGACCACGATGATCGATGTGCTATATAGCATAGTCGAATCGTACTAGAAGCATTTGCTGCATTCTGTTCGGCGAGTTGCTCTCAGGAGGTTGTGCGATGAAAAGATTGACTTGGGGAATGCTGGTTCTGTTGACCCTAGCGGTGTTCGCGGCGTTTCTGACCCCCGCATGGAGCCAGGAGGTAACGGCTGGCGTCGTTGGTACGGTAACGGACCCCAGCGGTGCGCCGCTGAATGGCGCTGCTGTGACCGTCCGGAATACGGAACAAGGCACGGTGTGGACTGCGACGACGTCGGATGCCGGGGTCTACAACGTAACGCGGCTGCCCGTAGGCACTTATCAAGTGAAAGTTTCAGCACCGGGCTTTCAGACAGCGGTCTATCCGCCGTTTGTGCTGGTGCTCAATCAAACGGCGCGCGTCGATGTACAGATGAAGGTCGGCAAGGTCAGCGAAACGGTCGAGGTGACCGGCGCCGCGCCGATCCTTCAGACGCAATCGACCGAGGTCAGCACGGTCATCGACGCAAACACCAACGTCAGCCTGCCGCTGGCTTCGCGCAACTACCTGCAACTCACGCTGCTTGCCCCCGGCGTAACCAATGTCGACCCGGACGGAATGCGCTCGCCGCAAATCATGCTCAACTCGGGCCGTCCCTACATTAACGGCAATCGTGAGCAAGCCAACGAGTACCTGATCGACGGCATTCTCAACAGCGAAGACAAGAATAATGAAACCGGCTATACGCCTGGTATCGATGCCATTCAGGAATTCAACCTGATCACGCAGAACGCCTCTGCTGAGTTCGGCAACTATCAAGGCGGGGTGGTGAGCGTTGGCGTGAAATCGGGCACCAACCGTTTTCACGGGGATCTTTACGAGTTTTTCCGCAGTGACTACCTCGATGCCAATCTTGCTTCGGCAGGGTGGACGCAAGGTGTGAATAACGGTCAGCTAGGCTATAACGCGCAGGGCGTAGCCAACAAACCTGAACTACGTTACAACCAGTTTGGCGGCACCATCGGCGGACCGATCATTAAGAACAAACTGTTCTTTTTCGCCGACTATCAGGGCCAGCGTGAGGTGAACTCCGGTCCAACCTCCGCGCAAGTCTTAACCGCGCAGGCGCGCACCGGAGACTTTGGACAGCTTTGCACCGATTGGAACGGAACGTTCAACGGCGCTGGGGTGTGCACCGGGGCGTCAAATCCTACCGGAGTTCCGACCCAGCTTAATTACCCAAACGGTCCTAACGTGGGCAAGCCGATTCCAAACAACAATCTGGCTGCGGCTGGGTACACGATTGACACGGTAGCCAAAAATCTATTCGCCGACACGCAGTACTACCCTGTACCAGCGCTCAACAACCTTAAAGGGAACAATCTTTTTTTTAAGAGCGGGAACGACCTCAACAACAATCAGGGCGACCTCAAGATCGACTACAACCTCTCGCAGAGGGACCACATCTTTGGACGCTGGTCCCAGATGGATCTGAACCAGCCAACCTTTACGGGTTGCGTTTTCTGCAACAGCGGCGCGGCGGAAGGCAGCGACGAACCCGTCCGAAATGCCGTAGTCAATTGGACACACACGCTGTCGGGCAACCTGCTGAACGAGGTGCGTTTCGGCTTTAATGCCGTTAGGTTCAACCAGAACATCACCCCGACGTCTTCCCTCGGGAACATCAGCGAGCAGTTGGGCATCACCGGGGGCAACGTTCAAGCGTCTGGTCTGGTTGAATTGGACATGACGGGTAATAACTCAGGCGCGGCTAATCTCGGACTTCGCAATCTGGTCCAGATATTCCACTCGACCCAAGCCCAGTTCGAAGACAACGTGATCTTTACGCACGGCAAGCAACAGATTACGGCCGGCTTTCAGTATGTGCGCGAGCGCCAGGATTACATCTACCCGGGAAACAATGGTGCTCTCGGTTTCTTTGACTTCACTACTGCAACGGGCTCCGGGCTCGCCGATTTCTGGTTGGGCAGTGTTGCGGGGGGTGCTGGTTCACAAAGGGATACCGGCAGCCAACTCAGTTCTCCCGCCAAGCTTCGCGGCAATGTGTTCGCCGGGTTTGTGCAGGATGACTGGCGCGTGACCCCGACCTTCACCCTGAACCTGGGGCTGCGCTTCGAAGACCACACACCGCTTTACGAAGTGAACAACCAAGTAGTCAATTTCGGGCTCTACACTGGGACGATCTATACCGCGACCGGCGTGAACGGCACCACGAAGTTTGGCAACCAAGCCCTTTACAACAATTACCTCGGACGAGGCGATTGGGAGCCCCGGATCGGGCTTTCCTGGGCACCAGCGGCGCTTGGCGGCAAGACCGTGGTTCGCGCAGGATTCGCCATCTCGTCCTTTATGGAAGGGGGCGGCAGCAACGAAGAACTCACCCAGAACCTGCCTTTCGGCTTCCTGCAACAGCAGGCAGCCGGCGGCATCTACACGGTAGAAAATGGTTTCGGATCAACCACCGCGGCTGCGTGCGGCGGCGTTATCAATCAAGCCTGCTACGCCGGCAATCGCATCCGAGTCTTTGATCAGAACTTCAGACCCGCTTCGATCAATCAATGGAACTTCACGCTCCAGCAGCTACTGACCAACTCCCTCACCTTCCAGATTGGTTACGTCGGCCAGCGGGGATCGCATCTGCTGAATTTTGAAGACATTGAGCAGCGCATACCATTAAACGCGCAAGGCAAGGTTGCCGGAGCTGGGGATCTCATCGTAAGCCAGATGTCCGGCCCCTTCTTGGGCGGAGGCTCGTTACCGTGTGCTGCGGGTCCGGGCACGGTCGGAGTGAAATGCGGAGCTCCGGGTTCGCTGTATCAGGCCGACCAAGCGGGCAACGCTCCGATCACAACCGGTTCCACGGTGGGCGTTCTGGCTGGCGCAGCCCTCGCCGGGACCAACATGTCGAACTCTGACCAGAGCTACAACGCGCTTCAGGCTGTGCTGCAAAAGCGCATGAGCAATGGTCTGCAAGCCCAGGTTTCCTATACCTGGTCGAAGTGCATGAGCAATTCTCCTGGCTACTTCGGCACGGGCTGGGGCAGCACCGGCGCCACTAGTTCGGGCGGCCAGCCTGGCTGGGAGAATATCTACAATCCACGTCTGGATTGGGGACCGTGCTACTACGATCAGACCCACATTCTGACCAGCTACGTCACCTATCAACTGCCTCTCGGCCGGGGCAAGCAATTTGGCCACGACATGAATTCGGCTCTGAATGCAGTGCTCGGCAACTGGGAGATCGGCGGAATTGTCACCTTGCACAGCGGAAACGCTCTGACTCTGAACAATTTTGGAGGCTGGGGCGTCGGCGGTAATTCTGACAATACCGGAGGAGTCGGGCCCCAGACACTGGCGAACCTGCCGGACTGCAACGGCCCGGTCCACATTCTGAACCAAAGAGTGCCTGCGGCGAATGGGGCGGCTGGGTTTATCCAGTACCTGGAAAACTCCCACACCGCCGCTACGCAACCAGCGGCTACGGGCACGTTTGGAACGTGCAGTGTTGGCAATGTTCGTGGCCCGGGCTACGCCAATGTCGATCTGAGCATGCACAAGGATTTCTTGATCACCGAATCAAAGCGGTTGGAGTTCCGCTTTGAGGCGCTGAATGCCTTCAACCATCCTGTGTGGGACTTCAGCGGAGGACCTGCCGGCGGCTCGTTTGATCCTGGCACATGGACGCAGGATCCCAAAACTCTGCAGTGGTCAACTACCAACACGACGTTTGGCAAAATCACCGGAGCCCAGGGAGCACGCGAACTTCAGCTCGCTCTGAAGTTCTACTTCTAACCGACGACTGCCTTCGCAGAGATGGCGGTCCAAGCTAAGGCAGGCGCTCCCCCCGGGCGCCTGCCTTTTTCTTGCGGACCACTTTCTTGCAGACCACGCCAGCAACCGACTGGCAGATTTGGACGACTGTGATTTCGGAATATAATCGGGCAATGCGTAAATGCTTCCGGCGAGCCGGATTCTCTTCCCTGCTGATCCCTTCTGTGTTGCTGTTGTCCATACTTTCGGCCGGACAAGCCGCGAGGAAAGCCCCGGCATCTGCCCCTGCCGGAGACGCGGAGCATGCCACGAATCTGGCGGAGAGCGGACACTGCGCCGAAGCGCTCCCCCTGCTGAAACGCGCCGTCCGACAAACGCCAGATCACGATTTGAAGAAGAGGATTGCTCTGGATGGCTTGCACTGCGCGATGACTCGTGACACTCCTTACGACTCTCTGGAGTTTCTCGTCGTTCTCAGCCGCGACTTTCCGCATGATCCCGAAGCGCTGTATGCGGCCACGCATGCCTACTCCGATCTTTCGTTGCGCTCTTCTCAGGATCTGGCGAAGGATGCCCCCTTTTCCTACCAGGTCCACGAACTGAATGCCGAAGCGCTGGAACTACAAGGCAAGTGGGACGACGCGGCGGCGGAATACCGCAAGATTCTGGAGATCAACCCTTCGCTGCAGGGGATGCACGCGCGCCTGGGCCGTGCGCTGCTCTCGAAACCTCAGCCTTCCCCTTCCGACGCAGAACAGGCGAAGAAAAACTTTGAGGAAGAACTGGAGATCGATCCCCGGAATGCGGTGGCGGAATATGTCTTGGGCCAATTGGCGGCAGACGCGAAAGATTCCTCGACCGCAATCCAGCACTTCACGCGAGCCACCAAGCTGGATGCAGGGTTCTCCGAAGCGTACCTGGGATTGGGCACTGCGCTAAACTCCGCCAAGCGTTACACCGAAGCCGTACCCGCGCTTGAGACGTACGAGAAAATGGCGCCCGACAGCCCCACCGGACACTATCAGTTAGCGCTCGCCTACGCGGGCATGGGACGGAGGGAGGACGCGAACCGCGAGGCAGCTTTGCAGCGCCAGACTGCGGAAGCCCTGGAAGCGGTGAAGCGCAGGGCAGCAACCGCCATGGAGAAACAGCAAACGAACTCCCCGGCTCCGGAGCAGAAGTAGGATGTCGCGCTTTCCTGGAAGCCTAGGAACTCGAAGAGACTTTCTCCAACTCCTTGCGGGAAGTCTTGCAGTCCCCACGCTCGGCCGCCTGGTGTTTGCCGCCGATCCCGCGACGTATCCATTCTCCGAGGTTCCCTCTTCCGCCAGTGGCATTACGTGGAAGCACACTGCCGGACTTTCCCCTGAAAAATATCTGCCCCAGTCCACTGGAGCGGGCTGCGCGTTTCTTGATTATGACAACGACGGTTGGATGGACCTCTATTTCGTGAACAGTGGTCCCTGCGACATCTTTATGCCCCCGCAGCCATTGCGAAACGCTCTTTACCGGAATAACCGTGACGGGACATTCACCGATGTCACTGAAAAGGCGGGCGTCGGCGGCGGAGGCTATGGTATGGGGGTCGCGGTCGGCGACTACAATGCCGACGGCTTCCCTGACCTCTATGTGACCCAGTACGGGCGCAGCATTCTGTATCGCAACAATGGCGATGGCACTTTTACCGACGTCACCGAGCATGCGGGTGTCGCGGCACCGGGCTGGGCTTCCAGCGCGGTGTGGTTCGACTACGACAACGACGGCCGGCTCGATCTTTTTGTCTGCCGCTTCGTGGATTTCGACAAGTCCAAGCATCACAATTGCGGAGCCCCGAGCATTCCGGCGATCAAGGGCCTCAATGAGTACTGCTATCCGCGAATCTACTCGCCGATGGCGAGCTGGCTGTTTCACAACAATGGCGACGGAACGTTTTCCGACGTCAGCCAGAAGATGGGAATCGCCGACAATCCGGGGAAGTCCTGGGGCGTGGTGGCCACCGACGTCAACAACGACGGTTGGATGGACCTGTTTGTCGCCAACGACACGGTCGCTAATTTTCTCTTCATCAACCGTGGTGGGAAGCACTTTGAGGAAGTCGGCTTCACTTCAGGCGTGGCGTTTGGCGAAGGCGGAAAGGCGCGATCGGGCATGGGGGTCGATTCTGCCGACCTCAATCAGGACGGGTGGATGGACCTGTTTGTCACCAACCTGAATCACGAACTCGATGGCTTGTACCTGAACAAGCACGACGAGACCTTTGACGACATCGCCGCGCCCTCTGGAATCGCCAATGCGACGAAACTGATGAGCGGTTGGGGGCTGAAGTTCCTTGACTACGATAACGACGGCGACATGGATTTGATCATCGCCAACGGACATCCTGACGATCTCATCGAGAAGATTTACGACAATGTGGCATACCGCGAGCCCGTTCTTCTGTTCCACAACACGGGAGGGACATTGAAGAACGTAAGCCGGGAAAGTGGCCCTGCGTTTGCCCGCTCGATGTCCGCCCGAGGGCTCGCGCTCGGCGACTTCAACAACGACGGCGCGGTCGATGTTCTAATTTCCTGCAACGACGAAACTCCCGTGCTGTTCCAAAACAACGCAGGTCTCCAGAATCACTGGCTGGGCCTGAAGCTGATTGGCAAGAAGGCGAACATCGACGCGATTGGAGCCATCGTCACCTACCAGGCGGGCGATCTGAAGCGCAGCCGTATGAAAGTCGGCGGCGGGAGCTATCTATCATCACACGACCCGCGGATGGTGTTAGGCATCGGAAAACACACGAAGCTGGACTGGCTGGAGATCAAGTGGCCGCACCCCAGTGGCCTCCTCCAGCGGTTCACCGACCTTCCCATCGACCGATACATTACCATTCGCGAAGATCAGGCGAAGTGGGAGTAGCCGAGGAGCGAAAGCCCTCTACGACCCTTCTCAACACCTGTTGGTTCCGAACGCTGCCGGCCCCGCACGCGAGGCGTTCTGACCCGGGCGTCCCTCCATACCAATCCCGGAACACTCCAAAAAAGGATTGCCTCCAAAACCGATTTTTTAGCTAACATAATCGCTATGGCAACCCCTCTCCGACGGGACCGCGCCCTCTTAGCCGTGTTTGCGTTAACGTTCACACTCTTGCTGCCGTCCTGCGGTGGCTCTGGTTCTTCCGGAGGAGGCGGCGGCCAGCAAGTCACCCCTCCTTCCACACCCACAGGCCTGACTGCCACTGCCGGAAACCAGCAGGTTGCTCTCACCTGGAACGCGAGTTCCGGCGCGACCAGTTACAACGTCGGGCGCGCCACGACAACGGGTGGGCCGTACACGACCGTTTCGTCGCCAACCACGACCAGCTATACCGACTCTACCGTGACGAACGGCACCACCTATTATTACGTTGTCTCGGCGACCAATTCTGCGGGCACGAGCGCCAACTCCAGCCAGGTGTCGGCGACTCCCTCGGCCCCGCCTACTCAGGTGAGCGTGACCATCGATGTCCTGTCCAATAGGCACACAATCAGCCCATACGTGTACGGCGGAGCTTTCCCGCAGGATGCGCCCACGATCACCGACAGTGGCCTAAGCGTGGTGCGCTGGGGCGGCAATGCGGCATCCACCTACAACTGGCAACTTGGCACTGACAATGCCGACAACGACTACTATTTCGAGGATTTCACTTTCAACGGCTACAGCAGCTTGCCGGGCGTAACGGGCGTGAGCGATTCAATTCAGTGGATCGGGGACGTCAAAGCTGCGAACAGCATCCCGCTCATGACGATGGTGATGCTGCCCTGGGTAGCGCAGAGCCCAGAAAACGGATCCAATAGCCACTGGAGTTTCTCCGTCGCCATAGACGGCGCGCAGTGCCACACCGATCCTTATAATCCCGATGCTGGAGATGGAATCGCCGCGGCATCGAATTGTGACAGTGCCCCCACATATCTCCTAGCGAGCCAGGCCGATCTGAACAGAACTTACTTCCCTCTCCTCGACAACCACACTCAGACGTGTCCGTCTGGGGCGACAACCTGCGTCTATCGCGACGATTGGGCCACCGCTCTGGCGGCGGCCTTCGGCAGCGGATCCTGTTCCATACCCTATTTCCCGACGACTTCCTGCCACTTCTACGACATGGACAACGAGATTGACATTTGGGGCGGCACGCACCGCGATGTCCATCCCAACCCCACGACCTATGACGAACTGAGCGGTATTTATCTCACCGAAGCAGCCAACATGAAGACCTGGGACCCGCAGGCGGTTCGTATGGGTTGGGTGAGTTGCTGCTGGTACTACTATTGGAACTCGGCAGCGGGCAGTACCGACAAATCGGCGCATGCCAACATCGACTTCATGCCGTGGTGGCTCAACGAAGTCGCGTGGAACGACGCGGTAAACGGGGCTCGCTCCCTCGACATCTTCGATGTCCATGCCTATCCCGAGACCAGCGGCAACGGCCTCACCACAGCGCAGGCACAGGCCCTGACCCTGAGCAGCACCCGCGACTGGTGGGACCCGACCTATACCAGCCAGGCTTGGTTTGGCACCAATAGCGTGACCACGAACCAGCCCCTCGATACCAAGCCCTTTCGCATTCCACGCCTCAGGGCGTGGGCCAACGCGATCTACCCTGGCACTCCTCTCAGTTTCACGGAGTGGAACTTTCAGATCCTCGGCGAAACGGATTTCTCCACCGCGCTATCCGATGTCGACGCGTACGGAACTCTCGGCCGTGATCGCATATCCCTGGCCACTCGCTGGACAGCACCCACTCCGACGAATCCGAACTATCAGGCGCTGAAGCTTTACACCAACTATGACACTCAACACCACGGCTTCGGGACGACCTCGGTTTCGGCGACGCACAATGCCAACCCAAGCCTCTTCAGCACGTACGCCTCGCTGAACTCAACCGGCAATACGCTGACGATCATGGTGCTGAATAAAGATCCACAGAACTCGGCTCAGGTACAGTTCACAACCACAGGGTTCACACCCACGAGCGTGACGACCTACAGTTTGTCGCAATCTTCACCCACAACGATCGTGGCTTCGTCGTCGCAATCGTGGTCAGCAACACAGACGCTTGCGCCGTACACCGCGACTTTGCTGGTCGTCAGCGGGAGCATGACCAGCGCTCCCGCCTCAGAGTGGGACTTGAATCCAGACACGACCATGGTAGCGGCGGGCGGCACGGTTACGCTGGCCCCCAAGATCATCGGCAGCGGGACCGCTAACGTCAGTCTGGCATCGGCGGTTTTTGATAGTTTCGAGGGAGCAACTGCCTGCGGTGGGACGCTTACCCTGACGACATCCACGATCACCCCCACTGTCCCCGGCGAAATCACGGTGGCCGCGGGCAACACTCCCGGCTTCTGCCATTTCACTGTAACCGGAACCGACAGTGGTGCGACGCAGACTCAGGGCGGCTGGATCGTCGTCGGAAACCCGGCGGCATCTCTGGCCAAGACAAGTGGGGATGGACAGACAGGAACTAAGGGCACCACGCTCCCGCAGGCTTTGACCGTGACTTTGACCCCCGGCCAGTCTGGCGGCGGTAGCACAGGTGCGAGCGTCCTTTTCACAACCAGTGCTGGGTCGCTGTCGAACGGCACGACCAGCAGCTCAAAAGTAATTGCGGTCACGAATAGTTCTGGCGTTGCTTCGGTCACGCTGACACTACCGTCGACGGCGGAAACCGTGACTGTCACCGCCGAAGGTCCGTACGGGCTCGGCCATCCCGTGGTGACACCGGCGTTTACAGAGACCTCGCAATAGGCGGCGGCAGATTCAACTGCCGCGTGTAAACGCATGTGCCGCTGCTCACGTTCACGTCTCTATGAACGTGCTATGCTTCGCGTGCCGTTTTTGCGTAATCGTTTACGGACCTTGTCCAACGACTCCGGGACAACAGGAGGCTGCATGCATCTTCGGAAGATTCTGCTTCATTTCGGTTTGATTGGGTTGCTGCTTCCGCTCGGTTTTTCGCAAGAGGCCCAGCCCGCATATCGCAATCCAAATCTCCCCGCCGAACAGCGCGCCGCGGACCTGGTAAAGCGCATGACGCTGGAGGAGAAAATTGATCAAATTGCGGGAGGCCGGCGCCGGGCCCGCAACTCGCAAAGCCCCGAGGAAAAGGAAGCCTTTGAAGCGTTGGGCAAGTTGTATCGCGAAGACTCGCAAGTCAGCCCTCACGACGCCGCCGAAGCCCGCAACAAAGCGCAGCACTTCCTGATGGAAAAGACTCGCTTAGGGATCCCCACAATTTTCATGGGCGAGGCTTTGCACGGATTCATGGCTTATGGCAGCACCAGCTTTCCTCAAGTCCTGGGCTTGGCCAGCACGTGGGATCCTGAACTCGTCCAACAGGCCTTCAACATTGCTGCGGACGAGATGGCCTCTTCTGGAGTCAGGCAAGCCTTCACTCCGGTGCTGGATTTGGCACGCGACCCGCGTTGGGGAAGAACCGAAGAAACCTACGGCGAAGATCCTTATCTCGTCGCGCACATGGGAGTGGCCGCCATCAACGGTCTGCAAGGCACCTCCTGGATGATCGATGGCCACCACGTGATGGCCACGATGAAACATTTTGCCGCCCACGGCCAGCCGGAGAGCGGGACGAATACTGCTCCCGCGAATTTTTCCGAGCGCGATCTGCGAGAGACATTCCTCGTCCCCTTCCGAGCGGCGGTGCAAGAGGCCCACGTAGGAAGCGCGATGGCTTCGTATAACGAGATCGATGCTATTCCCTCCCACATCAACCACTGGCTGCTGGACCGCGTCCTGCGCCAGGAGTGGGGCTTCCGCGGCTATGTGACTTCGGACGGCGGTGGCCTGCAAATGCTGGTTGAGACTCACCACGTCGCTGCCGATTTTGCGGAAGCAGCGCGCAAGGCTCTGGCAGCCGGCGTAGACTTCGATCTTTCGGATGGATCCGTCTACGCGACGTTGGTGGATCAAGTGCGAGAAGGCAAGGTTCCGGAAGCTGAGCTGGATCAGGCCGTGCAGCGTGTGCTCGAGGCAAAGTTCCGTCTTGGTCTGTTCGAGAATCCTTACGTCGACCCTGACTATGCACAAAAGATCACGAATAGCTCTGAGCATCAACAACTGGCGCTGAAGGTGGCTCAGAAATCGATTGTGCTGCTGAAGAATGACAACCAGCTCCTGCCGCTCGACCTTAAGAAACTGAAAACGATCGCAGTCATCGGGCCCGATGCCGCCGATGTACATCTGGGCGGTTACAGCCGCGATCCGGGACCGGGAAACCAGATCAGCATTCTCGACGGCATTCGCAAGCGCGTGGGCGACGCCGTGAAGGTGCTCTACGCGGAGGGTTGTAAGATTACGACCGGAAAGCAGGGCTGGGCCGCGTGGTACGAGAACAAAGTCACGCAACCCGATCCTAAGGCGGAAGTGGAAACGATTCGCGCTGCTGCCGCCGTTGCCCGGCAAGCGGACGTGGCCATCGTTGTAGTTGGAGAGAATGAAAGCACAAATCGTGAGGCCTGGTCGGAACAGCACTTGGGCGACCGAGATTCTCTGGATCTGCTTGGTTCGCAGGAAGCGTTAATTCGCGCTGTCGTCGAGACCGGCAAACCCACAGTCGTGCTCCTGATCAACGGCCGTCCACTGTCAATTAACTACGTCAAGGAGCACGTTCCCGCGATTCTGGAAGGCTGGTATATGGGTGAACAGGGCGGAACGGCCGCTGCCAATGTCTTGTTCGGCGACGTCAATCCTGGCGGGAAGTTGCCCATCACCTTCCCGCGCACAGTGGGACAGCTTCCTGATTTCTATAATCACAAGCCGTCGCGAAACCGCAGTTACCTGTTTGACAGCCGCGAGCCTTTATTCCCGTTCGGGTATGGCCTTAGCTATACGCAATTCCGCTTTGACAACGTCCGGGTTGAGCCGAAGAGCATTCGTCCCGGCGGTTCCGCCAAGGTCTCAGTCGACGTTATAAACACTGGAGATCGGGCCGGAGACGAGGTTGCCCAGCTTTACATTCACCAGCGGGTTGCCTCCGTGACCCGGCCAGTAAAGGAGTTGCGCGGCTTCCAACGGGTCAGCCTCGAGCCCGGCCAGAAGATCACGATCAACTTCACGCTGACTCCGGACGACTTGTCATTGATCGACGTAAACATGAATCGCGTGGTCGAGCCCGGCATGTTCGACTTAATGGTCGGAGCCAATTCGGCAGATACTACCAGCATCGCACTCGAAGTGGTTAACCCGTAGCTATGGAAATGTGGAGCATCAGATCACCTATGAACGCCCGAAACATACCGCAGTTCTTCGTTTCATTCCTGACCAGCCTTGCCGTTTGCCTGTTCTGCGCCGCATCTGCGCATGCTCAATGGACGCCCATGAATCCGGTCCGCAACGTTCAACAGCAGACCGACGGGGTGGTCTTCACCATGGGCACCGGCACCTTGAAGGTACAAGTGTGCTCGGATTCCGTCATCCACGTTTCGTATTCGCCTACAGCCACTTTCCCCAAGCGCACAGACTTCGTCGTCACCAAGGACACTTGGCCGGCAACGCAATGGACGATGCAATCCGGTGACGAAGCCGTCACCCTCGCGACTTCCCTGCTGAAAGTTACGGTCACGCGGAAAGATGGCGCCATATCTTATAGCGATACCCATGGCGAATCACTGGTGCAGGAATCGTCCCGCAGCCTGACTGCTGCAAAAGTGAATGGCGAAGACACCTACCGCGCCGAATCCATGGTGAGCATCTACGGCTCTCACGAAGGCATCTATGGCCTCGGCCAGCACCAGGCTGGCGTGTGGAACTATCGCGGAGAATCGGTCGACATCTCGCAGGAAAACAGCAACATCTCCGTTCCCCTGATGCTCTCGAGCAAGGGCTACGGCATTTTCTGGAACAACACCTCCCGCAGCCGCTTCAACAATCGTTTCGCAAATATTCTCTATATCAGTTCGGAAGTTGCCGACGTCATTGATTACTACTTCCTCTACGGTCCTGACTTCGACAAGATTATCGCCGGCTACCGGGACCTCACCGGGCAAGCCCCCATGTTTGGCAAGTGGGCCTACGGCTTCTGGCAGTGCAAGAATCGTTACAAGTCGCAGGATGAAATCCTCGGCGTGGCCCGCAAGTATCGCGACCTGCACATACCGGTAGACAACATCGTGCAGGATTGGTTCTGGTGGAACCGCAAAGGCGAATTTGTTTTCAACAGGAATTATCCCGATCCCAAGGCGATGGTCGATCAGTTACACAGCGAGAACTTCCATCTGATGATTTCGATTTGGCCGTTCTTCGAGCCGGGCTCCACGAACTACGATTACATGCAGAACAAGGGCTGGTTCGTCGACAAGTTCAAGTACGCGAAGCCGCCCTATCACACGAACGCGATGGCCGTGTATGACGCCACCAGTCCTGAGGCGCGGAAATACTATTGGGACGAGGTGAACAAAGGGCTGTTCCGCATTGGGCTTGATGCCTGGTGGATGGACACGACTGAACCGGAAACGGAAGGACAGGAAGAAAACATCCTGTTGGGTCACAAGCTCGCTGCGGGGAGCGGCAACCGCTACGTGAACGTATTCCCGCTTCTCGACACACAGGCCGTCTATCAGGGGCAACGAAGCGCATCCGACAAGAAACGCGTGTTCATCCTCTCGCGTTCCGCGTTCGCGGGATCGCAACGCAATGGCGTTACGGCATGGTCGGGCGACATCAATTCGGATTGGCTGAGTTTCCGGCGCCAGGTTCCGGCAGGATTAAATTTCGCTCTGTCGGGAATTCCGTACTGGACCACTGATATCGGCGGATTTGTCTTCGGCAACACCCGCGATCCAGCGTTCCGCGAACTGTTTGTTCGATGGTTTCAGTACGGTACGTTCAATCCCATCCTGCGGGTTCATGGCACGCGAAGTCCCGACGAGAACGAATTGTGGTCGTATGGTCCCGATGCGCAAACGATCCTGGTGAATTTCGACCGGCTGCGCTACCGCATGCTGCCATACATTTACTCGCTGGCGTGGAAGACGACCAGCGAGGCCTACACACCGATGCGGCCGCTGGTCATGGACTTTCGCGCCGATTACCGCGCTCAGAACACGGGTGACCAGTTCATGTTCGGTCCGGCGTTCCTTGTGAACCCGGTAACCGATGCCGCTGCGACAACGCGGCCAGTTTATCTGCCCAGTGCCAAGTGGTACGACTTCTGGACGGGCTCCGCGATCGAAGGAGGTCGAACGATCAACGCCATCGCCCCGTTGGAGCGCCTGCCCTTGTACGTTCGCGCGGGATCCATTCTTCCCCTAGGCCCTGACGAGGAATGGTCCACCGAGAAGCCTGCCGATCCGATCGAGCTTCGCATCTACCGCGGCGCGAATGGAGATTTCACTCTCTACGAAGATGAAAATGACAACTACAACTATGAGAAAGGCTCTTACGCAACCATCCCCCTGCACTGGGACGATGCCAGCCGCACTTTGACAATCGGCGACCGCAAGGGGCAGTTTCCGGGCATGCTGGAAAACCGCTCATTCCGCGTAGTCTTCGTAAGCGAGAACCACGGAGTGGGAGTCAATCCGGCAGATGAGATCGACAAAGTTGCGCAGTACTCGGGAAAGCAGGTTACGGTCACTCCATGATTTCACCAGGGCTGGAATTAATTGCGGTTGAGTAGCGGCTATTTCCCGGGGCCTTGCGCTTGCTGTTTCGCTGTGAGGCTGTCGACAATCTGCCGTTCTTTCGCGCCGTCTTCGGGACGGTGGAGGCGATAGTACAGAGTGGCCAGCTCGACATGTGGCTCTAGCCAGTCGGGGTCGTCCTTCACCAACAGTTCTAATTCCTTCGCTGCGGTTGCATAATCCCCGGATGTGCTCTTGAGCATGGCCGCTTCATAGCGCGCCATGGAGTCGGTAGGCTTGAGTTGCAACGCGCGGTCCAGATAACCCTTCGCCTCGTCAACATCCCGGCGCTTGTATAGAATAGCTCCAAGATAAAGGTTGGCCTCGAAGTCGTCGGGATTTGTCTTCAGGGCCTCACGGAACGCGGGTTCGGCGTCTTTCACATCGCCAGTCTTGTCTCTGGCCGTGCCGACCAGCGTATAGAGCTTCGGAAGCCGCGGATTCAGGCGCAGCGCCTCTTCGAGGTCCTGCCGCGCTGGTTCGTATTCATTCAGATCCAGAAGCGTTGCCCCAGCAAGCATGAAGGCAGAGGCATCGGAACCGGCCTTGGCAACTTTTTCAACCCGACTCACACCCTCGCGCCGTCTGCCCTTGGTCGCGATCAGGGCCGACCCGAGCACATATTCGAAATCCATATTCTGCGAGTATTTGCTTTCCAGCGGTTCGAGCACAGTGAGCGCAGCGTCTGACTTTCCGGTGCGCACGTCGCAGTCCCCTAGGAGAATCACAACCTGCAACGAGTTTGGTTGCGCATCGTGCAAGATCGCGAATTGCTGGCGAGCGTTTTCGAAATCACTCTTCTTGTAATAAGCGAGCGCAAGATTCAGCAGGACGGGATTCTTATCTCGTAAAGCGGTGAGAGCGGAACGATACATCGCAATCGCTTCGTCGAACTGACCCGCATGCACCAGAGCGACGCCGAGGTTTACTTTGGCCTGAACTTCGCTGGGGCGCAGTTCCAGCACCTTGCGGTAATCGCGGATCGACGCGGAAAAGTCACCGTGTTGCTGCTCCTCAATGGCCTGCTTAAGCAGCTGATCTGGGTTCACTTCCTGAGCCGCAACAATGGCCGGAAGCAACGCGAAAAACAATAGCACCGCCCGCATGTTTAATAGGATAGCTCACGAACCGCACGAACGGACTGGCGAATTCGTGCAACCTCGCGGCTGCTCCCACCGTACAATATCAATAGTAGTAGTGATGTCGGGGAGGTACGCCGTGAAATCAATATCCTCTCATCTTTTGCTTTCATTCTGCTTGCTAGCGGTTGTCTCGCCCGTGGCATTTGCCCAAAGTGGAGCTCAAGGTCACGCGTCCGCGCCGGCTCCTCCTTCCACTCTTGCTCGTCCCGACTCGATCCAGGACAGCGGATTCTACAACTACTGGGCCAACATGTCGGCCCAAGGGCGAGCAGGTGGAGTGCTATTGGGCAAACTCGCGATGGAAGGCGAACCCCTCCCATGGGTGCCGATGCTGGTGAACGTTGACTGCAAGGGCTCGATCGTGAACTCCACTCAGGCCGATCTCAAGGGCCAGTTCGTAATCACTTTCGCGGCCGCGCACGGTGTAGAGCGCACTCCGGCGGATGCGCAGCGGCAAATGGAGACTCAGTACGAGGGCTGCCTGGTCCGCGCCTCACTCGCAGGTTTTCGCTCCAGCACGGTGACGATAACGGCGCGAAACTTGCGTGACGAGCCCAACCTCGGGACGATCACCCTTTCTCCGGAAGGACGAGGTGGCGGAACTGAACTCAGCATCACCAGCAAGGATGCGCCTTCCAATGCGATGAAGGCGTTCGAAAAGGCGAGGGCGGATTGGCTCGCCCAGAACCCCGACGGCGCAGAGCGCAACCTCAAGAAGGCGGTCCAGCTTTATCCCGGGTTCGCCGAGGCGTGGGTGCAACTCGGAAAAATCCAGGAGGCTTCGGATCCAAAGGACGCGCGAGATTCTTTTGCCAAGGCTATGGCCGCCGATCCGAAGTTCGTTCTCCCTTACGAACAGCTTGCCGCGCTCGCTGTTAAGGCGGAAGAGTGGCAGCAGGCGGTGGACAATACCACCCAGGCTCTACAACTTGATCCGTCTGGTACGCCGCAACTTTGGTACTACGATGCGTTGGCAAAGTTTCAATTGGGCAAAACCGATGAAGCCAGGGAGAGCGCCACAAAATCGCTGGCGATCGACCCGCGCCATAGCGTACTGAATACCGAGCAACTGTTGGCGGTAATTCTGGCGCGGAAAGCCGACTACGTTGGAGCCATCCTGCATCTGAACAACTGCCTTTCGTATATGCCCGCCGGCCCGCAAGCGGACCTCGTCAAGCAGCAGATTGCGCAACTGGAACCGAAGGTGACGCCGACGAAGTGACAAGACCGCCCGGAGGTTAGCGCGCGGGCTCGACCACTTTCAGTATCTGGTCCGCCGAAACGTTTTGCAGCGTTTGAACGATTCCCGATGGCCAGTGAATTTCGACCAGGTCGGCGCGGTTTTCGGATCCCAGACCGAAGTGCACCGGCCCATCACTTGAGGACGCATATCCAACACTCGTGGTCATGTGGTTATACTGCGCGCCGCTCTTGGTCACGAGCTTGATGCGAGCACCGATTCCGTCACGGTTGCTCTTCGTTCCCTGTAATGCGATATCGAGCCAGTGGCCTGAGTTCTGGCTGCGGTTCATCCAGATTTCGGCGTCCTGGCCGAGAGCGCTGACCACCACATCAACGCGGCCGTCGCCATCCAGATCGCCGAAGGCGCAGCCGCGATGACGGGCGGGCGGAGCCGCGGCGAAACCCGCCTCTTCAGTCAACGGAGCCCATTTCCCGCTGGCACCGAGGTTGCGGAATACCGTGTTCAGTTGATCGACCGGCTGCCCGGGCTGGTTCAGCGATTCCACATGGCCCCGGCTAACGAATAGATCTTTCCATCCGTCATTGTCGAAATCATACAGGGCCACGCCGAAGCCGGACATTTGGCGACTCGGATCTCTCATACCGGTCTCGGTGGTGACTTCCCGGAAGTCGCCTTTGCCGGTGTTCTGGAAGAGAGGAAACGTTTGATTGTTCAGGGCAACGAACACTATGTCGGGATAACCGTCGTTGTTGAAATCGCGAAAATCCAAGCCCATGCCGGAAATGAAGCTGCCATCTTCGGTCAGCGCGACTCCGGCCTCGAAGGCGACCTCCTCGAACTTGCCTCCTACATTGTGGAAGAGCGAATTGTAAGACGCATCGTTGGTCACGAATAAGTCAGGCCGGCCATCGAGATCGTAGTCGGCCATGCCGACACCCATCCCTTTGCCGACGTGGGCGCGCAGTCCCCATTCCTTCGAAGCATCCTGGAAGGTGCCATCGCCCTTGTTCAGAAACAGCTGGTTGGGCTGTCCCTTGTAGAATTTCGGACTGCAGTAGTCAGCTACGCCTCCAATCGCACAGAGGGGCTTGTCTGAGTACTCCCACTGCATGTAGTTAACGACGAACAGATCAAGCAGGCCGTCGTTGTTCACGTCGACCCAAACCGCGGTAATCGCCCAGTACGGACCAAATTCAGGATCGGGATGATTCAAACTCGCATCCATCCCCGATTTCACTGTGACATCAGTGAACGTACCGTCGCCATTATTGTGGTAGAGCGTGCTGTGGTGCAGGCCGGCGACGAACAGATCCGGGTGCCCGTCATTGTCGTAGTCCCCAACCGCGACACCCATGTCGTAGCCCGAGCCAGCCAGGCCAGCCGCGTCAGTCACGTCGGTAAAAACGCCCTTGCCGTCGTTTCGGAACAACCGGTTGCGGTACTTGGGCGAATCCTTCTTGAGCGTCGCAATATTCGCGCCGTTGGTGAAGAAGATGTCGGGACGTCCGTC
>Ga0187819_10000291_pt1 | contig 24514 bp, 19 predicted proteins | sample NC_wetland_sal_i_15_FD_132411 | JGI IMG/M metagenome (GOLD analysis project Ga0187819, IMG submission 132411) | Wetland sediment microbial communities from Neuse River Estuary, North Carolina, USA - SO4_4 | ecosystem: Environmental > Aquatic > Freshwater > Wetlands > Sediment | place: USA...
CGCGCCTTGCACAGCTCAACGTCATCGCCTCCATGCAGCCCTCACCCCAGACCTCCGACATGCGCTGTGCCGACCAGCCCCTCCAGCCCGACCGCGTCAAGGGCGCCTATGCCTGGGCCACCATGCAAAAAAACGGCGTCCGCCTCGCGTTCGGCACTGATTACGACGTCGAGCCCATCAGCCCTTTCCGCGGCCTCTACGCCTGCGTCACCCGCGAACTCCCCGACGGCGGTCCGCAAGGCGGCTGGCAGCCGCAAGAGAAAATCTCCCTCGACGACTGTATTCGCGCCTACACCACCGGCTCAGCCTACGCGCAATTTGAAGAAGGAAGGAAAGGCCAACTCAAGCCCGGTCAATACGCCGACTTCATCGTTTTGTCCAACGATCTCACCAAAGTTCCGCCATCCGAATACCTCAAAACCCGCGTCCTCCGCACCGTCGTCGGCGGCCGCACCGTCTACCAATCCCAATAGCCCCCCACTCGTGGCACAGCCATTTCTGGCTGTGCGCCCGATCCGCCCGCCGAATCCTGTCATCCTGAGCCTATCCGATAAGGATAGGCGAAGGATCTCAACCCCAATGTTCCCTCCAAACTCTCCCCGACCGCCTCAAAACCGCGTCACCACTAAAAAAAATAAATCTTCGTGATTTCCCCCACATACTCCTGCCCCTGCACCCACCGAAACCAGATCTTCACCCGTCGCCCCGCCCATTGCTTGCACGTCTCCACCCCAGGGGTCGTCTCTTCGCTGACCCCGCTCACCCCCACGCGCCGAAAGTCCCCGGCATGAAAGCTCAGCGGACCCTTCGCAAGGTTCAGTGTCATCACCACTTCCGGACTGTGCGAACAATCAATCCCCGCGATCGCCCCGTCCACGGCCATCCATTCCGGCGGTCCTAGCTGCCGTCGGGAAATCGCAGGATGCGCCGGCGCAGCTTCGGAAGGAGATGCCATTCCGGGTTTCGGCACGTCGTCAGCGCTCCTCGCCTCCAGCCTCGCTTGCTCTTCGCTCTCCCTCTGCCATTCCTGCTCTTCGTCAACTGTATCCAGCAGCCTATGCGCAGCTCGTGTATCTTCCGCCGAGCCGGCGCTAGCCAGCAGCTTCTGCGCGACCCCTCCCGCCTCCGCGGCGCGGCCGTTGTTCAGCAGCACGTACGCAAGACTAAACCGGTACGTGCGGGCATCCGGGTACAAGCTCACCGCTTTCCGCGCTGCCTCCAGCGCCTTCCCTTGCGCCTCCACCGATCGCGAATACGCCTGCGTCAGCGCCTCAAACGTCGGCGCGTACCCCGGATTCAGCCGTGCTGCCTTTTCCAGGGACGCCCGAGCCTTTTGCGTAGCTTCCTCCCCTGCCGAAAGGTCCCGGAGCAGCAGCACTCCATGGCAATAAAATGCCACAAAGTCCGTCGAGCCCAGTTCGATGGCCTTGCTCATCTCTTCATCCGCTGCCGCAAAGTCGCTGTTTCGAAAGTAGAAGAAGCCGACCGCTGCGTGCGCGGCGGCCAAACCCGGTTCCAGCTCTACGGCTTGTTTAACAATGGGCTCCGCCTGAGTGAGCAACCCGCGATGCACCATAAGGTCGCCGCGCAGCGCCAGAACCTCACCCGGCGACAGGTTGCGTACCACATCGCTTCCCGCCGTGCTCTCTTGCGCGGGCAGCGCAATGCCTACGCGCCAGTCTCGGTTCCGCACGTACTTTCGGATCATTTCGCCGAAGCGCTCGAAGTCGCCGAAAGCCTCCCGCCCAGCCGCGACTTGGTCGCCGGACTGATCCCACGATAAGAGGAACTTGTTGAGAAGTTGTTCGCGCCTCGCCTCGGGGTCCAGCAGCAGGTAGTGCACCGCCGCCCAGGATTCCGCGTAGAAAATGGACGCAGGATTCTTCTCGTTGTAATAGGGTGAGCTTTCGTCAACGATGAGCAGGGTTCCAATCGGCAGCCACTCGTTTTTGTTCAAGATGTACAAGTGCGTCTTGTCTGCCGTTCCGGTTCTCACGTCTTTGTCGCCCGCCGTCGAATTGCCGAAAAACTCGGCCAGCCCCTCGCTCAGCCAAATCGGCAGCCGCTTGAAATTCAGGTGCAGCAATGCGTGCGTGTACTCGTGATAGATGGTGTGGAACGCTGTGGTGCCTTCGCCGTCGAGCCGAAGAACCACGTAGTCCTTTTCCTCGTCGCTGTGAAACAGCCCGGCGGGATGAACGCGGCCCTCGCCTTCCCACTCATCGGGAACCAGCCGTTTCATCGTCGCTTCGTCGCGCGCCGCAACGATTACGATAGACTGCGGCGGATCCACGCGCAGCTGAGCGAACGCGCCATGGAACATCGACCGAACCTGTTCGAACTGGTCCGCGATGCGCCGCGCCTCGCCCTCGCCCGCGTTGCTCGCCACCACGAAGTGCGCGCTTCGCGCCTCGACCCACCCCACATCTTCAGTACTGGAACTAGCAACAGGGCAAGCTCCAGCCAGCATGCACAAGAGTCCACCGGCCATCGCCCATCGCCAGGAAAACCCGCTTCGCATCCCCCGAGAATGGGTCCGCCACCGCTCCATGTCAATCGGCCTTCATGAGATGAGCAGACTATAGGTATCGGGTACCATTACGTAAGAAGACCTCGACCCTCAAGAATCGTCACTTGATGGAATCTGATGAAATATTTACATAAACACCATATTCGCTTGACAAATAGATACGAGCGGTCTATATAGGCGCCACTAGCATACCAATAGTTTGCCGTACTGTTTTGTTGCAACTTCTGTGGTGGAGGGGTGGTCCTATGCGAGTTTTCCCACGCACCGAATCTGCATTTTGTAATCTTGTGTCTCTCAAGCACTTCCTTCTGCTGTTCGTTGTTCTGCTTCTCGCTTTCGCTGCTTCCCCGGTGGCTCTATACGGCCAGGCAACCTCAACCGGAACTGTCACTGGTCAGGTCACTGACCAGAGTCACGCCGCCGTGCCGGGCGCCACTATCACCCTGACGGACACCGCAACTAAGGTCTCACAAATTGCGGCATCGAATGATGTCGGTCGATACATTTTTGTCGCTGTGAATCCGGGCGTCTATGACATTGCTGTCACGAAGGCGGGCTTTAGGACCGTCCGGATCTCCGCACAATCGGTCAAGGTCGGTCTCGCGCTTACCCTGGATGTGCAGCTCGAGGTGGGCTCCGCTTCCCAGACCATTGAGGTCGTGGCAGCGGCGACTGAGTTACAGACGCTGAACGCAACCATCGGCAACACCGTGACTGCCACCGCTTTGGATGCGCTCCCCAGTCTCAACCGCGACATCTCAACCTTTGTTGAGTTGCAGCCGGGCGTGAGCCCTGATGGCAGTGTGGCTGGCGCTGTGGTGGACCAGAGCACCTTCATGCTGGATGGGGGCAACAACACCAACGATATGGACGGCAGCATGAGCGTCTACACGAAAACCTTCGCCGGCGACCCGACTGGAGGCGTTGCCAATCAAAGTTTTGCCGTTGCTGCGGGACCCACGGGCGTCATGCCGACGCCGGCCGACAGCGTGGAGGAGTTCAAGGTCAACTCCGCCAACCAGACTGCCGACTTCAACAGTTCGTCCGGTGCACAAATCGAAGTGGTTACCCGGCGCGGAACCGATACCCTGCATGGTAGTGTCTACGAATACTATCTGGACAACAACTTTTCCGCGAACACATGGGAAAACAACGCTTCAGGGACACCGCTCCCTGACTGGCACCGCAGCCGTTTTGGCGCGCGAGCTGGCGGCCCCATCCTTCCGAAACACTGGGGTGGAAAGACCTACCTCTTCGGCAATTATGAAGGCTACCGTTGGCCCAATTCCACCACTGTGGAAAGGGCGGTTCCCTCGGCAGACATGCGCTTGGGGCTGCTCACTTTTGGCGGTGTGACTTACAACCTGAACCCCGTCGCGGTGACGTCGGCCGAAGGCATTACGTATGCGGCTAATGCGGGCTGCACAGGTCCGTGTGACCCGCGCGGTTTGGGCATTAATCCGCTGGTTCAACAGGTCTGGGACAAATATATGCCCCTATCCAATGAGTCCGAGTGCAGTCTAGGCCGTTGTGACGGCGTCAATGTGCAGGGCTTCAGAGCCAACGTCGGCATCCCGCAAACCAGCAACTTTGGCGTTCTCCGCCTAGACCACGACTTCGGTGACAAGTGGCACTTCACGGCAAGCTACCGCTACTTCAAACTGCTTAACGCCAGCACTGACCAAGTGGATATCGGTGGCTTTTTCTCCGGCGACAAACTTGGCGTTCCGGCTTCCAGGTCGAATAATCCACAATTGCCGTGGTTCTACGTGGTCGGACTGACGACCAATATCAGTACCAATACTACCAACGTCTTTCACTACAGCTTCCTGCGCAACTGGTGGGCTTGGGGCCGGTCGGGAGACACTGTCCAGTCTTCCGGTTTGGGAGGCGCCCTGGAGCCCTTCGGCGAAACCGCAACTCAGGCACTCATTCCTTACAACGTGAATACCCAGCAGACGCGCACCCGATTTTGGGACGGGCATGACTGGATGCTTCGCGATGATATCTCCGTATTGAAAGGCAGCCATCTGTTCCAGTTTGGCGGCACCTATCAGCACAACTGGAACTACCATCAACGCACTGACAACGGCGGCGGTATCAACTACCAACCCGTTTATCAGCTCGGTACCACCGCCGGCGCTGGAATTAACATGGCGGGCTTTTTACCGGCGGGCGTACCCGCGAAAAACTTTGGCCGCGACTATTCCGCGGTTCTGGGCATCGTTTCCATCTCCCAACAAGCCTACACCCGCAGTGGCTCGAACCTGGCGTTGAATCCTCCGCTCACACCTGCCTCTGATCAAAGCACCATTCCTTATTACAACGTCTATTTCAGCGATTCCTGGCGCCTCAAGCCGACGATCACCTTGAACTACGGTTTGGGATGGACTCTGGAAATGCCACCAGTCGAAGCGCAAGGCAAGCAGATCGAACTGGTGGATCAAGCCAATCGGTTGATTGATGTTGAAGCCTACTTGCACTCACGCGAACAGGCTGCCTTGCAGGGCCAGGTTTACAATCCATTCGTGGGGTTCAACCTCGTGGGCAATACCGAGAACGGGCGGAAGTATCCCTACGATCCGTTCTACGGCTCGTTCAGTCCTCGGGTTTCTGTAGCTTGGAACCCGCACCCCTCCGGAGGACTACTTGCCAGTGTCTTCGGACAAGACCAGACCGTCATCCGTGGCGGTTACAACCGCATCTACGGCCGGCTGAACGGCGTGGACCTCGTCCTGGTGCCCTTGCTGGGCACCGGCCTCATCCAGCCGGTGCAGTGCTTCGGCCCTCTCACCACGGGTGCTTGCGCCGGGGCCAGTGGGGCCAGCCCAATGAACGCTTTCCGCATTGGTACGGACGGCCTGACCGCGCCAATCCCGGCAGCAGCTCCAACGCTGCCGCAGCCGCTCTACCCTGGCATCAATGGCGTCGCGGCCGGCGCGGGCTCCGCCTTGGACCCGCATTTCCGCCCCAACGTGATTGACTCCTTCGACTTCACGATCCAGCGCCAAGTGTCGAGAAAGATGCTCGTAGAAGTTGGCTATATCGGTCGCCGGATTACTCATGAATTCCAACCAATTAATATCAATTCGGTTCCCTACATGATGACGCTGGGCGGCCAACGATTCGACAAAGCCTACGCGGCCCTCGTAATGCAATACTGCGGCGGCAACGCCGGCCTCGCCGGAGGCGGCTGCACGGGCATGACTCCTAACTCGGTGACACCGCAACCTTTCTTTGAGACCGCGCTTAAAGGCACCGGCTATTGCACCGGCTTCGCTAGTTGCACCGCGGCGGTCGCATCGCATGAAGGCCTCACCGGCACCGGCAATCTTGCTAACCAAAGCGTTTGGAGCTTGTGGAGCGACTTGGATACTGGCGGCGCCTCACCAGGCTTCAACTTCCCGCGCGCCATGCTGAACTCTCCGCTCAACTGTCCGACCGGGGCTGAAATCGGCTGTAGCGGTCAGCTAACGTCGGGCGTGAGCGTTAGCACCAGCAGCGGTTTCGGAACCTACAACGCTGCTTTCTTCTCGGCCAAGGTGAACGATTGGCACGGCATCACCGCCCAATCCAACTTCACCTGGTCCAAGGCTCTTACCACCTCAGCCGTCGTTCAGGCCACCAGCGGCGACACTGCTGTGGATCCTTTCAACCTACGCGACGGTTACGGCTTAGCTGGGTTTGACCGTAAATTCGTCTACAATCTTTTCGTTGTCTACACGGATCCGTTTTTCAAGTCACAACGAGGATTGGCGGGACACCTCCTCGGGGGCTGGACCTTCGGGCCGATTTTCACTGCCGGAAGTGGCCTGCCCATTACGCTTGGCACAATCAACGGTGGTGGTCAATCCTTCGGCGAGGGAGATTCCGTCAACTACTTCGCGAACGGGAATTCCGAGAACGCTATCCCCATTGGGCCTATCCCCAGTCCGGGAGTGCACTATAACGTTGCTGGGTCCGGCGGCATCGGCACCTCCGGCTTCGGCGTGAACCTTTACGCTAATCCCGCAGCGGTGTTTAACAACATCCGTCAGCCGGTTCTAGGTTTGGACAGTGCCGACGGTGGCTGGGGTGTTGTGCGGGGCCTGCCGTATTGGGGCTTGGACCTCAGTATCGCTAAGTCGATCAAGCTTACAGAGCGCTTCAATCTCCAGGCGACCGTCGTCTTCATCAACGTCTTGAACCACGTGGTGTTCGCCGATCCCGGCCCCAATCCGGTACCGGCCCCGGGCGACTACCTCGACACCAGCAGTCCCCCCACTTGGGGCGTGCTCCCGGGGCAAGCCAATACCCCGCGGACCATGGAGTTTGGCATCAGAGCCAACTTCTGATGAGACTTACGCGCTGCCGGGAGCAATGGTCCCGACCCGCTGCTTTTCTAAACTCGGCACTGCATCAAAGGGGGGAAGTCCCTGGACTTCCCCTCTTTGTGTTTAGATAGACCCAAACGCGGTATTCGTCCTTGCGGGAATTTTGCTGGCAGAACTACTCGGCCCGCCCGCCGCCCCGGAATCTCCCCAGCCGGCATTTGAAGGCCGAATTTACTTCGAGCCCTGGTGGCGCCTATGGCTTAGGAGCCCAAACCGTCCACGCCGTTCACAGCCTCTTCAATCGGTCTCGATGGCTCTTCAATCGAAGCGCCGCCCAGACCATAGCAACGATCGCCAGCAAAACTACCCCCAGCACGTTTTTCCAGTCGGCCCCACCAGCCATCAGAAGAAATCTATTCATGGTTTCACTGCCCGTTCGAGTAATACTTCACGTCGACGGCGTCGTACATCGTCGCGGTGGCGGCGTGGGCTTTTTCGTACGCGGTGATTTCGGATTCGTGCTGCAAGCTGGTGCCGATATCGTCGAGTCCCTTCAGCAAGACTTCTTTGCGTGACGGCTCAATGTCAAATTTGTAAAGCAGGCCATGCTTGTCCGTGACGGTCTGGTTCGGCAGATCGACGGTCAGCGAGTAGCCTTGTTCTTTTTCCGTGCGCTGGAACAGCTCTTCGATTTCGGCCTCGGTCAGCGTGGCGGGCAGAATGCCGTTCTTGAAGCAGTTGTTGTAGAAAATGTCGGCGTAGCTCGGCGACAGAATCACGCGGAAGCCGTAGTCCTTCACGCCCCACGGCGCATGCTCGCGGCTCGAGCCGCAACCAAAATTCGCGCGCGTCAGCAGCACCGACGCGCCTTTGTACCGCGGAAAATTCAGCACAAATTCGGGATTTGGTTTTTCGCCCGCCAGGTAGCGCCAGTCATAAAACAAGATGGGCCCGAAGCCCTCGCGCGTCAGCGCCTTCAAAAATTGTTTCGGCACCATCTGATCGGTGTCCACGTTGACGCGATCCAGCGGCATCACCATGCCGGTGTGTTTTGTGAATGGTTGCATTCCGTTCCTCGCACCTGTAGCGGCGAGTTCATCTCGCCATCTTTTTTCTGAAGGCCCGACGTCTAAACGTTCAAACGTTCGCACGTTCAAACGTTATAACGTTCTTACTCCACATTTGCGACGTCGAACTCGCGCACATCCACAAAATGGCCCGCGATGGCGGCGGCTGCGGCCATCACCGGACTCACCAGGTGCGTGCGCGAATCGCGGCCCTGGCGGCCCTCGAAATTGCGGTTGCTCGTGCTGGCGCTGCGCTCGTGCGGCGGCAGCACGTCGGCGTTCATGCCGATGCACATGCTGCAGCCGGCGTCGCGCCACTCGAATCCCGCCGCCGTAAAAATCTTGTCCAGGCCTTCGCGTTCGGCTTGCGTCTTGATGCCGCGCGAGCCGGGCACCACCAGCGCCTGCTTGATGCTGCGCGCCACGTGCTTCCCGGCCACCAGATGCGCCGCCGCGCGGAGATCGTCGATGCGCGAATTGGTGCACGAGCCGATGAACACGCGGTCGACGGGAATATCCACGATCGGCGTGCCCGCCTTAAGTCCCATGTACTGCAGCGCGCGCTCGGTGGCTTTCTGATCGTTGAGATCCTTGAACGAGTGGGGATCGGGAACGCGCGCCGTCACCCCGCTCACCATGCCCGGATTCGTGCCCCAGGTGACCTGCGGCGCGATATCCTTCGCGTTCAGCTCCACGCTCATGTCGAACTTCGCGTCCGAATCGCTCTTCAAGCGTTTCCATCGCTCCACCGCTTCGTGAAACGCTTTGCCCCGCGGAACAAACGCACGCCCCTCGAGATACTCGAATGTGGTGTCGTCCGGCGCGACCATGCCCGCGCGCGCGCCGCCTTCGATGGTCATGTTGCACACCGTCATGCGCCCGTCCATCGACAGGTTGCGGATCGCTTCGCCGCCGTACTCCGCCACGTGCCCGGTGCCGCCGCTGATTCCGATTTTCCCGATGATCGCCAGAATGATGTCCTTCGCGGTCACGCCCTTGGGCCGCTTGCCGTGCACCGCGATGTGCATGGTCTTCGAGCGCGACTGCACCAGGCATTGCGTGGCCAGCACATGCTCCACTTCGCTGGTGCCGATGCCAAACGCCAGCGTCCCAAACGCGCCGTGCGTCGACGTATGGCTGTCGCCGCACACAATCGTCTGCCCCGGCTGCGTGATCCCCAACTCGGGCCCAATGATGTGCACAATGCCCTGATTCTGGCTGTTCATGTCGAACAAGCGCACGCCGGACTCGCGGCAATTCTTCTCCAGGGCCTCAAATTGCAGCCGCGCGTCAGTGTCAATGATGGGAAGGAGGCGCTCCGCCGAAACGGTAGGCACCGAGTGATCCATCACCGCAAAGGTAAGGTCTGGCCGCCGCACCTTGCGCCCCTCGGCCTTCAACCCTGCAAACGCCTGCGGCGAAGTGCCTTCATGAACTAGGTGGCGATCGATGTAGATAAGCGCTGGCTTGCCGTCCTGACTTTCGTGAACAACGTGGCTGTCCCAAATCTTTTCGTACAGCGTCTTAGGCGACATGGCCGTTCCTCGCCACCGATTTTAACACCGCCGTAACGTCGCTGCCTAATTCCTTGACTACTGCAGAGAACTAGATATAGTCGCGGCCAATCGCATCTCGGAGAGGCGGCTAGCCTCACGGCCTAAACACATCAGGTCGGCTTTCCTCCCAATCGTGTGATTCGGCCAACGGTGCCCTTCGGTTGCGGTCGCTCAAATTGAAATACAAAAGGAGAATCTCCATCGTGCTAAGGAAAACTACGTTTGCGTTCGTGCTGCTCGCGTTGCTGCTCGGAATGTCCACCGCCGCCTTTGCGCAAAAGTCGACGGTCGTGCGTGTCGTGGTGATCAAGACCGACGATGTTGCTGCCTATCTCCAGGCGTTGGATAGGGGCACCGAAATCATGAAAAAGATCGGCGTGAACGCGACCACCCACGCCTACCGCGCCACCTACGCCGGCCCGGAGGCCGGAGCCATCGTCGTTACCATCGAATTCCCCAATATGGCCGCGTTTGCGGACTATTCCGCAAAAACAGAAGCGGACAAGGACTACCAAGCCTGGCTAAAGGACCTGGCAAAGATCAGGACGATCATCTCCGATAGTCTGTACCGGGAACTGCGCTGACGCGCCTTTAGCCCACCATCGCGCGTCTCGATCGCCGGAGCTTCCGTCTACCCAGAGGACCGAAGGGCTCCGACTTCCTACTTGACGCGTGATCCTTTCTAGCCGGACGGTTGTGCGAAATGGTCGCCCGGACGAGCATCCGAGGCCGAACCGTCAGTCCGTGACGTTTCGCCAGGGTGCCGCTTGTGGAAGCCGGCGAGGAGGATCTGGCCGGCGAGTTCGTCTTTTTGGGCCCAGAGTTCCCGGTCGAGAGCGGCGAGGCTATTTAGCAGTAACTAGGAAATGTAGGCCAAGGCGATCGCGTCGCAGCGAGCGATGCGTTTGCGGGCGAGTTGCTTGACCAGATTGCCGAGGAAGGCGTTGATGGAATTTGCGGTGGAGAAGTCTTCCATGCCGTCGAGCAGCTCGTTGGCGGGGACTTCCTGCTCCCGGCGCTGACGCTTGAAGTGTTGACGCTAGTGGTGGGGCAGAGCGTAGCGCTGGGGTGGGAAGGAAACATGCGGCAGCGGCCGCCTTTGGCGTTGATGTAGGTGCAGGGGCTAGTTGGTTGAGGCTCGATGCTGGATTTTGGAGGCGCAACCTGAGAAACGGAAGGGGCAGACACTCCCACCCCCGGTATTTTTTCATAAGGATGTGATTCCATGGGAGTTACCTTGTGGTGTGGCGCAAGGATATCATTTCATTGGAGATAGCAGTCGCGGAAGCACTGGACGGTGCGTGGCGAGTCTGCGGGAGTCGCTTGAGGCTGGCAGTGCGTGGCTGTGCTGCGATTTCCATGCGGAATGGTAGCATGGGTTATCCTAGTTGTCAACTATTATGTGGTTATCATTCGAATGGGCTGTGGAAAAAGGGTGAGTGAACGACCCTTGACCTAATGTCCCAGATATGAGACAGTGCCCTGTGTGAAAGCGGCGATTTTTCATCCCGCGGCCATCGCAGCGATCCGATTGTTTCCCGAGGACGTGCGGCGCGAGTCGGGTAAGGCGATCTTCGACCTGCAGAAGGGCAAGGCGCTGTCGATGCCGCTCTCCCGGCCCATGGCTTCGATCGCAACCGGGGTTGAGGAGTTGAGAATTCGAGACCGACGCGGAATCTATCGGACGTTTTGCGACACAAGATCGCCGCGGGGCGTACTGGTGATCCACGCCTTTGTGAAAAAGAGCCAGGCCACGTCGAAACAGGATGTGGGCCTGGGAAAGAAACGGTTAAAGGAGCTGCTCCATGAAGAAATCTAGAGTAGTCGTGACGCGAACGGCCGCGGGACTGGCGAAGGCGCTGGGTCTGACTCCGGCTGATGGAGCGGAAATCGAGCTTCGCAGCGATCTGAACTCAAAGATTGCCGATGTCGTCGAGCAAAAGGGCTTGACGCATGCGCAGGTCGCTCGGCTTGCGCGTACTTCCCGGACACGAGTTACCGCCATCATGAACCGAAACACCAAGGACATCTCCACGGATCTTCTGCTCCGCGTGCTTTACGCGCTCGGCTATACCGCAAAGATCACCTTCCAGAGGGCCGCCTGAGAATGGCTAGACTCTGCATGCTTCCTTATCTTAAGGCGGGCCGATAGGGCGCGAGGGAAGAATCAAAGTCAAAATCCCCGCCCTCTGTGCACAAACCGCAGAGAGAGTGGGGCACCGAAAATCATTTCGACAAAAGATAAGAGGAACGAGTAAGGCCTGGCCCACCCGCGACGGTCTCCGACAGGATCGGAGCAGGCCGCGGCTATTACATCCCATTACAGCGTGGCAAGACGCGTCGGCCGGGCGGGGCAAGTCCCGCCCCTACAAGGAGGATGGCGAGATGGCGTCACGAGCGTTAGAGTTTGGCGGCGGACTGCTCGCGGCGGACCGATAGGTTGGCGGGGAGGACTTGATAGCCTTCGTCCTGTACGGTTTTCTCGGCGGCGGCGCGGAGTGTTTGGTCGTCGGCGGCTTTGGGGAGATTGCAGTGGCGGCGAAGTACCTCTTCGCCACTCTGAATGCGGACGAGCCACTTCGACTTCGCGGGATCCCAGGAAACTTCCACTCGATCAGCTTGCATGGTTTCCTCCTGGAGTTTCTTGCAGGACATTGTATTCCTATTTCCAGTCCTAGGGCGGATTTGTGGTGCTGGCTGATCCGCGCCGTTGGCCGCCAAGTCGAGACGGGAACAGCGGCGGAGCCTCACACATGATGTCTTTTTCGACAGCAGCGCTTGCGGTTCCGCTTCTCGCGCAGGCGGGCATGGATATGATGGGTCAACGAGCGCGGCAGCTTGTCCCAGAGGGCTGCGGCCGCGGTTGCCACCTGGGGAGTGATGTTCCGGAGGCCAACCGAATGAGACAACAGCTTTATGAAGTGCGGCGGACCGAAGACCGCATCGACATGAAGGTCACGGCGGTGCTGGTGGGGAAGCACGACAAGTTGGGCGTGGAAACGGGTCTCACCGAAGACGTGAGTTCCCGCGGCGCCCGCGTCATCGCCGCGACGCCATGGCCCTTGGGCGAGACGATTCTCGTCGCGATTCCTGGATTTCACTTTACGGCGGCTGCGCGCGTCGCCTATTGCAGCCCGCTCGACAACGGGAAGTTTGGCGTGGGCCTGGAATTTGTGGTTGCCAGTGAGCCGTTGGAAATGACCGCGCTGGCCACCGCGCTGCACTTTTCCCACGCCGCGGCGCCTACTGCGTAGCTAGACCCCTCTTCTGCCGGAAGATACACTGTGGCACAATAGCGTTCCGCAGCTTGCGGGAAGAGTCCGCCTTTCGTCAGGGTCCCTTCGAGGCTCCCTTCGTTCCTCAGGGCAAGGAAGCTCTGACCTCCCAAAGAGCGGACGGAAGCCGCGGGCATCCTTAGGCCGAATGCGGGCCATCTAAACTAGGGAAGAGGCCGGAGGGCCTCGATTCGGCTCCCAGGTCGAGGAGCAGATCATGGTGTACCATTCAGGGAATCAGGATAAGTTTGCGTTTGTCGTGCGCGGTACGTGCGGTTTGGTTTTGGCGCTGTGCCTCACCGCAGGAGTGCAAGCACGGCAGAATCAACCGGCACAGCAAGACCAATCCTCCCCGCAGAACCAACCGGCAGCGCAGGATCAGCAGCAACCACCGCCAGCGGCGCAACCCCAACAGCAACCGCCGGACGCCCAGCCAAAGCCTAAGTACGCGCCGCAGGACGCCGACAGGTCGCCGTACGCAAACGACCGCCGTGCATCAGGCGCGTACGGGCAAGCACCTCCTCCGGACAGTTCCGCACAGAACGGGCCCGTGCAAAATGGGCCGGGACAGAACGGGCGTGCGCCGTATGGGCCTCCACAACAATACGGGCCAGAACAGAACGGTGGCGCCCAGAACGAGCCCAACCCGCAGCAGCGCTCCGTCCCTCCGGTTCTGACCATTCCAGCTGGCACGGAAGTGGTTGTGCGCATCAACGAACTTCTCTCCAGCGACCGCAACCAGGTCGGGGACCGCTTCACGGCGGTTCTCCAGCAGTCGCTCGTGGCGTATGGCTGGGTGGTGGCGCGGCGCGGCCAGGTGCTGACGGGCCAAGTGGAGGCGGCGCAAAAGGCCGGGCGCGTGAAGGGCGTCTCGCAGCTCGGTTTGGAGTTGACCGATCTGACCCTGGTGGATGGCCAGCAGAAGCCAATCCTGACGGAATTGTGGAAGGCCTCGGGCGGCACGTCGCACGGGCAGGACGCCGCGACGATTGGCGGCACAACGGCGCTGGGCGCGGCGATTGGAGCGGCTGCCGATTGGGGCACAGGCGCAGCGATTGGCGCGGGAGCGGGCGCCGCGGCGGGCATTGGCGCGGTGCTTCTGACGCGCGGGCGGCCCACGGTCATCCCGCCGGAGACGGAGCTAACGTTCCGCCTCGTCGATCCCGTGAAGGTGGATACGACGCAGAGCCAGCAGGCATTTTTGCCGGTGTCGCAGCAGGATTTTGAGGGCGGCCGCGAAGGGTACCGACCGCGGATGGCGGCAGGCTATGGGGCTCCCGGCTATCCCGGCTACCCAGGGCCAGCCTACCCCTGCGGCTACTACGAGACGTGCTACGGGTATCCTCCGTATGAGTATGTGTATCCGGGCTATTTGGGCTGGGGCTACTATCCCGGCTACTGGTGGGGCCCGGGCTTCTACTACGGCGGCTTCTACGGCCGGGGTTTCTACGGGGGCTTCAGAGGTCGCGGCTTTCGCCGCTAGACCCGCCTAAAATACAATTCAGGTAAACCGCGCAGCGCAGGGATTACATCTTGTCCTTACAAGGTGGGCTCTGACCCATTCCTCACGAACCGCTGGAAGGCCGGGCTGAAGCCCAGCGCCTAGATTGCATCTACATTCCACTACATTGATGGTGCGGCGGGTGAGGGAGGAGCGGCGTAGTAGCCTTGGCGGGTTTTCACTGAGACGCCGGGGCGGTCGACGCGCACTTCTACTTTGTGGTAGGTGGAGTGGGAATTGGCGCCGCGAGGGACGTAGGCGAGGGTGTATTCGTGGCGAGCCTCTTCGGTGATTTGGGAATAGAGTTTTTCCATGGCGGAGCTGGTGGAGGCGTAGTAGATGTCGCCGCCGGAGTCGTCGGCGTAGTTGATGAGGCGGGAGAACTTGCGTTTGGAGAGGCTGCTTCCGACGGCCAAGCTGTAGACGGAGATGTTGTCGCGCAGAAGGGCTTCGAGGGTGTCGCCGTAGGTGTAGTGGTTGAACTGGGGGCCATTCACGCCGTCGGAGACGACGAGGACGATTTTGCGGCGGGCGGTGCCGCGATCGTGAAGGAGCGTGGCGGCGGAGTGGATGGCGTCGTCGAGAGCTTTGGTGGGGCGGGAGCCGGCGTTGACGGTGGCTTTGGGCGTGGGTTCTCCGACACCAGCAGGGTGGTCGGATGGCGAAGCGACGAAGGGAACAGGTCCGGCGGTGGAAGCGGCGCTGTGATCCTGTGCGTTCTTCAAGTCAGTCCAGAGCTTGTCTAGATCACTGCTGAATGCGTCGCCGGGATAGAAGGAAAGATCGAAGCGGCAGATGAGGGCTTCGTCGCTGGCGCTGATTCCGCCGGTGATGGCGCGGAGCGTGGGGGTCGTTTGCGCGGCGTCTTTGGATTTTAGGTCGTCGTCGATGAGGACGACCAGAGAGAGCGGGAAGGCTTCGATGGTGAAGACGTCGACGGATTGTTCGACATCGTCGTCGAAGATGCGGAAGTCGGGCTGTTCGAGATCGGCAACAAGGTCGCCGAACTGGTCTTTGACGGTGACGGGGAGGACGACGAGGTCGGAATTGACGCGGATTTTGGTCTGAGCTTCGCTTTGGTGCGTGGCGGGCGGCGCGGGCCGGGCTCGAGGTGCGGGAGCTTCCTGCGGGGATGGCGTCTGGGCGAGCAGCGACACGGCAGCGGGTAGCCAGACAGCAGTCAGCAGGAGGAATAGCCTTCGCGGCATGGAAATGGGTCCCCGGGAATCAGAGTTTACCGGATATTGTGACGCGAGGTGGAGGGGAAAAGTGGCCTGAGGCGGCCGGCTGGGTACCGGGTGTCGTCCCGAGGTCTACGGGAAGGGACTGATGGGCAGAAGGATTTTGTCGTAGTTTTCTGATATAAGTACGGCCAACGTTAGCCATCCTCGGGCCCTTACATCGAAGACTTCAAGGAGGCCATTATGTCTATATTAGCGTGGATCGTGTTGGGTTTGGTTGCGGGATTTGTGGGAAGCAAGATCGTGAATAAGAGCGGCGAGGGCATCCTGCTGGACATCGTCTTGGGAATTGTTGGTGCGGTGGTGGGCGGGTGGCTGTTCACGAGGTTCGGCGCCGCGGGGGTTACGGGATTGAATCTGTACAGTCTTTTGGTTGCGGTGGTTGGGGCGGTGGTGGTTTTGATTTTGTATCACGCGGTGAGGCGGGCAGTTTAGTACAAGAGGCGACGAAACATTTAGATAGTGAAAGAGTTGGGGTTGAGATTCTTCGGACATCCTTGTCGGATGTCCTCAGAATGACAATTGCGAGCGCAAGGGACTCGACAATTCGTTAGTAGCGCCAGGAGGTTAGGTCGGCGCCCGGTGGGGCGGTTTTGGTGATGCGCTCGAGGATGATGGGGAGATACATGGTGTTGTAGTGGAGGCGGGAGAGGTAGTTGGGGAGGTTGGGGTCGCCGTTCCAGCAGTGCTCGGCGCGCTCGCCGTATTTTACTTCGCCTTCGTACGCTGGGTTCGTAGTGGTCTTGAGGAAGTCTTCGATTAGATAGACGGCGTCGTTGAGCATGTAATTGTCGGCGCTGCCGACGTAGATGCGGAGCTTTCCGCGGAGCTTGGGGCCGAGAGTGGGCCAGTCGCGTTGAAGAATGGCGCTTAGATCGTAGTGTTCCTTCCAATAGGCGGCGACGGCGGGGTCGATGTTGCCGGTTTCCTTATTAAAAATGGGTTGCGGATAGCCGTCTTGGCCTACGGGGCCGTAGACCGCTTGCCAGATGTCGTACTGCTCGCCGGAGCGGCTGTGGGAGCCGAGGGCGAGTTCGAATTGATTGACGCTCTTGGTGGTGGCAATGGTGTGGCCGAGATAGTCGCGGAAGCCGGGTTGCAGAACCTGAGTGTGCGGGCCCTGGGCGAAGAAGGCGTTCTTGTCCTGATAGAGATTGATGTTGGTGTAGGCGCGGAAGTCGACGGGATCGGGGCAGGCGATGAAGGCGCCGTTGTAGTGATCGGGATAAAACATCTGCACGGCGATGGATTCCCAGCCGCCGGTGGAGCCTCCGTAGACGAAGCGCGCCCAGCCCTGGCCGATGGCGCGGAATTGTTTCTCGAGGGCGGGCAAGAGCTCGGTTTCAATGGCGTCGCCATAGGGGCCAAGGTTCGAGGAATTCACGGCGTAGGAATCGTCGTAGTAAGGATTGGCGTGATTGATTTGGGCGACGAGGATGCGCGGGAAATTGGGCGCAATCCATTGCTGGTACAACTTGTAGGCTTCCTGCTGCTGAATGCGGTTGTAGCCGGCGAGGTGGAAGCGTTCGCTGTAGTCGGGTTTTAGATTGGGATCGGGCGGCTCGGTGCGGAATCCTTCGAAGTCGTGATTGAAGTGATCTTCGAAAATGGCCAGCGGGAAATGCGCGTTGGGGTGGGCGTCGAAACCTTCCGGGACCAGGACATTGGCGCTGAGGAACATCGGGCGACCCCAGAACTTGGTGAGGAGTTGGCTTTGAATCTTGATGTGCTTGATGTACTTGGTGTCCTTGGGCGGATCGATGGGAGGGATTTCCTGATCGAGGAGAATGGAGATGGACGGGGCGCCGGCGGCGAGGGTGATTTTTTGCGGCTTGCTGTAGAGGTTGCCGGGGGCGAGATTCCAGTGCTGGCCTTCGCCACGGTCCATGGGCAGCTTGACGGTGTAGCCGTCGGCGCGATGAAACGTTTCGTAGCGGTGGAGGACGACTTGAACATAGTAGTCGCCGGGCGGAACGTCATGAAGAAAGCGGATCGGATAGCCGAAGGCAGAGTCGTCGATGACGACGGGCTGGCCGGGCTGGAGCTGATCGACGTCGAGGCCGAAGACGATTTGCGTCTTGTAGGAGAGATTGATTTGCATGCGCGGCTCGGCGCTGGGATCGTTGGAGAGAAGAAGAAGGAGACGGCCATCGAGGGGTTGGGCGCTACGCTCCGTTGGAAACGAGACGGAGAATTGGGGCGCGTTTGCGGGAGCGGGCGCAGCGAAAAGGGGTGATGCTGCGAGGGCCAAGAGCGCAAGACACAACAATACGAGCACGAGCGTGCGCGGATAGGAAAGCATCGAGGTTTTCTCCGTTTGCGGCGGCAAGTTTGGGTTCCTGAGTGGCGCGGGCGGGGCCAAGGATACTGCTTTTTGTTCGCAACTTTCAGGAAAATTGCATCTAGAGGGGAGCTTGAAGGATGATGACGCCGTCGGGGGACAAACAATGAGCAATCAGCGAAAAGTAAAGTGGGGAGTTCTGGGGGCGGCGAGCATTGCCGTGCGCAAAGTGATCCCAGGGATGCAGATGGGGGAATGGAGCGACGTTGCGGCCATCGCTTCGCGCGACGTGAAGAATGCGGAGAAGGCGGCGGCGGCGTTGGGAATTCCGAAGGCCTACGGGTCGTATGAAGAACTGTTGGCGGACCCGACGATCGAGGCGGTCTATAACCCGTTGCCGAACCATTTGCATGTGCCGTGGTCGATCAAAGCGGCGGAGGCAGGGAAGCACGTGCTCTGCGAGAAGCCAGTGAGCTTGACGATGGCGGAAGCGAAGGAGCTGCTGGCGGTGCGGGATCGGACGGGCGTGAAGGTGGGCGAGGCCTTTATGGTGCGGACGCATCCGCAGTGGTTGCGCACGCGGGGGCTGATTCAATCGGGGCGGATCGGAGGGCTGCGGGCGATTACGGGAGTGTTTAGTTACTTCAACCGGGACGCAGCGAACGTGCGGAACGTGGCGGAATGGGGCGGGGGCGGGATGATGGACATCGGGTGCTACCCGATCACGACGTCGCGATTTGTTTTTGGGGAAGAGCCGACGCGAGTGGTGGGGCTGATCGAGAGGGATCCGGAGTTCAAGACGGACCGGCTGGCGTCGGCGATTCTGGATTTTCCGTCGGGGCAGGCGACGTTTACGTGCAGCACGCAGATGGTGGCGTACCAGCGGATGCAGTTTTTGGGCACGAAGGGGAGGATTGAGATCGAGATTCCGTTCAATGCGCCGCCGGATCGCGAGACGCGGATTTTTATCGATGATGGGCGGGATGTGTTGGGGAGCGGAGTGACGACGGAAACGTTTCCGGTGTGCGATCAGTACACGATTCAGGGTGACGTGTTTTCACGGGCGGTGCGGGGAGATGGGGAGGTGCCGGTGTCGATCGAGGATGCGATCGCGAATATGGGGGTGATTGAGGCGGTGTTTCGGTCGGGGGAGTCGGGGAGGTGGGAGAAACCTGAAGCAATGAGGTAAAGAATTTAAAGAAGTCAAGAAGTAAGGAAGTAAGGAAGAAAAGCAGGAAAAAGCTTAACACAGAGGGCGCGGAGGTCGGAGCACAGAGGTCGCAGAGAAGAGAAGACGAGACGTTCCGTGTGATCTTTGTGGATCTGTGTGAGCTCTGTGTTGAGTTTCGGTTTTTTTCGTTACTTCCCTATTTCATTATTTCATTACTTCATTCTGAGGGTTCCAGCGCACTGCTACGACGGGGCCGACTAGGAAGATGTAGGAGGCGGCGCCGAGGAGGGTGATGGCGCCGGTGAGGGCGAAGGCCCAGAAGAATTGGCCGGTGCGGTCGAGGATGAAACCGGCGAGGATTGGGCCGAGGATGCCGGCGAGATTGCCGCAGAAATTTTCGAGGCCGGCCCACCTTCCAGCGGTCTGGGGACCGGCCAGGATTTGCGTCATGGTCCAGAGATTGGGCGAGCACATGCCCAGTGATATGCAGGAGAAGATCAGGATGGCCATGGCGATGGTGTGATCGGCTATTAGGAAGACGAGCACGAAGCTGCAGGACGCGAGGGCCAGGCCGGCGCCGCAAAATGTTTTGAGGACGCGCGTGGGGCTGCCGCCAGCGGTGATCCAGCGGTCGGCCAGCCAGCCGGAGGCGACGACGGAAAGAGCCAGAGCGAAAAAGGCTGTGCCGCCCACCAGGGACATCGTTTGGAACGAGAAGTTGCGCTGGCGTACCAAATAGAACGGCAGCCAGGTGATCAGGAAATACCAGAGATAGTTGAAACAGAACAGACCTGCGAAGGTGCCCCAGGCCGAGCGCTGCTTGAGGATTTCGAGAATACTGGCTGGTTTGGCGGCCTTCGAGGTGACGAGGCCCGCGCCTCGCGGCATCCACTTCACCCACGGAAACAGCCAGAGCGAGCTGGCCAATCCCAGGACGACAAAGAACAAGCGCCAGCCCACGCGGGCCATCAGCAGACCTCCGACGAGGGTGCCAAGAGCGGGACCTCCGGCCCATCCGGCGGAGATCAGACCATTGGCGCGGCCGCGATGAGAGGCAAGAAAGTGCTTGGCGATGATCTTGTTGTAGGACGGATACGCGACGGACTCGCCGATGCCGAGGAGCAGACGCGCCATCAGGAGCAGAGCAAAGCCGTGAACCAGGCCGGTGCTCAGCGTGGCGAAGGACCACACCAGAACGCCCAGAGCTAGAAGCCAATTGACCTCGAAGCGATCGACCAGCCATCCGGAGACGATCTGGAAGAACGCATAGGTCCAAAAGAAGGCGGAGAGGAGAACGCCGAGCTGCGACGCGGAAAGGCGAAGATCCTCTTTTAGGATGGGCGCGGCGATCGAAAGAGTGCCGCGGTCGATGTAGTTGATCAGGACGGAGACGGAGAGGAGCACGGCGACGCGGGCGAGATCAAACGGGAGCTTCGGACGTTGCGCCTGGGATGGCGGCGAGGAGGGAGGGCTGCTCATTCGCCGGCCTGCAAGGAATGCTGGAAATCGAGGACGAGCAGGGTGATGTCGTCGTCCTGGCGCTGACCGCTGGAGGGGCCGACCCAGCGGGAGATTTCGTCGAGGAATGCGGTGGCGAAACGGTCTGCGGGAAGAGCGGCGTGCTTGGCGAGGAATTGCTCGAGGCGGGCTTTGCCGAATTCTTCGTGGGCGGAGTTCATGGCCTCGAAGGCGCCGTCGGTATAGAGCAGGCAGCGGTCGCCGGGGCGGAGAGGGATTTCGGTGGCGGAGTAGGCGGCGTCGGGGAAGAGGCCGAGCATGAGGCCATTTTGTTCGACTTGGCGGACCGTGCTGGAGGGCGCGCGGGAAGCCAACATCAGTGGCGGGTGCCCGGCACCGGCGTAGCGCATCACATTCTTTTCGAGATCGACGAAAACGTAGGCGGCGGTGACGAAATGCTCCTCGAACTTACCGCACAGCGAGCGATTCACACCTGCGAGGAGGCGAGCCGGGTCCTCTGCATTGTAGAACTGCTCGGCGAAGGCGACCTTCAGCATAGATGCGATGAGAGCAGCGGGCACACCGTGTCCGGTGACGTCGGCGATCAGCACACCGACGCGTTTGTCGTCGAGGGCGAGAAAATCGTAGAAATCGCCGGCGACCGCGCTCATCGGAACATAGCGGGCGGCGATTTCAAGTCCGGCGAGCGCCGGGACGGACTGTGGAAGAGTGCAAGCCTGAATCTGGCGTGCGATTTCGAGCTCGGTGTTGAGGGCGAGGAGGCGTTCCTCGTTGGCGAAGGTGCGGTAAGCGGCGACGTAGCCGAGGCATCCGACGAAAACAAAGAAGCCGAGGAACTCGACGTCCAGCCCCGGCAGGATCCGAAGTGAGAAGAGATTGGCGTGAAGGACGAAGAGGATCCAGATGAAAAAGCCAGCGATGAAGACGCGAATCTCGCGAGAGAGCGGCTTAGCGGGAGCCGCACGGCGGCGAGTCAATAAGATGAAAAGACCAGTGGTGAGAAGAGTTGCGAGCACGAGGATGTTGTTCGCCGGCTGCAGCTTCGTAAGCTTGACTCCCACGAACGGCGCGAAAATGCCCAGCACGGCAAATACAGCTTGGATCGTGAGCAGCACCCGAAGCAGCTTTCTCAGGAGTTCGCCGGCGAGTTGATACAGAAAAAGGTTGAACGGCAGATTGATCGTGCAGGTGATGAACCAATCGACGTAGCCCCAAAATCCTGGCGAAAGCGCAAACGCGGAGTGGATGACGCCCTGAAGGACGAGCAGACGGGCGCCGTAAAGAAGGGAGAAAAGTCCAAAATAGAGGAGCGTGAGTTCGCGAGTCTTGCGGCGAAAAAAGAACAGGGCGATGGCCAAGCAACCGCTGACAAGAAGAACGACGCCGATGGCGAGATGGAGGAGTTCCCAGCGCAGTTGCGATCGCGTGAATGTTGCGGTGACGGCCTGAGCGAGGAGTGGAACCGGCTGAAGCATGGGAAGGGTTATACGCGGTCGGCAAAGCCAAGGCAAACGAAGGATGGCAACGCTACGCGGGTCTTGGCAACGAAGGAATTGAGGAGCCGGGGTTCAGCGGAGGGTGAGGTCGCCGGCGCCGAGGTGGGCGTGGAGTTTGAATTTGCCGCCGCCGCTCTTTTCGAAGGAGCGGAACAGCCCGCCGTGGGATTCGCCGAAGGGCTGGGCTTCGAGGTCGCCGGAGAGGACGGAGGCGTCGACGTGGGCGTAGTCGGCAGCGTCCCCGACGGAGATGGTCAGATCGCCGGCGTGGAGTTCGACGTCTTTGTCGCCAGAGACACCTTCCAGCGTTAGTTCGCCGAAGGGCATACGCACGAAAAGGCCGGAGGCTTTGGGAATTTCGATGATGACTTGGAGGTCATTCCTGGGGCCGCCGTAGACTTCCAGGTCGGCGTTGTCGCCAAAGTGCTTGAAGCGGACGGTCAGATCCTGAGCCTTGTCGGCGTTTCGTCCTTCCAGGCGGACAGCGATCTTGTTGTCGTCGCGGCCGATGATGCGAAAGTCGCCGGAGCGCAAGTGCATGCGGACGCGGCGGCCGGAGGGGAAGTCCACGGCGAAAGGATGGTTCTGCAGGTCTCTGACCTCAACCTTGGCGTCGGAGAGACCTGCGGGCACGAGCAACGTGAGCGAAGCCAGCAGGGCGAACATGGAGCGCATGGACACACCTCCCTCGTCTGGAGGAAGAAACGTAAGTGATCACTGAAATGTTTCCGGAGAGTGATGGCGCGGCGGTGGGGATTGGAATGGAGCGATAGAAAGCACGGGACGGGCCGGCCTAAAAGGCCGGCCTCTACAGTTGGAGCTGCGCGGCTGTCATCAAGCAGAGCGGAGGTTGAATGGGGGGTCGGCGAGCGCTAGCTCGTAGTGCTGGACGCGGCGGTCGAAGCTGGTGAGAAGAGCGGCGGCGTTCGGAGCGACAATGACGGCTTCGCGGTCCGGGCCGGCGAAGGCGTCGATCGCGGCCCAGGATCGCCAGAAAGTGATGACGGTGTTCGACACCGGAGTCGCGTTTCAGCAACTGCGAGGAGAGGTAGCCCGCGACGGCGCGAAGCTCGGGAATCACGTTGTCGATGAAATGGCGCTCGTAGGCGGGCCAGTTCTGTGGGGTGGTGCGCGCGGACCAGAGGCGAGCGATCATCGGACTCTCCTGCTCGCCCGGTTATAGCATGGCTGTGGGATTCGCCGTGGCGCGTCAGTCCTGGCGCAAAGCGGCTATGGGATCGACCTGCGTGGCGCGGCGAGCGGGCACGTAGCAGGCGAGCAAGGCGGAGAGCATCAGGACCGCGGCGACCGCACTGAATGCGATGGGATCGATTGCGCCGATGCCATACCACATTCCGCGCATCACGCGCCCGACGCCGCAGGAGCCGGCGAATCCGATGAGCAGGCCGATGAAACCCAGGGTCATACCTTCCTTCAGGATCAGGCCGAGCACCTGACTTTGCCCGGCGCCGAGCGCCATGCGCAACCCGATCTCGTGCGTGCGCTGTGCCACCGCAAAGGACATGACGCCGTAAATTCCAAAGGCGGCCAAGCAGAGGGCGATGAATGCGAAACCTCCGAACAAGACGGCGCCGAAACGTTCTCCGCCCAGCGATTCCTCGAGGAGTTGGTCCATGGTCTTAACGTCGGCCATCGGCAGATCGGGATCGACGGAACGAATGACCGCAGCGATGCCTTTGCTCATGTTGTCTGGGTTTCCCGCCGTACGCACGGCCATCGCGACCGTGGGCCAAGGACTTTGGGCAAACGGCACATCGATCTCAGGGAAGCCGTCGCCCTTGGGTCCACCATTGCGCACGTTTTCGTACACGCCGACAATCTGCCAATCAATGGGTGGCCCGAGGTTGGTTACACCGGGGATGAGCTGCTCCACAGAAATGCGCTGGGTCAAGGGGTCGACGTTGGGAAAATAGCGCTTCACGAACGTGGAGTTCACGACCGCAACGGGAAGGCCGCCGGCGGCATCGGCTTCGGTAAAGGCCCGGCCGCGCGAGATGCGGATCCCGAAGGTCGGGAAGAAGCCGGGTGTCACCATGTTGAAGCCCGCCCCTGGGCGTTGGGAACGATCTGCGACCGGCTTGCCAACGATGTCAAAGGGCATGCCGAAATTCGTGCCTTCTACGGGCATTCCTGTCGACGCTGAAGCGGCGGTGATTCCCGGGAGCGCCTGGACCCGCTCGATCAATTGCCGATAGAAGGCGGTGATCTGCTCGGGGGTTTTCAGGCGCACGGTCGGCATGGGCAGGTCGAAGGTAAGGATATGGTCGGTTTTGAAGCCCATGTCCACGTGGGTGAGATTCCAGAAGCTGTGTACGGCGAGCCCGGCGGCGGCCAAGAGTGTAAGGGCTAGGGCGAACTCGGCCAGGACCAGGGCGTGGCGTATGCGGTGCCGCCCGGCGCTGACTCCGGTGCGGCCGCTTTCCTTTAGGGTTTCATTCAGATTCAGGCGCGCGGCCTGCACTGCGGGTGCGCAACCAAAGAGCACGCCAGCGAGCATCGTTGCTCCCAGGGTGAAGAGTAGAACGGGAATATTCAAGCGGACGTCGGCTTCGGAGGGCAAGGTGAACGGCGGCATCAGGGCTA
>Ga0187819_10000292_pt1 | contig 24421 bp, 29 predicted proteins | sample NC_wetland_sal_i_15_FD_132411 | JGI IMG/M metagenome (GOLD analysis project Ga0187819, IMG submission 132411) | Wetland sediment microbial communities from Neuse River Estuary, North Carolina, USA - SO4_4 | ecosystem: Environmental > Aquatic > Freshwater > Wetlands > Sediment | place: USA...
ACACCCAAAAAGTTGGGATGGGGTTTGCCCCTTCTTCCTCCCTGGCGATCGACCGGGCTCTTTTTTGGCTATTGCCACTGGCCCTGGAAGCCATGTCACCACCGCGGCACATCTACGCACTTTTTTTTCACGTCCGCAAGCCGAACCGGTAACGGAAACTCACGCGTCCGTGAATAGGACAAGAGGGCTGACGTAAAATACTCCGCATTCCATCGCTGCTTGTTGCGCTGCAAGATCAAATGGTGCGACGCACGACAAACTCTGTGTTCACAGCGCGAATTCATTGGCTTCAGCGCGCACGCATCCTGCGCGCTGCGGGCGCAGATGACACCAACGTGCGCAGGATTGGGGAATTTTTCCCACCGCGCGCCACAAACCCTCGTGAACCGGCATTATCACGGCGCGCTCTCGACGCCGTGATCGCCCGTGTTTATATCGCCGGCAGCGTTTTTCAGGCCCAAAAGCATGGCTTTTAGCCTCGTCTCCGCCCGGCGCGATCTTGCCCTTCGCGCGCTGCTCGCCATAGCCGTCCTGAGCGCCGCCGCGGCAAGTGCCTACGCGCTCGAGCCGTTTGCCGTGCGCGAGATCGCACCGGGCGTTTTCGTGCATCAAGGACGCTACGAACTCTTCACGCCGCGCAACGAGGGCGACGTATCCAACGCCGGATTCATCATCGGCCGCGATGGCGTCGCCGTCATCGACACCGGTGGCAGCCCGCGCGTCGGCGCCGCGCTGCTCGCAGCCATCCGCGCACGCACGCAGCTTCCGATCAAGTACGTCATCAACACGCACATGCATCCCGACCACGTGTTCGGCAACGTCGCCTTCGAAGCCGAGAAGCCGACGTTCGTCGGCCATCACAAGCTGCCGCGCGCGCTCGCGGCGCGCGCCGAGCGCTATCTCGCGATCAACAAGGAATTGCTCGGCGACGAGGCCTTCGCCGGCGAGCGCATCATCGCGCCGACGCTGCTCGTCGACGACAAGCTGGAGCTCGATCTTGGCGACCGCACGCTTCTGCTCGAGGCGCAGAAGACCGCCCACACCGACAACGATCTGACCGTGCTCGACAAGAAGACGAGGACGCTTTTTCTCGGCGACCTCCTGTTCGTCGAGCACGTCCCCGCGCTCGACGGCTCGATCCGCGGCTGGCTTGCGCTCCTCGATCAACTGAAGCAGCGCACCGACATTGCACGCGTGGTGCCGGGCCATGGACCGACTTCCGTACCCTGGCCCGCGGCGATGGCCGCCGAGCAGCGCTACCTCGACAGAATTGCGCAGGACGTGCGCGCCGTGATCAAGCAGGGCAAGACCATCGACGAAGCAATGCGGACGGCTGGGCTCTCCGAAAAGGATGCGTGGCTGCTTTTCCCAGAGTATCATGCGCGTAACGTCTCGGCGGCATTCGCCGAACTCGAATGGGAATGACCGGAAACGGCGCCAATTGCGGAGGACGCAGAATGCGGGCAGCGGTAAACCCCGGCAGAGTGCTCTTGGCAGTGATCGCCGCCGCGGCGATGGCCTTCTCCGGCCTGCCCGCCCGCGCCGACGATCCCTGGCCCGACATCAAGCGTGACGTCTTCGAGAACCGAGACATCGCCGAGGAGGACGGCACCATCTCGCTCGAGGCGCCCTACCGCGCCGAGGACGCCGCGGTCGTGCCCCTCACCATGCGCATTCCCGCCAGCGTCGCGCGCGATGTCAAAACCCTGACGCTCATCATCGAGAAGAACCCCGCACCCGTCGCGGCGACCTTCCACTTCGGCGAGGCCGCCGGCGCCGGCGACCGCATGCTGTCAACGCGCGTGCGCATCGACATGTATTCCAACGTCCGCGCCGTCATCGAGACCACCGACGGCAAGCTGCACATGACGACGAAATACGTGAAAGCCTCGGGCGGATGCTCGGCCGCCGCCGGCAAGGACATGGACGAGGCGCTGGCGAGCATGGGCAAGATGCAAATCCGCACCTTCGAGCCAGCAACCCCGCCGACGAGCTCGCCCGACATGCGCGAAGCTTTAGTCATGATCCGGCACCCGAACTTCACGGGCATGCAGATGGATCAGCTCACGCGCGAATTCACGCCGATGAAGATCGTGCAGGAGATCGAGGTGAAGCGGGGTGGCGTGCTCATATTCAGCGTGGAGGGCGGCATCTCGATATCGGAGAACCCCAACTTCCGCTTCACGTTCGCCGCCGAGGGCAATGCGCCGATCGAGGTGACGGCCAAGGACACGGACGGGCGCACGTTCACCGGCACGTCTGCCGACAAGGCCACATAGCCCGCCGTTTAACTGGCTGCATCAAGGGAAAAGGGCACCACATCGTGGTGCCCTTCTTATTCGGGCTCGGATGGAGCGTCAGAAGCAGCGCAACTCCGCCTCGATCTGGGCGGTCTTCAATCTCTTGACCTGCTCCTTGTACGGCCCGTACGACCGGAACACCTCGGCATTGTCGCCAGGGCGCTGCGCGATCGACATGATTGTCTGCGCTGCCTCGTATTCCGAGTAAGGGAGGAGCGCGGCAACAGCGTCGATGGAACAGGAGCACTTCTCCAGCGAGTCGCGTGTCTGCCCATTTGTCTGCATGCAGGCGAAAACGTAGTCGGCACGGGCGGAAGTCGGATAGTCGTTCTGCGGAAGCTCGACCGCGGCCGTTGCCACCGGGACGAGCGCCGCCGCCATCACGCCAATCACCAGGGTTGCGCGGGTCATCATTTCACCTCCGCACCGTCGAGAGTGAAACGTTCCTCGAGTTTCGGAGCCTCCTTGACGGTGCTCTCATAGACCGAGGTCATCTGCACGACCTCTCCAGGAACTTGATCACTCACAATCATCGTGAATTTTGCGCCATCATAGCCCTGCAGCTTGGTGGCTTCCGGGTCCCCGGCATAGGGCAGCATCGTGACGCGGTAGGCATCAAGCGTCTTGCCCTTGTAGTCGATCTTGACGGGCTCGATCTTCGATTTGTCCTTGAAGCCATGGGTAAAGACGGTCTTCAGATAGCCGTACTTGGCTCCCGTCAGCTGAGTGAGCGTGCTCACCGCAAGATCGAAATAGACGACGAACACGGGATTGACAGACGTGTTCGGGATCTTCTGCAGCTCGCGCGCACGCTCGCCCGTGTAGATCTGCAGGTCGACGTCCTTCTCGCCCGTCGGCCTGACGCCCACGACCTTCACCGTGACCTCGTCGGAGAACGGCTCGCCCAGAAGCTGGGGATTGGAGACGATGCGATTGAAGCGGTAGCCCAGCGCGGTGCCCTGGTCGACGTTCGACAGGTGCTTGCGCTCGAAGATAATGTTCTGCGCGGTCGGCTGATTGCTCGTCGCCGGCGCAGGAGCCGCAGGTGTCTGGTCGGTCGCATCGGCCGCCGCTGCCATACCGGTTGATGCCGCCAGCGAAAGCGCCATAACGGCGCACACTCCTAAGAGCCGCATACTGAAGCTTCCTTCCTTATCAAGACTTTGATGCCACGCCTTTGGCGCATGTTCTAACCTTTCAGATGCGCGCGCGTCCACAGCCGCGAACTTAACTATTGGTCATGCTGCGCCGCGAAGAGAGGCCCTTAAGGCTGCCTGCGGATTGGGCGCGGCCTCAGCGCAGGAAGAGGCCGAAGGCGCGCGGCCCGTCGCCGACGACGGCCTCGCCATCGACCGCGAGCTTGCCGGTATCGATGCGCATGAGCACATTGTCGAACCAACAGGCAACATAGACGTATCTTCCGGCCGGATCGGCGGCGATGCCCTCGGGATGGTCGCCGACCGGTATCGACTTGATCGCCGTCATGCTCGCGAGATCGATGACGCTGACTGTGCTCGTGTACTGGTTGGTGACGAACGCGCGGCCCCCGGCCAGCGCGATGGCATAGGGACGCCGCTCGACCTTCACGGTGGCGACGACGGCGCGCTTTTCGATGTCGATCACGCTCACGTCGTCGCTGCCGACGTTGGCTGTGTAGGCCCGCGCGCCGCTCGCATCGATGGTGACACCGAACGGCCGCTCGCCCACGGCGACGCCGCCAAGGCGCGTGTTCGTTGCGGCATCGATGAAGGAGACCGCGTTGCTGTCTCGGTCGGCGGTGAGCACGAACTGCCCATCCGGCGTCACGGCGACACCCGAAGGGGAATCGCCGACCGCTACCTGCGCAAGGGTCGTCCCGGCTGCGGGATCGACGACGGAAAGCTTGTGCGTGTACCAGTCGGCGACATAGATGCGGCCGTTGGTCGGATGCGCGGCGATGCCAAGCGGGCCCTCGCCGATAGGGATCCGCCGCACGATCTTGCGCGCGACCGCGTCGACGACGACGACCTCTTTGCCTTCCGGCGAGGTGAGGAAGGCGAGCTTGCCGTCCCCGGATAGGGCGATGCCGGCCGGCTTGCCGCCGATTTTCAAGGTCCCAGCGACTTTGAGGCCGGCAAGATCGACAATCGACAGCGAGTCGTCGGTCTGGTTGGTGATGAAGGCTTCGCTGACGCTCGGCGGCTCGCCAGCCAGCGTCGCGGCCCAGGCACAAACGAGGAGCGCCAGCGCGCACCCGAGCCGCGGCGGCAGCCGGCGCCACACGTTGAGCGACCTAGCCGCCGGCTTCTAGCTTCTGCTTCAGCGCGTCGAGGCCCGTGCGATAAACGCCGGTCACCGCCTTAACCGCAGTCTCGTCGTTGAGCTCGGGGGGCGGATCGTTGAGCATATATCCGCGGTAGAACGCACCCTTCCACTCGACCGTCGACTTACCGCCATCGCCTTTGACGCGCAGCGAGGACGAATAGTTCTTGACCGGGAGTACCTTCACGTCAACGTCGGTGATCTCGTACTTGTACTGCATCTTCGCCGCGTCGTAGCCGTCGAGCTTCTCGGCGATGGTGCCGCCCGACTTTAAGGTGAGCGTTCGCGTTGCATTGGCGTCGTTTCCGCCCTGCCCTTCGAGCTTGGCGACCGCCGGGTGCCAGCTCATGTCCTGGAAGTTGCCGATGACCTTCCAGACTTTGTCGGGGGGCGCGTTGATCTCGACCGTCTCCGTCACCTTCTGCCGGCTCGGTCCGTGCGCGGAAGCGGCAACGGGCAACAGGGCTAGCACAGCCAGACCAACTGCAAGAGCTCTCACCATCGGGCGTCCTCCGGTCGTCCTTTATTTGACGTGCTTTAGACAAAACCATAGTGGCGGCTCTGTAGCCGCGCAATCGCCGCCGCTTAGGCAAAGCGCCGCATTTGGGCCGGTGTTGTTTTGGCTGGGCGTCCGTGCTTTGTTGCGCCCCGCGCGAGGGAGAACGAGATCGACATGACCGCACCGGGCGAAGGCGAGGCTAGCGCTTCCGAGGTCTACCACAATGTCACCTGCCCGTTCTGCGGCCTCTTGTGCGACGACCTAGAAGTCTCCCGCACCGGCGGCACGCTCAAGGTTCTGAAGAACGGCTGCGGCCGCGCCATCGGCGGCTTCCAGCGCAAGCTTCCCGAGGCCAAGCCGCAGGTGCGCGGCTCGGATGTCGACCTCAAGACGGCCGTCGGCGCAGCGGCCGAGCTGATCCGCAAATCGTCGCTGCCGCTCTATGGCGGCATGGCCTCCGACGTCGGCGGCATTCGCGCCATCATCTCGCTTGCCGACCGCTCCGGCGGCGTCATCGATCACGCGCTGAGCGAGGGCCAGTACCGCAACATCAAAGTGGTGCAGATGAGCGGCTGGATCATGACCACGCTTACTGAAGCCCGCAACCGCGCCGATGTCTTCGTGATCGTCGGCAGCGACGTGCACAAGCTGCATGGACGCTTCTTCGACCGGGTCGTCTGCCCGGGCTATTCGATGTTCGACGACGTGCCGAAGAAGCGCGACGTCATCTTCATCGGCGAGGGGCTCGACACCTCGGGCGCCAAGGGCAGCCGCATCGGTGAGGTCATCAATCTGCAGTGCCCGAACGACCGCCTGACCGAGGTGCTCGGAGCTCTGCACGCGCGCCTGCGGGGCCTGCCGGTGCAGACGCGTGAGGCGGCGCCTCAGAAGCGCGGCGGGCTGCTCTCCTCGCTGCTGCCATCGAGGGACGCGAGCTCTGCGCCCGAGATTGCCGGCGTCAAGCTGTCCGACATCGACAGGGTCGCAGAGAAGTGCAAGGCCGCGCACTACTCCGTGTTCGTGTGGGCGCCGCCGGGCCTCGCCTTCGCGCAGGCCGACCTCGCCGTGCTGCTCGTCGCCGACATCGTCAAGGAGCTGAACATCACGACGCGCTCCGCCGGCCTTTCGCTCGGCGGCAACGACGGGGCTCCCAGCGCCGCCTCCTGCGCGACCTGGCAAACCGGCTTTCCGCTGCGCGTGAGCTTTGCCAACGGCAAGCCGGAGTATGACTCCTACCGCTACGCCATCGGCCGCATGCTCGCCGAGAACGAGGGCGATCTGCTCACATGGGTCTCCTCCTTCAATCCCGACCTCGGGCCGCCGGCGACCAAGCTGCCGACCATCGTGCTCGTCACACCCGGCCTCCGTTTGAGCCAGCCGCCCACAGTGTTCATTCCGGTCGGCACGCCGGGCGTCGATCACGCCGGCTGCATGGTCCGCTGCGACAACGTCGTGTCGTTGCCGCTCCAGAACCTCGGCCGCGCGCCGCTCCCGCGCGGAGCCGACGTGCTCGCCGCCATCGAAGCAGCCCTCTAAACGCGAGCTCCACTCGATGATGATCAAGCTGACGGGCGGAAAAGTGTACGACCCTGCCAATGGGGTGAACGGCGAGGTGCGCGATATCTACATCGCCGACGGCCGCGTCGTGGCGCCGGCCCCGGAGGCGCGCATTGCGCAAGAGTACAATCTCAAGGGCCGCGTCGTCATGGCGGGCGCCATCGACCCGCACACCCACATCGGCGGCGGCAAGGTCACGATCGCGCGCACGCTGATGCCGGAGGACCACGAGCACGACGAGGTCGCGCACACGCCGCTCACGCGGGCCGGCACCGGCCACGCGCTACCCTCGACCATGGTCACCGGCTACCGCTACGCGGAGATGGGCTACACCGCCTGCTTCGAGCCGGCGATGTTGCCGGCGAATGCGCGCCAGGCGCACCTTGAGCTGGGCGATACGCCATTGCTGGACAAGGGCGCCTTCGTCATGCTCGGCAGCGACGACTTCATGCTGCGATCGCTCGCGGAGAAACGCGACTTTCAGCAGGTCAAGGACTACATCGCCTGGACCATGCACGCCGCGCAGGCGATCGCGGTCAAGGTGGTCAATCCCGGTGGCATCAGCGCCTTCAAATTCAACCAGCGCCGACTGAACCTCGATGAAAAGCACGTCTACTACGGCATCACGCCACGCGACATCATCCTGACGCTTGCGCGCGGGCTCTTGGAGCTCGGCGTCACGCATCCCCTCCACGTGCACGGCTGCAACCTCGGCATCCCCGGCAATGTCGAGACGACGCTCGCAACGATCCGCGCGACCGACGGCCTGCCGCTGCACCTGACGCATATCCAGTTCCACAGCTACGGCACCGAAGGCGAGCGCCACTTCTCCTCGGGCGCCGCAGCCATCGCCGATCTCTTGAAGAAGTACCCGCACATTTCGATCGACGTCGGCCAGGTCATGTTCGGGCAGACGTGCACCGCCTCCGGCGACAGCATGCGCCAGTACAACGGCTCCAAGAACGCCGACCCAAAGCGGTGGGTGGTCATGGACATCGAGTGCGATGCGGGCTGCGGCGTCGTTCCCTTCCGCTACCGCGACAACAGCTACGTGCACTCGCTGCAGTGGGCGATCGGGCTCGAGACGTTCCTTTTGTGCGAGGATCCCTGGCGCATCTTCTTGACGACAGACCACCCCAACGGCGCGCCGTTCTATACCTATCCGCACCTCATCCGCCTGTTGATGGACCGCGCCTTCCGCAAGGAGATGATGCTGAAGGTCGTGCCCGAGGCGCTGAAATACAGCACGCTTCCCTCGCTCGAGCGCGAGTACACGCTCTATGAGGTGGCGATCATGACGCGCGCCGGGCCGGCGCGCAGCTTAGGCCTCAAAGACCGCGGCCATCTCGGCCCCGGAGCCTGCGGCGACGTCACCGTCTACACCGACAACTCCGACCGCGAGGCGATGTTTGCCAAACCCGAGCTCGTGTTCAAGAACGGCGAGGTCATCGTGCGCGACGGCAAGGTCGTTAAGGTCGTGCAGGGCGCCACTCACGTGGCGCGGCCCGAGTATGACCGCTCCATCGAGAAGCCGCTCAAAGAATACTTCGACCGCTACCACACGATCGCCATGGAGAACTTCCACGTGAGCGACGAAGAGATCGTCGAAGGCGGGCGCGGCCAGATCGTGGTGCAACCGACCAAGGCCCGCGTGTCATGAAGGTCAACGGCGTCACGATCGACGATACGTTCGCCGAGGCGTTCGGTATGAGCGGCACCGGCGTCATTATCACGGCCGACAGCGCCCGCTGGGCGCGCCAGGCTGCCGTCACCATGAGCGGCTTTGGCACCTCGGTCATCGGCTGTGGCGCCGAGGTCGGCATCGACCGGGAATTGAAGCCCGAGGAGACGCCGGACGGTCGCCCCGGCGTGCGCGTGCTTTTGTTCGGCTTCTCGCCCGAGGCGCTGGCGCCCCAGCTCAAGAACCGCGTGGGCCAGTGCGTGCTGACGAGCCCGGGTTCCGCCTGCTACGCCGGCGTCGATGCCAAGCGGCGCATTGGGCTCGGCCAGGGCCCCCGCTATTTCGGCGACGGCTTCCAGACGGCGAAGATCCTCGGCAAGAACCGCTACTGGCGCATCCCCGTGATGGACGGCGAGTTCGTCGTCGAGGAGACGAGCGGCGTTGTTACGGACGCGGTCGGCGGCGGCAACGTCCTGATCCTCGGCAACGATAGAGCGGGGCTTCTGGCTTCCGCCGAGGCGGCCGTCGCCGCCATCGGCGAGGTGCCCGACGTCATCACGCCGTTTCCGGGCGGCATCGTGCGCTCGGGCTCCAAGGTCGGCTCCAAGTACAAGGGGATGGTCGCCTCGACCAACGACGCCTTCTGCCCCACCCTGCGCGGCCGCGTGAAAAGCGAGCTCGGCCCCGATACCGTCGCCGTTCTCGAGATCGTCATCGACGGGCTTTCCTCGAAAGCGGTTGCCGACGCCATGAAGGCGGCCTTGAGGTCCCTGATCGAGGTCGGGCCGTCCAAGGGCGTCACGCGCATTTCCGCCGGCAACTACGGCGGCAAGCTCGGCCGGCATCACTATCACCTGCGGGAGCTGCTTCCATGAGCGGGTTGACGTTTCGCCTCAAGGCCGCGCCCGAGGAGCGCCTCGACGTATCGGAACTGACGCCGCGGCGGCTCGCTTCGCTGTCGCAGGGTGAGATCGAGCGTATCGTCGTCGGGTCGACGAAGCGTCAGGCGAGGGTGGGCGACGTGTTCACGCTCGGGGGGCGGCCAGGAGACAGCGTGAGGTTCGAGAATGGCTCAGGCCATCTCGATTTCGTGGGATCGAGGCTCGATGAGGGCACCGTCTTCGTCGACGGCGACGTCGGCGACTATGCCGGGCGCGAGATGAGCGGTGGGCGCCTCGACATCCGCGGGGATGCGCGCGCGTTCCTCGCTTCGGGCTTGAGAGGCGGGCTCGTCACCGTGCGGGGCTCGGCCGGCAGCCAAGTCGGTGCCCAGCGCGCCGGCGACAAATTCGGCATGGCCGGGGGCATCGTCGTCATCGAGGGCCACGCCGGCGACCGCATCGGCGACCGCATGCGGCGCGGCACCATCATCGTGCGCGGCCGCTGCGGCGCCATCGCCGGCACGCGCATGCTCGGCGGCACCATCTGGACCGACCAGGGCTTCGGGCCCAACCCGGGGTTGCTGATGCGCCGCGGCACGCTTATCGGCCCCAATGTCGAAAAGCTGCTCGCCACCTTCGTCGATACCGGCAGGCACGAGCTCGTCATCCTCCGGGTGCTCTCGCGCTACCTCGCGGCCACGCTGGGGCCGCTCGCACCCCGGCCCATCACGGGTCCGGTGCGTAAATACGCGGGCGACCTCGCCACGATCGGCAAAGGCGAGCTGCTCATTCCCGCCTAAATCACTGGAATCTTCCCGCGGCCAAGGCGCCCGCGTAACAATTGGCGCGCACCGGCGAATAACTCTTGCCGATGGCCGTGCATCCTTTCTGGTGTCGCGGCCGTAACTGGATCGGATACCGTCGGCCAACAAACGAGGTGCGTCGCATGATTGCGATCGTGATTTCAGCCTGTCTCGTCAGTGATCCGGGCGTGTGCAAGGATTACCGCATCCCGCTGGCGAGCGGGATCGATGCGACCCGCTGCATGGCGGACGCGCCCCCGCATTTCGCGCCCTGGGCGGATGCCCATCCGGGCTGGCGCATTGCACGCTGGCGCTGCCTTCCGGCGGGCACCGAAGACCTCTAAGGCGACGGCTCGAGCGCGAGCCTAAAGGAGAGCTGCCATGCGACGCGGTCTCGTGCGTGCCGTCCTCTCGGCCGCCCTGCTGCTGGTGCCGGCCGGCGCGGCATACGCGCAGGACATGATCGACCAGCTCGATCTGAAATCGGACGAGTTCAAGAAGGCCGACGTCACGCGCGAAGCTGTGCTCGCCGCGATCGCGGCCGCGGGAACCGACGGCGTCGCCGACTTCTCCGGCCAGCGCCTCAACGGACTCGACCTTTCAGGCCTCGACTTGCGCCGCCTGAAGCTGCAGTCGACGCGTATCAATGGCACGAAGTTCGTCGGCTCCAACCTCGACGGCGTGGTGCTCGACCAGGCCTGGGCGCTCAACTCGGATTTCAGCAACGCGAGCCTCAAGGGCGCAAGCCTGTTCTCGACGCAGTTTCGCGACGCCAAGCTCGACGGCGCCAACTTCGAGGGCGCGCGGGTCGCCGCCGACTTCTCGCGCGCGAGTATGAAGGGCGCCAACTTCAAGGACGCCGACGTCTCAGCCGACATGAAGAACCAGTCGATGGGGCTGATGCGCGGGGTGTTCCGCTCGACCGACCTCGAAGGCGCCTCGTTCGAGAACGCCAACATGGCGCGCGTGGTGCTGGAGTACGCGCGCCTGCGCGACGCCAATCTGCGCGGCGCCAACCTCATGGGCAGCGAGCTCGCCGGCGCCGACCTCACGGGCGCCGACGTAGCGGGTGCGAACTTCAACGAGGCAGACGTGAACTCGGCGCGCCTCATCTCGCTGCGCGGCAAGGAGAGCGCCCGCAACCTCGATGCCATGAAGAACCTCGATCGCGCCTACGTACAATAGACCCGCAAGACCCGCGCTAGCGCACGTCCTCGAACAGGCTGCTGACCTCGAGCACGAACTTCTGCCGGATCGCGCGACCGAAATCGGCGTATCCGTTGGCGGGGAGCACGAACGAGCCGGGCCCTCCTTTCACGTGGTCGCGGTACCAGTCCTCGAGCGGCGCGCCGCTGTTGTCCTCGCCGGGCAGGTAGGATTGCGTCGGCACGCCGCCGGGGCCCTCGCCTTCGTTGCCCTCCAGGATGGGCAGACCGTTCACGGTGACGCCGTAGCTGACAAGCTCATCGCGCACTTTTTCGACGGGCTCCTGCTCGTTGCAGTTGTCGCGGCCGTCGCCGGAGACGTCGAGCACGACCTTGGCCGCCTTCGCCGGGATCTGCGGCACAATCTTGTCGGAGACGAAGCGCATCATACGCGACATGCAGGTGAACTCGCCGCCTTGACGCGGCAGCGCGCGCACGCGCATGGCCGCGGCCTTCGCTTCCTCCGCGTTGGTGATGTGCGCCCAGGGCAGGTTGACCTTGGCCTGATCCGCCCAGGTGATCATGGAGAACAGGATGCCGCCCTTGGCGCCGCCGATGATGGCCTGGATGACGTCCGGATCCTCCAGCGCCCGCGCGATGCCTTCCATCTGCAGCTTGTAGCGCGCGTCGTCGACCGAGTTTGATACGTCGACCGAGACGATGAGAGCGGTGTCGACCTCGTCTGAAGGTCCCGCCGCGTGCGCGATCGAGAGAGCGAGCCCCAGCAGCGCCAGGGCGGCGATGACTGCACCCGCCTGCAGAACGCGGGCAAACGGAACAGAGCGCGCGCCGTTCTGCTTGAGATACCCATTCCACATGCCGTTCATGTCCTATGCCGGCCCGACATGACCATACGAAGCACTATTGCGGCGCCCAAGTAAGACTACGGCATGTCGCGGCTGGGGCCCATGCGAACTTCCCTATCAGATCAGCCGCTCGCGCGATTGTCATTTGACGGTCACGCCACGGTGGCGGGGAGGTGCGGGACCGGTCGCGATCGTTTAAGAGTTCCCTCGGACGCCATGTCCGCAGGCCGTGAGGCGGCAGGGCATAGGCAGGGCATAGGCAGGGGCAACATGTACGCACACATCCTGATTGCAACCGACGGCTCCGAGCTCGCCAATCGTGCCGTCGAGCAGGGTCTAACTCTCGCCAAGGCGCTCGGCTCCAAGGTCACCGCGATCACCGTCACGGAACCGTGGACGGCTGCCGTCTCCGGCGAGTGGGCGGTCGCCTTCCCCGTCGAGGAATACGAGAAGGCGGCCGCGGCCAACGCTCAAAAGATCCTCGCGCAGGTGACGGAGACCGCCGTGCGCATCGGCGTCGCCTGCGAGACGCGCCACGTAAAGGATCAGTTCGCGGCGGAGGGCATCGTGGATGAGGCGAAGTCAGTCGGCGCTGATCTCATCGTGATGGCCTCGCACGGTCGGCGCGGGCTCGCCAAGGTGGTGCTCGGCAGCCAGGCGACTCGCGTGCTCACGCACAGCACGCTGCCGCTGCTGATCTGCCGCTGAGGCATTTAGAGCCGATCATCCTCCCACGTCCTCGATCGACCCCACGATGTGGCGGCGGCGTACTGTTGGCGCGCGAGACGTTTTGTTAGACAGTATCCCGGCTGCGCTCGGCGCGCCCATTTTGGGGGAGCGGCTTCATGTTTCAACGCTCGGTTCCGGCTGTTTTATTCATCGATTTCGACAACGTGGAAAAGTACGGCCTCGCCGATAAGATTCCGAACTGGACCGCGTGGATCGAGGACGGCAACTTCGATGAAAAAGGCCGGCGGCGGCGCCTCTTGCAGAAACGCGTCTACTGGAACTCGCAGTTCGAGAGTCACCGCGATGCCTTCGAGGCGAACGGCTATGACGCCGTCATGTGCCCGTCGCGGCTGCGCAAGGGAAAAAGCGCCGTCGACATGATCATGGCGCTCGACGCCTTCCAGGTCGCCACGCGCGACAGGAAGGTCGCCGAATTTATCCTGCTGACGACCGACTCCGATTTCATCCCGCTGTTCGAACGCCTGGCCGGACTGTCGAAGAACATCGTCACGCTTGCGGACACCGAGCAGAAATTCATTTTCTCCACCTACTCGGACCACGCCGACATCGTCATCCCGACGTTCCGGATAAAGGAGGCAGGCAAGTACACGCGGCAGCGCTCCGGTCTATTCCGGCTCGCCCGGCGCTCCGCAAAAGTGAGCGCGCAAGCTCCCTCGCCGGTGGTCGCCGAGAAGCCGCCGTCCCCACGCCCCCCGCCGAGCTAACCGGCGCCGGGCAGTGCTCCCAAGCGCGTCGGCAATCTCGAAGCGGCAGCCCAGCTTGTCGCCGCCGTGGCCAAGCAGAGCTCCGGTTCCGATATCAGCAAGCAGACGATCACGCGTGCGCTCGAGCGCAAATTCGGCAGGGTAGCCAAGAACAAATGGTTCGGGCACGGCGACTACAAAGGCTTCATCAACAAAGTGGCCTCGATCCGCCCCGATCTCAGCGTCCGTCCTGCGCGCGGCGGCGGCGTTTCCGTGCGCTACAAGAGCCCCACGAGGAAGCGCAAGTCGTGAGTGGGCCGGGTAAGGTCACGCGCGCCAGCACATGAGCCAGCAGGCACTCGAGCCGCGCGGATGCCATCAGCCTCGTGTTCTATTCGGTGCGCAGCGAAGATTTTCTTTGCGCGGCTGTCGGTTGGCGGCAATCTCGGCCGTCCTTGGGTAAGGAGTTGCCCATGCTCTACGCTTTCCTTTGCTACAATAACGAGGCGGCCGTCTGCTCCTGGACCAAGGAGGAGGACGACGCGGTGATGGCCAAGCTCGATGCCGTGCACCAGAAGCTGGTCAAGCAAGGCCGCTTCGGCCCCGCGCTGCGCCTGATGCCGACGACGGCGGCCGCGACGCTGCACAAGGAGAAAGATCTGGTGCTCGACGGTCCTTACACCGAGACCAAGGAGGCGTTGCTCGGCTTCTACGTCATCGACTGCGACTCACTCGACCACGCGTTCTCGATTGCGCGCGAGCTCGCCGCCGCCAACCCGGGCGGCGCCTACGAAGTGCGCCCCGTGCGCCTCTTCCTTCCCGGTGAGCCGGGAGTGGGTGCGGCGTGACCGACGTCGACTGGATCGGCGCGGCGCTCACGGCGGCAAGACCCCAAGCGGTCGCCGCGCTCCTGCGCTATTTCCGCGACCTCGATACCGCCGAGGAGGCATTCCAGGAGGCCTCCCTGCGCGCGCTTGCTACGTGGCCGCGCACCGGACCGCCGCGTGACCCTGCCGCCTGGCTCATCTTCGTCGGCCGCAACGTGGCAATCGACGGCGCCAGAAAGCGGGCCCGCCAGCAGCCGCTGCCCGAGGAGGCGCTTCTCTCCGACCTCGAAGACGCGGAAGCCGGCATCGCCGAGAGCATCGATGCGGGCCATTACAGCGACGACGTGCTGCGGCTCCTGTTCGTTTGCTGCCATCCCGGGCTGCCCGCGACCCAGCAAATCGCGCTCGCCCTGCGCGTCGTATCGGGGCTGTCAGTAGCGCAGATCGCCCGCGCTCGGCGCGCGCGCCGCTGTGCGAGGAGGCGATACGGCTCGCGCGGCTGCTGTTGCGGCTGTTCCCGGCCGAACCGGAGATCATGGGGCTGTTGGCACTTCTCGTGCTGCAGCACGCGCGCGCTTCCGCCCGCTTCGATGCAGAGGGCGCGATCGTGCTGCTGGACGATCAGGACCGTTCCCTGTGGGACCGCGCTAAGATCGCCGAGGGGCTTGCGCTCATTGACAAGGCGGTGCGGCACCGCCGCCGCGGGCCCTACCAGATCCAGGCGGCGATCGCGGCGCTGCACGCGCGCGCCGCGCGGCCGGAGGAGACCGACTGGGCGCAGATCGACCTCTTGTATGCGGCGCTCGAGGAGGTGCAGCCCTCACCCGTCGTCAGCTTGAACCGCGCGGTCGCCGTCGCCAAGGTGCGCGGGCCTGAAGCGGCACTCAAGATGATCGAGCCGTTGGGCGCGCGCCTCTCGGGATACTTTCATTATCACGGCCTGCGCGGCGCCCTGCTGCAGCAGCTCGGCCGCGAAAAGGAAGCGCGCGCCGCCTTCGGCCGCGTCATCGCGCTCGCCAATTCCCCGGCGGAGGCCGCCCACATCCGCATGCACCTCGACCGCATGAAGCAGGAGAGCGAAGCCGCCGCAACGGCAGATAAGTCCGCCAAATAATCCTGTTGGCGGTGTCGGATACGGCACTCTTTGCCCGTCTTAGATCCAAAGGAAGAGAGGATGGGAGAGGGCTATGGCGAAGCCGAAGGCAAAATCGAAGAGCAAGTCCGTGGATGATCGCGAGCTCGTCATTACCCGCATCATCGATGCCCCCCCTGAAGCCGTGTACCGCGCATGGACCGACCCCAAGCTCGTCAAGCGATGGTTTGCGCCGCGTCCGTGGTCGACGCCGCGCGTGGCCATCGACGCGCGCACGGGCGGCTCAAGCCTCATCGTCATGCGCAGCCCCGAAGGCAAGGAGGAGCCGTGCCCCGGTGTATTTCTCGAGGTGGTGCCGAACGAGAAGATTGTGGTCACCGACGCTTACACGAGCGCCTGGGTGCCGTCGGGGAAGCCGTTCATGACCGTGATCGTCACCTTCGAACCCATGCGCGGAAAGACGCGATACACCGCGCGCGTGCGCCATTGGAGCGTCGCCGACCGCGAAAGGCACGAGAAAATGGGTTTCCACGAGGGCTGGGGTCGCTGCACCGACCAGCTCGCGGAGCTTGTTGCAAAAGGGCTGAATTAGCCGCCGCAAAAAGATCCGATCACGGGTGTCGGATCGCTCAACCGCCGTTCGTCCTAGGGACGTTACTCATTCAGGCCCCGAGCCAAGGAGGTTCCTCATGGCCCCCAAAGCCAAGCAAGCCGCCGCGCAGAAGCCTGCAACGAAGGCGGCTCCAGTCGATCAAAGCTGTCCGGCCGAAAGCACGGACGCGCCGCCCGAGTTCAAAGGTCCGCATCCGCAGGTGAAGGGCGGCCCGGCGCCCTACCTGATGGTCGACGGCGCCGTCAAAGCCGCCGGGTTCTACAAGCGCGCGTTCGGCGCCGAGGAGGTCGGCCGCTATCCGCCCGACGAGAAGGGCCGCACCATGCACATCCACCTCTACCTCAACGGCGGCTCGCTGATGCTGAGCGACGCCTACCCCGAGCACGGCCACCCGTGGAAGGAGCCGCAGGGGTTCAATCTGCACCTGCAGGTGGACGACGTCGACAAGTGGTGGGACCGCGCCATCAAGGCCGCGCGCGGAAGCGCGCATGCCGGTGCAGCTCATGTTCTGGGGCGACCGCTACGGGCAGCTGCGCGACCCGTTCGGCATCGTGTGGGGGATCGCGACGACGCCCAAGAAATGAGCGCCGCGGAAGAATTCGACATTTACGCGTGAGGGGTTACGGCGCCGGCGCTGAAGCGCCGGCGCCGCAAACATTTAGGCGGCTTTGGCAACCGCGACCGGCACGGTCGCGATCGTCTTCAGGATCTGCGAAGCGATCTGGTAGGGGTCGCCCTGCGAGTTGGGGCGGCGATCCTCCAGATAGCCCCGGTAGCCGTTCTTGATGAAGCTGTGCGGCACGCGGATCGAGGCGCCGCGGTCAGCGACACCGTAGGTGAAGGTGTCGATCGAGGCCGTTTCGTGCAGGCCGGTCAAGCGCATGTGATTGTCCGGGCCGTAGACGGCGATGTGCTCCGCGCGCGCGGCCTCGAACGCCTTCATGAGCTTCTCGAAGTACTCCTTGCCGCCGACCTCGCGCATGTAGGCGGTCGAGAAGTTGGCGTGCATGCCGGAGCCGTTCCAGTCGGTGGCACCGAGCGGCTTGCAGTGGAACTCGATGTCGATGCCGTACTTCTCTGTGGCACGCTGCATCAGGTAGCGGGCCATCCACATCTCGTCGGCGGCGCGCTTGGAGCCCTTACCGAAGATCTGGAACTCCCACTGACCCTTCGCCACCTCGGCGTTGATGCCCTCGTGGTTGATGCCCGCGTACAAGCAGAGGTCGAGATGCTCCTCGACAATCTTGCGGGCGACGTCGCCCACGTTCTTGTAGCCGACGCCGGTGTAGTAGGGGCCCTGCGGCGCCGGATAGCCAGTGTCGGGGAAGCCGAGCGGGCGGCCGTTCTTGTAAAAGAAATACTCCTGCTCGTAGCCGAACCAGGCGCCCGCATCATCGAGAATGGTCGCGCGCTTGTTGGATGCGTGCGGGGTCACGCCGTCCGGCATCATGACCTCGCACATCACGAGCACGCCGTTGGTGCGCGCGCCGTCGGGGTAAACCGCGACGGGCTTCAGCACGCAATCGGAGCTCTTGCCCTCGGCCTGCATGGTCGAGCTGCCGTCGAAGCCCCACAGCGGGAGCTCCTCGAGGCTCGGAAACGAGCTGTATTCCTTGATCTGCGTCTTGCCGCGCAAATTGGGCACGGGCGTGTAGCCATCGAGCCAAATATACTCGAGCTTGTACTTCGTCATTTTGGGTGTCTCCCTGCTGTTGACGACTGTGAAAGGCGCGAAACGGCAGACGCTTGCGCAACCGCGCGAAGCACTTTCGCGGGCGCGGCAAGGCCGTGGTCGTGTTTGGAACGGGAGCCCGTTTCCGCGCCGTGATCGCCACGAGCGGCGAGCGCGGAGAAGGCGTTGAATCCAGCGGACGATCGGAGCGGACGCGACCCCGCTCATCCCGAGACGCCTCGCTCAGCATCCGGCTACCTTGGTCATTGCGTTGCAAACCCATCCGATGCGAAGGGGTGGCGGAACCGGCGTCGGCACCAGGAGTTCACAACGCGACAAGGGTTCTGCTCGAAGGAATGCTAGCCAAATATGCAAAAACAATCTTGCCCATAATGTAGGCAATTGCTGTTTGAATTTCAGGCATTTCTGCAATCAGGAGAAGATCGCGAAACGCGAGTCTGTTAGATTCAAATCGCGCGCAGAGAAAAAAGAAAGACGTGCCATGACGACGACCACGCACCGCGACAGCGCGACGATCTACGAGTTCCCCTTGGGTGGCCGCGCGAGCCGTTCGGCTGCGAGAAGCCTGAAGCCGACGGAAGCGCCGAAGCGGGCCGAGGTGGAGTACGGCAGCGGCTGGTACCACGACGCTGCCGTCGAGGAAGAGTACGCCGCAATGCTTGCAAGAACCATCCGCCTCATCCCCGATCGCGTCTGATCGCAAGCGCGTTGAGGCGCGCCGCCCGCTCATAACGCGGGCCCTTCGGATGAGCGTCACGCCCCGAAGATCGACCAGCCGAGCCGCTTGCTCAGCTTCTCCAGCGCGAGCTGTCCCAACAGAGAGTTTCCCTGCGCATCGAGCCCCGGCGACCACACCGCAATCGAGGCCCTGCCGGGCGCCACCGCCAGGATGCCGCCGCCGACCCCGCTCTTGCCCGGAAGTCCCACCCGATAGGCAAACTCGCCCGAGCCGTCGTAGTGGCCGCAGGTGAGCATCAGCGCGTTGATGCGCCGCGCCCGCTCGGGTCCCACCACCGAGCACCCCGTGGAGGGATTGCTGCCGAACTGCGCCAAGAAGCGGCCGGCCAGGGCGAGCTGCCGGCACGACATGGCGATGGCGCAGTGGTGGAAGTAGACGCCGAGCGTGAAGTCCACGGGATTGTCGAGAACGCCGAACGACTTCATGTAGTTGGCGAGCGCGGCGTTGCGGTAGCCGGTCCGTTGCTCCGAGGCCGCTACCGCCTTGTCGATGCTGATCGAAGGATCATCCGCCAGAAAGCGCATGAACCATAGAATCTCGCCCAGCGCCTCGCGCGGCTGATGCCCGGACAGGATCGCGTCTGTCACCGCGATGGCGCCGGCATTGATGAAGGGATTGCGCGGGATGCCGTGCTCGTGCTCGAGCTGGACGATGGAGTTGAAGGCGCTGCCCGAAGGCTCGCGGCCGACGCGGCTCCACAGCCGGTCGCCGATCTTGCCCAGCGCGAGCGCCAGCGTAAACACCTTCGAGATGCTCTGGATCGAGAACGGCGCGTCGCTGTCGCCGGCGGCCGCGGCGTTGCCCTCCGCATCGATCACGACGAGGCCGAAGGATTTGGGATCGACGCGCTTAAGCTCGGGGATATAGCTCGCGACCTCGCCGCGATAGGGCGTGCGGCGCATCTCGTCGGCGATTTCACGGACGGCAGTCTCGAGGCTGGACACGGGCGCTGCTCTCGGAATGGAAGTTTGACGCCCCAGCATAGCCGCGTGGACGCGCGCGCGTCAGCGCTTCAATACGTCCCGCTACTCGAGCCGCCGGCCGAAGGCGAAGATGGCGGCGAGCGGCACCAAGAAGCCGATGGCGAGGCTCCACGCCACGATATACGGCAGGTTCTCGTAATTGCCGCGGCCGACAACGTAGATCTCATTCAGGTATTTCGTCTGCAATTGCCCCGCGACGAGCGCGAGATTCATCAAGGACGCCATGAGCGCAAACCAGGTCGCGCGATGCCCCTTGGGCGCATAGATCGCGCACAGCGTCAACAGCGGTATCATGCTCAGCTGTGCGAACGGCGAGGTGGCCGCGGTGTCGATGATGGCGATCGTGCGCGCACCAAACCCGAACACGCGTTCCGTCCAGTCAGCGAGGCCGAGCACCAGCCCGAGGGCCGGCAGCGACAGAAGCGTCGTCACGATCGTGAGCCACAGAAGCACGGTCGGCACCGGCCGCCGCGTGATGGCATCCGAGAACAGCCACATACCGAGCAGCGCGAGCCCCGCCCCGATCTGCCCGAGCGTGCCCTGGAAGGCCTCGTCGAAGCCGAGCACGTCGATCGCGAACCAGGTGTACCCCTGACCGGTGAGCGGCGTCGCGCGGTAGATGAAGATGATTATGGCCGCGTAGAGGATCGTCCGTTTCGTCGCCTCGTCGAGGTCGTGCACGACGCGCACGAGCATCGCGCACACGACCGCCATGGAGACGACGAACACGATCTCCTGGTTGTAGGGGATGTCGGCCAGGACCAGCGCCACCACGAAGGCGCCGTAGGCGAGGCCCCCGCCGAGGATGCGCCAGTCGATGGGGCTGCTCTCGACCGGCTTCAAGGTGATGAGCGCCGCCCCGCTGACCGAGACCAGCGGAACGATCAGCCCCACGAGGAACACGGTCGCGTAGCTGTAGACCCCCGCGATCCACCCGGCGATACCGGCGACGAGGAAGATGCCGAACGACAGCGCCAGCCGCCCGAGCACCTGCACCATACCGAGCTCGCGGTCGACCTCGTCCTTGTCGCGCGGGCTACCGTCGGGGTTCTCGCGGTCGACCACCTCGGTGCTCATTGCATCCGCCGCGACATCCTGGATGACAACGCCGAGCACGCTCAAGAAGGCGCCGAGGCGGTAGAGGTTCTCCAGCGACGCGAACGTCAGCCAGCCGCCGGCCGCGCCCGCCAGCAGCAGCAGGCCCGCCGCGATGAAGGCCGCGCCGATGAACACGTAGGCGCGGCGCTGCGAGCCGAAGATCGGCACCGCGTCGACGAGCTCGCCGAACACCATCTTCGCGGTCCACGGCAGCGTGAGCCAGGCGCTGAGCTCGGCCAGCTCGGCGGGGCTGAGCGTGAGCGCCTTCTTAACCCAGAAGCTTTCGGCGACCGCGATTAGGCCCAAGGCGCCATAGGCGAAGTAGACCATCAAGAGCGGCAGATAGCGGGGACGGAAGGCGCGGATCGGATTAAGCAGCGCGGTGGCGAGCTGCGCCTTGAGGTAGGAGGGGCTCCACACGGTCGTCGTAGCGGCCATCAGCACGCCTCAAGGGAAGGACCGCACGATATGGCGCATCGGGGAGTGCGCGGTCCAGCCCGGATCGTGGTTCCTCAAACGGCAGCAGCCGGGACGGAAGCGCGCTTCCGTCCCGGCTGCTGCAAACTCAGGGAATTTTGGGCGCTACTTGGCGCGGCGATCGGGCAGCGGGTTGGCCCAGTCGAGGTCCTGCCAGCTTTGCGGGATCGAGGACGGCGAGGTCGTGGTCGTCACGCCGCCCGTGAAGTTCGACCTCGGGCCGACGTTAACCGCGCCCAGGGGGCCGCCCACCGGCTTGTCGTCCGGATCGGCGTAACGGGCCGTGCCGTCCGGGTTGGTGCTGGTGCTGGAATCGACATCGAACGCGAGCGCGGGCGGCGCCAGCATGACGAGGCTCAGGAACGCGGCAACCAGGATCGGCGACTGTCGCATCGGTTTTCCCTCCGGCAAATCAGCAGCTTCGTTGCCGACTATGTAAGGCGTTCGCGTGGCTTTCGCCGCCCTTGCCGCCGAAATTAACGGGCGTTGTGGCTTTGGCGCAACGTGCGGGCGGCGATCAGAAAAATGGCCCGGCCCGCAAGGAGACAAAGCGGGACCGGGCCTAGTTCGCCCACAGCAGCGGGAGGCTGGGGGCTCGGAGCACCACGGAGTAATTCAAGTTCCTCTGCTAATCCTCGACCACCGGAACCCACGGCTCGGCACGCAGCCAGTCGAGCCAGGCCACGGCGCCCTTGGGCTCATCTTCCAGGCCGGTGCCGAAATGGCCCTTGAACGGCAGCACCTCCGCCGACGCCGCCGGCAGCACCGCGGCGCGGACTTCCTGGCGCTGCCGCCAGGCGCGCAGCCGCTCGGAGAAGCTCAACAGCTCGCTCATGGCGTGCGCCCCTCTCGCCCCTCTTGGAGCGCCAGGCCGCCGCGCGCCCGCTTGGCCCCGTGCGCGGCGGCGGCGGCTTGAGCGGCCTGCGGCGTCGCGAAGGTCTTGCCGTCAAGCGAGTGGAACTCATTCAGCGCGGCATGGAAGTGGAAAGCGGACTCTCCCGCCTCGCGCACGATGATGCCGACGGCATCGCTGCCGATCTCGATGATGTAGGCTTGTGAGGACATGCGTTCACCTGTCGCCGGCTCTCGGCCGGCGTCCCTTGCGTTTCAATGTTGCGATCGATTGGAACGGCGGCTTCAGCCGCTCGCGTCGTGCTTCAACAGCACGCGCAACAGGTACAGGCGATCCTTGAGCGGAACGCGGGGCGACGCAGGAGCGTCGAGAGTGAGTAGTGTGCAGCCATGCGGCTTCTCCTCGGAGCTGAAGCCGCGCGTTTGGCGCGGCCCCTTAGCGTTTGGTGTCGCGGCGCAAACTTGCTCTGCAAATCACCGCGGCCGGCGAATGTTCGCCGACGCCTCCATAGAGCCTCGATCGGTGCAAGCCGTCAAATAAGAATACATGCAAACGTTAGAAGCCTCGTGCGCCCGTTTGCGGCCATTCCACAATTCTGCATAAGCTAATCGGAATATCATTATTCGGCGGCGCGATTCCCCGTATTAGGCTCCCCAATCGCCGGTCTTGCGCATCTTAGCCCGGCTCGGTTGATCGCGGGCAGGGGCGGCCTCGCATGAACTTCCAGCAGCTTCGCATCATTCGCGAGACGGCCCGCTGCAACTTCAATCTCACCGAAGTCGCGAATGCGCTGCTGACTTCGCAATCGGGCGTCAGCAAGCACGTAAAGGATCTCGAGGACGAGCTCGGCGTGGAGCTGTTTGTGCGCCGCGGCAAGCGGCTGTTGGGGCTGACCGAAGCCGGCAAGGAGGCAGTCGAGATCGTCGGGCGCTTGCTGCTCGAAGCCGAAAACCTCGCGCAGATCGCCGGCCGGCTCTCCAGCGGGGATCAGGGCATCCTCAAGATCGCAACCACGCACACGCAGGCTCGCTACACGCAAGGCGTTCCCGAGCGTTCGCCTCGTGCTGCATCAGGCCAGCCCCAAGGAGATCGCCTCGATCCTGCTCGACGGAGAAGCCGACATCGGCATCGCCACCGACGCGCTGGAAGCCAACGCCGGCCTCATCCCCTTCCCCTATTACACTTGGGAACACGCGGTGATCGTGCCGGCGGGACACGAGCTGGAAAGCGTCAAGCCGCTGACGCTCGAGGCCGTGGCCGAGTGGCCGGTCATCACCTACGACGAAGGACTCACGGGGCGCACTCGCATCGACGACGCGTTCGCTCGCGCAGGGCTCGCGCCCGAGATCGCCATGTCGGCGCTCGACGCCGACGTCATCAAAGCCTATGTCGAGCTCGAGCTCGGCGTCGGCATCATCGCCTCGATGGCATTCAACCCTGAGCGCGACACTGGGCTGCGCATGATCGACTCCGCGCACCTGTTTGAGAGCAGCACCTCGAGCCTTGCCATCCGCCGCGGCCGCTTCCTGCGCGGCTACGTCTTCCGCTTCATCGAGCTGTGCTCGCCGCAGCTCAACGAGAAGACGGTCCGCAGTGCCATGCAGGCGAGCCCTTTCGCCGAGCGCTAGGGCGCGGGCGTCGTCAATTGCGCCGCCGATCCGGGGCGGGCCGGCGCCGCGGCGATGATGCTTTTGAGATCCACCGCGGACAGGATTTTTCTCTGCGGGGCGCTGAGCGCCCGCGAGCGCCGTCGTGTGCTCCTTATTTCGTAGCGAGAGAAAAGCGGCCCCGACTGCGCCCGTTCACCAGGAAGAAAATGCACGCTCACACGGGCACCGTGTCCCCCTCATCGCGTCAAAACGCTCACGCGAGAAATCAATTTCCGGAGCGAAACTTCGGACCATCTCCTGTATTTCGTGCCCACACATGAAACCATATAAGCTCAGCAAATCTTCTTCGTTCGTGGTGAACGGCAGCACCGCTAGGTGTTCCTCGTACCCTTTCATCGGGTGAGGTCACGAACACAGAGGATGCTCCTAATGAAGATTGCATTTTCCCGCCGCGAGGCCATCGCCCTCGCCGTGGCAGCCGCCGTCGTCGGAGGCGCCCAGATCGCCTACGCCGCCGAGACGACCCTGCTCAACGTCTCCTATGATCCGACGCGCGAGCTCTATCAGGCCTACAATGAGGCCTTTATCAAGCACTGGAAGGAGAAGACCGGCGAGGACGTCAAAATCAACCAGTCGCACGGTGGCTCCGGCAAGCAGGCGCGCGCCATCATCGACGGCCTCGACGCCGACGTCGCCACGCTGGCGCTGGCCGGCGACATCGAAGCTCTCGTGAAGAAGGATCTGGTGAAGGCGGATTGGGCGAAGCGGTTGCCGGACAACTCCGCGCCGTACACCTCGACGATCGTCTTCCTTGTGCGCAAGGGCAACCCCAAAGGCATCAAGGATTGGGGCGATCTCGCCAAAGTGGGTGTCGAGGTCGTAACGCCGAACCCGAAGACCTCGGGCGGCGCGCGCTGGAACTATCTGGCGGCGTGGGGCTACGCGCTGAAGCAGCCGGGCGGCAGCGAC